>TARA_R110001583_G_scaffold195515_1_pt1 | contig 155750 bp, 131 predicted proteins | sample TARA_R110001583 | Tara Oceans TARA_R110001583 (sample SAMEA4398432) | marine metagenome | biome: Polar Biome; feature: [MES] marine water layer (ENVO:01000295) within the mesopelagic zone...; material: water (ENVO:00002006), including particulate matter (ENVO:01000060) such...
AATGCCGTGCTCGAAACCTCCGGGCCAACCAAGTAATCCCTGTCATCAAGAAGGAGACTGTCCATGAAAAAGACCTTTCTTGCCGTATCATTTCTGGCTCTGAGCTTGGGCGGATGCGCTGGGACCTCTTCCACCGCACTCCTTACCTCGGAGCCGGCGGAACAAAGCGATGTACAGTGGAGTCTTGTCGACTCCGTGGATCTCGAGGCGATCAATTCCGATCTCGAAATCGGGAAACCGACCGTTGATATCGGTCTGTATTATCCTTCGAACCTTCACCCGGATGCGGTCGAGAAACTGCCACTCAGCGGATTGGTGGAAGAATTCCTCAATGCGAAAAAGGTCTTTGAGCCCACCGGGGTCCAGTTCAAGCTTCTCTGGATCAAGACGGGGCAGGTCGACCCTCAGCACCTGGCGATCACGGCATCCAATTGGGAGACCGATCTGCCGTCCGGGGGCTATGGCAACATGTATGTCCAGAGCGCCATCCATCCGACAGAAATGTCGGATGGAGCGGTGGCGGCGTTCGAGACCATCATCGAGCCGGCGCCGGAAAACAGCCGGACCGTCTATCTGGTCGCGATGCAGAATGTCTACATGCCGTATTATGAGGATCTCGACGGGGGACGGAACTGGGCTCCGAAAGTGGTGAACACGTCCGGTCTGTCCTTTCCATCCTACACGTATGCGGACACGATTCCTGACCGGATACGCGGCGTGATCACACTGACAAAGCATGACGCAACCAACAAGCTGACAATCGCCCATGAGCTGGGTCACAAGCTGATGAATGTCAGTCACGAGTATCGGGACGTAAGCCCGCAGCACGAAATACGGTCCGATGACGGATTGATGCTTTATGGGTCCGGCACGCAGATTCCCTCCGGGCAGGAGGGACGCTGGCATCAGGAACGTCTGCTTCTTTCGCCCTATATCTATCGGGCCGATGCGGCTGGCGAACGGGTCTGGAATGCCGATTTCCAGGCAGGCGGCGTCTATTATGATCCCATCTACGGAGACTATGCGGTCCAGTTCGACTAGAACCATTAGGCGTGGGCCTCCACGCTGGCCCACCCATTTATCGCGAACGCGCATGGCCATCCCGGGATGGCCATGCGCATCCATTTTCTGTGCCTGCCCCCTGCGCTCAGGAAGGCCGGTGTCGCTGCGGGTGACCGGCAATATGCCTGATCCGGCTGGCACGGCTGATTGCCTTCTGCAAACTGCGAAAGCCCGGCACCCTCCTGTATGTCCGGCGTGGGGCTGACAGATCGGAGACAGGCCAATCAGGCCTCATGGCGTGTGGAGGAGACGGACCGGTGATCCGGCCCATCTCCGCCGCCTAATACCAGGCTCTGAGACCGACGAGAAAAACGATTTCCTCTCCATCTTCACCCGTCGCTTCGATCATGTCGCGGGTGTCACCCAAGGCGCGGTGCCATTCGAGTCCGAGATAGGGCGCAAATTCCCGCCTGACCTCATATCGAAGGCGCAGTCCCGCACTGATCGAGGTCAAACCAGATCCTGTCTCGCGATCCGGTACAGGCTGCGCGGAAAGCTCCGCCTCGATGCTTGGCTGAAGGATCAGCCTCTGGGTCAACAACAACTCATATTCCGCCTCTATCCGGGCGGTGAGATCACCTTGCTCACTTAGAAAGGCGGCAGTCTCGACTTCGAACCAGTAAGGCGCGAGCCCGTTCAGGGCGACCACACCATGGGCGAGGCCGTCCGGCTCGATATCGTATCGCAGGCCGGCCTGAATATCCCAAAAGGGCGCCACGGCCCGGGAGTAGAGTGCCTGGATTTCGGCTTCCTCAACGCCACCGTCCGTGAGAGAGGCATGTCCCTCGCTCTTGACCCAGAGCTTGTTGAGGTCGCCGCCATACCAGGCTTGGCCATTCCAGGCGAAGCGGTCTTCCGCTTCGGCAAATTGTGCCTCAAGCTGGTTGAACATGATGTAGAAATGCTTCTGGTCTCCTCCCTCTGCGAGAACCCGTTGGCGGGCTTCGGCCATGACGTTCGCGCCATGAAGCGCGTCGGCCTGATTCCACGGGGGGCTTTGATGGGCTTCCTGGGTGATTGCATTCAGGGGAGCGCCTATCCCGGCACTCGATAAAATGAGGGCACGCAGTATTCGTTTCACGAGGCTCATTGTGCGTGCCCCCCGTGATTCATGGCCTGATGGTCCATATGCATATCTGCGTCCGGCTCTGGCTCAGGGACTCCGGGGTGTTCGGGATGCGCGGCGGGAAGCACGCTCACAACCTGCATCATACCAGCATGCATATGATAGAGCAGGTGGCAGTGAAACGCCCAGTCCCCGACATGTTCGGCGGTAATATCTACACTGACCTTGTCTGCAGGTTTGACTGTTACGGTGTGCTTGCGCGGCTTGTGATGGCCGCCGCCATTGACGAGATCGAAGAACATTCCGTGCAAATGAATTGGATGCGGCATCATCGTGTCATTGATCAGGGTGAGCCGTAACCTTTCGCCCTCATAGAACTTGATGGACTGCGTAACTTCCGAGAACTTCACCCCGTCGAACGACCACATATAGCGTTCCATGTTCGAGGTCAGATGGATGACGATCTCGCGACCGGGGGGGCGATGATCCTCGTTCATGTCGAGGGCCCGCAGCTGGCTATAGGTCAGTGTTCGGTGCGGCACGTCCTCGAGGCCGATACCCGGCTCCTCGAGCCGGCTCATCGCCATCGCGGCGACGTTCACTACGCCCGGACCGCGTTTGATATCTGCTTCGATCCTGACGGGCTGGATGGCGGGACCATCGGGATCGGGTTTCATGGGCATGGCGCCCATGTCGTGCCCGCTCATGTCGTGACCGGGCTGCGCCGGGCCGGATTCAGATCCAGCATCATGGCTCATGCCTGACATGTCGCCATGGGCCATGCCCATGTCCCGCATGGTCAGTATTGGAACGGACCGGAGGGCGGGGGCGGTGGCTTTCATCCCGGCACGCGGGCCGAGTGTGGCAACGGCCTGGCCCGTCCGGTCAATCGATTCGGCGACGAATGCATAGGCGCGCGCCTCGGTTGGCGCGACGATCACGTCATAGGTTTCGGCAACCCCCATCTGAAATTCATCGGTCTCGACCGGCTGGATATTCAGGCCGTCGGCCTGGACCACTGTCATTGGCAAGCCCGGGAGGCGGACATTGAAGAGGGTCATGGCGGAGGCGTTGATGATGCGCAGGCGAACCCGTTCGCCTGGCTTGAAGACCATGTTGAAATTGTCGGCCGTCGCATGTCCATTGATGAGATAGGTATATGTTTCCCCTGACACATCGGCGATATCCCTCGGGCTCATCCTCATCTGGCCCCACATGCCCCCAAGACCGACCGGATTGGAGAGGGTCGGCCGGTTATAGTTCAGGCTTTCCGGATTCTTCTTCAATTGGGCGAAGATCCGGTGCGGATGGGTGAAGCTCCAGTCGCTGAGCACGAGGACGTATTCCCGGTCATAGAGAACCCGATCCGGTTCGGCAGGATCAATTACGATCGGGCCGTAATGGCCGAGCTGTTCCTGAAGACCCGAATGGGAGTGGTACCAATAGGTCCCGTTCTGCGGCACCTTGAACTGATACTTGAAGGTTTCGCCCGGTCTTATGCCCGGAAAGCTGAGTCCGGGAACGCCGTCCATGTGGAAGGGGACAAGCAGCCCATGCCAGTGGATCGACGTATCCTCCTGGAGCCGGTTGGTCACGTTGAGCGTGACATCATCGCCTTCCCGAAAGCGCAGGAGTGGACCTGGCAGGGTCCCGTTGATCCCGGTTGCCATTCCGTCTCGACCATTGATGCGCACCGGAAACCGGTCGATATCGAGGTCAAACCGCGTGCCAGTGAGCGAGGCTATGCCAAGATTGCCGGCGCTTGCGGATCTTGCCCAAGCGGGAAGGAGCTTTGCCGAGCTAAGGACTGCTCCCGCGCCCAGCGCAGAGTGCAGCAAATGTCTTCTATTGATCACAGATGTCTCCATTGTATTGAAATTGAACCAGACGGGCTGCGTGCCCGGCGGGTGCGGTCTCAATTCAGGAAACGGACTTTCAAATGCAAGGGGGAGGGGGATTGCGGCCAACTTCGCCGATCCGGGACGATCCTGCGAAGTGGTGCGCGAAGATGGATCACGGACCAGGCCGGGTTGGCAAGCATGACTGGCGCCTTGACCCCGCTTTCGACGAGACCAGCCAGAGTACCCATCCTTTCGCCTTTGGCTGCTGCGACTGATTGCATGTCGCAATGGTCGCTCTCCTGTTCGCAGGGCAGCGTCGCATGGTTGCCATGACCGTCCGCCATCTGCGCAGTCATGTTATGCCCGGACCCGGCAGCTCCGGGCGCGGCAACAGGACTAAGACAGAGACTTTGCGACAGGCCGAAAAAGACGGCGACAAGAATGGAGACAATCATGTTCATCAAGTTTGAACCTACACCCCCATTGGGGGACAATTCAAGAAGCGTCATGACCAGTATGTCAGGCCTGTCCCGATCACCAGATCCACACATTCATGTGTTCGCCCTGTCGCGCGCCAGCGCCGGCGCTCCCTCTCGCCTGGCACAGGATGAGGTGTGCGCCCGGAGGAGTAGAAGCCACGCATCCGTGACCCTCTGGCGGCAAGGCCAGTGGGAAGCGCGCGATGCGGCCACGGACCGGCCAGCCCCCATAGCCCTCGCCTTCCGGGCCGGGACGGCAAGGGACCGGAGACGCAGCCCGGCAAGCTCCATGCCCGAAGACGCATAGTCGACCGAAATGATCTGAGGTGCCCCGCGTCAGAGGGCCCGGGGAGCGACCAGGCCTGATGGCATGTCGTAAGACGTGATCAGACAGTGCGACGGCCTGAAGGTGACTGCGCCAGCAACTGGCGATACCCGCCATGGACAAGCTTTTGGGCACGTTTGCGAACTCGCCGCAGCAGGCATCAAAAAGAGCAATTGCCTATCCAAAATCGGCAATCCTTGATCAATCTCCCTGTGGTGATCGCCAGTCCCAGCAGGGTCGTTCGCATAATGCGCCACGCTCAGGTGACGTAGGGCTTATGGGGTTTGATCCGGTAGACATTCCCAAGCTCGCGAATGAGGCGGCCGTAACGATTAGCGCCGCCGTTCGCCAGCTCCGCGTGATCCGGTCAATCGTAATGTCGGACGGCTTTGGCTCAAGGTTCGGCGGCGCCACCGTCACAATTGCTCCGCACTTCACGTCATGGACTTCACCCGCGACACCCAGTTCCACAAACACAGCTCGCCCATCCAGACCGTCGATGATCACATAGGGCGATCATGCGCTTCACCCGTCAGTTTTCATTCCCCCTGAACCGCCCCTATACATTAGGGTAAGCCTTTGAGGGGGGCTCTACGGGTCTTTACAAATGTGGCGAGTATTCGCATATTCCAATATGAGGTCGCGAGTGCCATAATGTGGAATTCGATGGTAAGCGACGTGTGACAAAACCGGGTGTGAGTTTACGTTAAACTGATGCGCTAGCGACACTCCAGAGCTTGGTTTGCCTCATGGCCAAGGATGTTGTCTGCCTGCAATGCAGGGACCAAGAGGTATGATATGAGCCAGTACACAGTTTCGCGACGCAGCTTCTTGATGACGGGCGCCGCTTTGGGGCTCGGGGCCTGCGCCTCATTACCACCAACCAGTGCGGCAGGGCCCTGGCGGCATGCACAGGACATCAGTCGGTCCGTCACCTCCCCTCGTTTTCCTGCCCGTCGGATGGCAATTACCGATTTTGGCGCTGTGGGTGATGGAGCGACCAAGAACACGGAAGCCTTCGCAAAGACAATCAAATCCTGCGCAAATGCGGGCGGCGGCCATGTCGTGGTGCCCGCCGGTCGCTATCTGACCGGACCTATCCATCTAGCATCAAATATCAATCTGCATGTGGAGGAAGGGGCGGTAATCCTCTTCAGTACGGATCCCGCGGACTATCCGCTTGCCTATACCCGTTATGAAGGGGTGGAGTTGTGGAATTATTCACCGCTAATCTACGCGCGTGGGGCTCAGAATGTGGCGGTTACCGGTGCCGGCCTGCTGGATGGGCAAGCCAGCAATGACCATTGGTGGCCCTGGTGCGGCGCGGAACGATTTGGTTGGGAGGAAGGAATAGGCAGCCAGTCGGCGGACCGGCGAGCCCTGTTCCATATGGCGGAGGAAGGCGTTCCCGTCGAAGATCGAGTATTTGGCCGGGGGCACTATCTGCGACCGAGCTTTATCGAATTCTACGATTGCGACAATGCCTTGGTCGAGGGAGTGCGTGTTCACAATTCACCCTGCTGGAATATCCATCCAGTAATGAGCAGGAACGTCATTGTCCGGAATGTTTCTGTCCTTGGTCATGGGCCCAACAATGATGGCTGCAATCCCGAATCGGTGGACGGCATGCTGATTGAGGGGTGCACGTTTGACACAGGTGACGACTGCATCGCCATCAAGTCCGGTCGAAACGCTGATGGCCGACGGATAGCGACGCCTGCCAAAAATATCCTGATCCGGAACTGCACGATGAAGGCGGGTCATGGCGGGGTTGTCATTGGCAGCGAGATATCAGGCGGGGTGCATCATGTATTTGCCGAAAACTGCTATATGAGTAGTCCTGATTTATGGTACGCGCTTCGGTTCAAGAACAATGCAATGCGCGGCGGCGTGGTCGAAGATATCCATTTTCGCGATATTGAGGTGGGGCAGGTCGGTCGTGCGGCGATCACCTGTGATTTCAATTATGAGGAGGGTGGAAACGGGCCCTATATACCGGTGCTACGCAATCTCACAATTGAGCGCCTGCGTGTAGAAAAGGCAGGGCGTGTGCTGGATGTTCAAGGTCTTCCCGGTGCGCCGGTACATAATATCACGCTTCGGGATTGTTCCTTCAATGGGGTTCATGAGGAAAGTATCATATCGCATACGGAGAGGCTCTCGATCCAAAATGTTCGGGTCAATGGGCAGTCTGTGTCGAAGATGTGAAGAGAGGCTCATCCGCGTTCTCCCCCGTCGTCCGAGACGCTCGGCAGGATGATCGCCAAATTGGTCAGTGTGCACTCTGTTTCCTGTGCTGAGCCCACTCGTGGATAACGTTCAGGGGAATCAATAAAAACTGACCGTGCCTGTGCCCTTGAGCAATTTCGCCTCGCCTGTCTCCAGATCATACGCGACGAGGCCGACCTGATCTATCGAGTCGAGCTTTACGTCGAAATGTCTTGTCCGGACATAGCCTGGCACAACCAGTATCCCCCTGTTCGGCAAGGCCGGCGCTCGTGAATGTGATTGCAGCGCCGTATTGATGAAAGCGTCCAGCCTCTTCTGCTGTTCTGGTGTGATATTGCCAAGGTGAGCGTTGTTCCCAACACCTTCAATTTCCCAGTACTCTACCGGCTTGTGCAACAGGCTGGCAGCTTCAGCGTAGTTGCGTGAATGGGAAGAGGGAACACGGAGATCTGTCTCTCCGTGTACAAGATACAGGGGGGAGAACAGATTGGGCAGAGCAGTGATGCCGCTGCGAACAGCATAAGCTTCTGCGTTTTCGCTGGGCGAGGTGCCGATCCAGATATCCATTTCGTCGCGGAATTCACCGACATCGTCGCTATGATACCAAGCGGCATAATCACTCATCCCGTACATAGCAATCACGCTAGAAAACAGGTCCGGGAAGCGGCCCGCGAGCGCTAGAGCATTGCCGCCGCCGCCACTGCCGCCAATGAAATGAACCCGGTCAGGATCACTGATGAAATCGGAATAATGTTCCCGAACGTAATTGAGGGCATCGAGAAAGTCGTAGAGTTCGTATCCATTCGCATCAGGCTCGCCGGTGGAGTAGGCGCGCCCACGCATGTCCACCTGAACGGTCAGGAAACCGGGATAGGGATTGGGCGTGTCGGCCTCTGGTCGGGTCACGCTCTCATGCCAGCCGTGGGACATCAGCAGGATCGGCCCGGGCGCCTCTGGTTTGTAGATCGCAACGCCAACTTTTACGCCATTGGTAATCGATGATTCAATCTGGAGAAAATCCACTCTGTCCGATGAATAAAACGTTTCGGGCTGGATAAGATTGATATGATGTCCGTCACGCATGGTTCCCACGAGGGGCGTATCGGCGGGGTAGTTAGCAGAGGCACTGTCCGTCGAAATGCACGCAGCGCAAACCGGGAGAAGAAAGAGCAGGATTGCAATGCGAAATACCGAACGTTGCCGTTGTAACGGACTATCTCGTTTTTCCTGTCGCGAATTTCGATGACCTGGCGGTGGCGGCGTCATGTCTAGAAAATCGTCGTCGACTTGACCGATTCTATTTGTCTTTCGGGAGCCGATAGGCTGCCGAAATTGCGGAAACTGCTGACATTGGTCAAATGGAAGGAAGGGGCGCCGCCCGGCACACGGAGACGGAAGAAGTCAGCTCCCTCTACGTCCTGCAACCAGAAGGCTGCACGCGGATCGGCCTTGGCGACGGCAACTTCGATATTGCTCATCTCGACGTTCTTCGCATCGCGGATATAGAAACCGGTCGCGGGCAGGTCGCCGAACATGTTGGGTTCGGGGTAGCCGAGTTCCTCCAGCGGCGGAACGCGGTTCACAAGATCTTCCGGTGCGCCGCCTTCCTGATGGAAGTAGCAGTCGGCAATTTTCACGTCTTCCACGGGATGACCGGGAATGCCCGCGATGATGGACGGCAACAGGGGGGCTGAGGACGAGCTGACGATGTTGCAAATCAGAATGCGGCGAAATTTTGCGATCGCGGCATCTTTCGGTCCCCGCATACGCCGTCCCAGGCGCAGGAAGATGGGGGAAGAATAGTTGCCGCGCATGGTGCAGTTGGAGATCGTTACATCTTCAAGATCTCCGCCGTCCACCGTTTCCAGCGCAAAGCCCTGACTGTCCTCGAACGTGCAGTTGGTTATAGTTATGTTTTTGTAGCCACCATTGGACTCCGTACCGAATTTTATCCGACCGTGAACCTGTGGCGCGAAGGAGGGCGGCATCTTCTTCCAGGTGCCGTCGAGTAGGGATCCGATCTCGTAATTGCCTGTCACATAGCAGTTAGCGATCATGACATTCTCAGTCGCGCGCGCCTCACCCAGCGCATAGCTGGACTTCAGGCAGATCCCATCATCCCAGGGTGAGTTAATATGGCAGTTGGTGACGCGCACATTGCGGCAGCAATCAATGTCGAAACCGTCGCGGGTCGTGTCGACCATCAAATTGTCGATGGTCATGTTGTCAACACCGGTGGCGAGCAGCGCGAACCAACCGCCGCGGTAGACGCGGAAATCTCGCAGGAGCACGTTGCGACACCATTTTAGTGCGATCGCTTTATTGCCCGTCCCATTATAATGCGGATCGTCCATGTAGTTGTAGCTGCCGTCGCCGCGGGCGAGATTTGTACCGTCAATAAGGCCGTCACCGGCGATTGTGATATCGCTCAGACCCTCGCCCCAAATGAGGCTGTTTCGCCAATGGCTGTGCCCGAAATCCTGATAGTTTGCATAGGAAGGGTCGATCGGTTCGGGATGATCGTAGCCGCCTGAGGTGCCTTCCGGCGGGGCGGGGGCCGCATAAATAATTGCGCCCTGCTCAAGGTAGAGGGAAACTTTGCTCTTAAGGCGGATGGTAAAACACGCATACTTCCCCGGCGGGAAATAGACCGTCCCGCCTCCGCGGGCTGCAGCGTCCTCAATGGCCCGGTTGATGGCTGGCGTGTCGATGGTCGTCCCATCGCCTGTGGCGCCGAAGTGGCGGACGTTGAGAATGCCCTCAACTGAGGAGGCGCCCAAGTCTTGTGCCTGTGCCTTGGGTTGCGGTGTCGCGGCGCAGCCTGCGGCGGCGGCCAATCCGGCGCCGCTAGCTAAGATCAGTGACCGTCTGTCGAGCATGGATATTCTCCCTTTTATCTTATTCTGTATGCGATGTATTTGGGGCTTAGCTGAGATAATTGCCGTAACCGATGATGCCGGTAGAGCCGACAAGCAAGGCGATTCCAAGCCATACTAGTCGTTTCGTTTTGCTGCTGGAGGCACGCCATTCGCCGAGGGAAAATCCCCACAGGGTCGAGAAGATGATGATGCTAGCCATATGCAACGTCCAGGACGAGAAACCGAAGCGGCCCATCTGGCTTTCACCCATCGTGTAGAAAAAAAACTGCAGGTACCATAGTGTGCCGGCGATGGCGCACAGGCCATAATTTAGCAGCAAGGGTGGCTTTGACTGGGCCGGAGGGACGCTATTCTCCCCCAGTGCTGATGTGGAGGGTGGCACAAGCGCGCTGGCATTTTGTCGGCCGATCCACTGGCCCGCAGACTTGTTGCGGACAATCATGACTGTGCACCAGATGAAATTAGTCGTGAACCCACCCGCGAGCACAACACACAATACGGGCAGCCCCTGCCATAATGTGCCGGTTCCTGCAGCCAGTGACGCCTGGCGGATTGGTTCGCCGGCGGCAAGGCCATAGGCGAAACAACTCGACATGATGCCCGAAAAAATCGCGACCATTATACCCTTGCGGTAATCGAACTCGGCGATGGTCTTCACCCGTTCTTCCTGCGGAACTTCTTTCTCTTTGGCATGGCCAGCCATCGCCACGACGACAATCCCAACCAGGGTGAGGAGAATACCGAGGAAAACGATCTGTCCCCCCGTTTCTGCCAGTAGTGTATCAACGAACTCCCCGGCGAAGATTGGAGGCACAAGCGTGCCAAACGCTGTGGTTAGGCCAAGGGCGACCGCCATGCCAAGTGAGACGCCGAGATACCGCATGGTGAGACCAAAGGTTAGTCCCCCAAAGCCCCAGAGTGCCCCGAAAAAGTAACACCATTGGAGTGTGGAGGCAGGAGCGCCCGACAGGACACCCAAGACATTTTCCGTACCGATGAAGGCGGCAATCCAGGGCGCAAAGATCCATGAGAATACCCCACCCGTGAGCCAAAAAATTTCCCACGACCAGAGCCGGACCTTCTTGTAAGGGACATAAAAGCTGGCCGATGACAGGCCGCCGAGCCAGTGAAAGAAGACGCCGAATAGTGGATTACCGCCCATGGTGTGTTACCCCTTCTATGTATTTATATCTGTACACGCCAAAATTGACTGGCCGATTTGATGTGTATTCGTCACGCTCGCCGGCTGCGTTACTGCCATGAAGAGCGGCGTTGTATGGGGAACCGCCATGGACATGCTTGCACAGAAAGCGCGGAAGTTTGGCGTGCGCTTTTTGGCGAAAGCCATGTGTTGAGGCGGTTTTCATGTGCGTCAGTCCTGCTCATTCTGGTGCATCATATGGAAAGTCCCAGACGATAGAGGCGGTTTGCATTAAGCCCCCACATGCCGCGTTTTTCGTCATCGCTGAAGTCGGAAATGATGCTCGCATAGGCGGTCAGACATCGGTCGAAATCAGCATAAAGTTTGTCTGTGGGAAAATCGCTTGCGAACATCACCCGGTCTGGACCGAAGAGGTCGATTGTTTCCAGCACATAAGGACGGATCGAGTCCTTGCGCCAATCATGATCGGTGATGCCGAAGCCAGATATCTTTACCGAGCAATGTGGAAGCTCGGCCAGTAGACTCATGCCCATACGCCACTCTTCCTTTTCATCATGGAAGGGCATTCCGGCATGGTTGATCATGACCGGTATATCGTCGTTGGCAGCTATCAGGGGTGCAAGATTGCGAAACTGTGAAGGGTAGGCCTGCAAGTCAAAGCTGAGCCCAAACGTGGCAAGTTTCCGGAAACCCGCTTGCCATTTATCGCTGAGAGTGATGTCGGCAGGCGTGTAACTTCGGTACGGATCATTATGGTAGTTGACGATTTGACGGATACCTCGCACCGCGTCAAATTCGCCGTGCGCCGACAAAGTGCTGTCTAGTCGCGGATCGTTCAGTTCAGCAAAAGCTATGATGGCTGTTGGGGCGCCATACGAGCCGCGCAAGCTATCGAGCCAGCGGGTTTCTTCAATAGCCTGATCGGCGGCTGCGCCGGCATCCACATGCACGGTGCCTGCGATGGTCCAGGCTGCTGCATCACGGGTATATTCCTGAGGTCCGTAATTTGAGGCGATCGCCTCGACAGACCCCATGAGGCCGTTCGCGGAAAATGGCGACATCAACCAGGGATGCTGAATCGTGTCGAGATCCCAGAAGTGGACATGGGCATCGACGAACGGCACATCATGCATGACAGTTTCCTCCCCAGGCTGACGGCTTCTTTCTGGCCGCAAAAGCCGCTTGTCGCTAGTATGTCGTTCGACCGCCTGACGTGTCGAAGGTCGCAGCGGTGGTGAAAGAGCATTCTTCACTGGCGATGAAACAGACGATATTGGCGTTTTCCTCCGCCGTGCCGAGGCGGCCCATCGGTATTTTTGAGCGCATGTAATCTACCTGGCTTTGCGGTAGTTGATCGAGAATGGGGCTTTCAAACGTCGCTGGAGTTACGCAGTTCGCAGTGATGCCGGTCTGCGCTAATTCTTTCCCCAGGCTTTTGGTCAGGCCGATGACGCCAGCTTTTGAAGCGGAATAGGCTGAAGCGTTCGGATTGCCTTCCTTGCCCGCAACAGAGGCGATATTGATAATCCGTCCGTACCCGTTTTTCAACATATGGGGAATGATGGCGCGACAGCAGTAAAACGTGCCATCCAGATTGATCTGCATGACCTTTCGCCAGCTATCAATCGGAAACTCCTGTACCGGGCCTGTTGCACCGGTAATTCCGGCGCTGTTGATGAGAACATCAATGACGCCGGTCTTTTCCGCCGCCTGCGCGGCGGCCTTTTCGACTGCCTGAGGATCGGTAATGTCGATCTGTTTGATATGGGCAGAGGGGATCTTCTTCTGCGCTTTCTCAAGGCCTTCGCCATCCATGTCCCAGAGGAAGACATTCCCGCCTTCTTCGGCGATGCGCTGGCCGCTGGCGAGCCCAAGGCCCGAGGCGCCGCCGGTGATGACGGCGGTTTTTCCGGCAAATCTGTTTTTATAAATCACGCGGTATCTCCCTGCCTATTGTCGCGGGTCCACGCGACGACGTTCTGCCGCTGTGCACCGAGATGATCTATGCCAAGCTCCATGACATCGCCTTCGCGCAGGAATTGCGGCTCCGGTTTCTGGCCTTCCCCGACGCCTGGCGGCGTCCCGGTAATGACGAGATCGCCCGGCTTCAGCGTCACGTAGCGGCTGATATAGGAAATCGCCTGCGCGACAGTGAAGATCATGGTCTTCGTATTGCCCGTCTGTTTGCGTTCGCCATTGATGTTGAGAAACATGTTCAGGTCTTGCGGGTCGGGTATCTCGTCCGTGGTCACAAGCCAGGGCCCCACGGGACAGAAGGTGTCGTGCCCTTTGCCCTTGCTCCATTGCGAGCCGCGCTCTTTCTGGTCGAAACGTTCGGAAACGTCGTTGGCGAGTACGTAGCCGGCAATGTGGGAGGGAACTTCTTCTTCAGAAATACGAGAAGCGCGCTGGCCAATGATCACGCCCAGTTCCACCTCCCAATCCGTATGCGTGGAGTTGGGCGGCAGCATGACATTGTCATTCGGGCCGGTAAGGCTCGATACGGCCTTCATGAAGGTGATCGGCTCGGTGGGAATGGGAAGGCCGGATTCGCGCGCGTGATCGGCGTAATTCAAGCCGACAGCGACGATCTTTGGAATGCCGTTGACCGGTACGCCATAGCGCACATCCTTATCGACGAGGGGCAATGATTCCACATCCACTTTCGACAAGTTGGCCAGCATGCGCGGTGAGAGGGCGTCCGGGGTGATGTCGTCAACATGGCCGGAGAGGTCGCGAATGCGGCCGTTCTCATCAACGAGACCGGGCTTTTCCTCACCCGAAGGACCATATCTGCAAAGCTTCATGGCGGAACTTTCTTTAGGGATTATAGGGACGGGACAGATTGAGACTGCGATCAAGCTCGACGCCGAAACCCGGTTTCTCGAGCGCTGAAACAGAAAGCCTGCCTTTCTCTGGCACGGGTTCGCCCTGTAACTGCGGCGAGAACATGGGCACGACCTTGTCGGCTCCGGGAGCCATCATCAGGAACTCTGCAAACGGACTATTGTGCCGTGAAATGACAAAATGATAACTGTAAACGGAAGAGCCGTGCGGGATGACCAGCTTGCCATGGGAGTCCGCCAAAGCGGATATTTTCAGCAACTCGGTCAAGCCGCCACACCAGCCCACATCCGGCTGGATGATGTCGCAACAATCCATTTCGAGCAGCATGCGAAAGCCCCAGCGGGTCGCCTCATGCTCGCCGGTAGTGACAAGCATGCCTGCGGGAACGGCCTTTTTAAGGTCTTGGTATCCCCAGTAATCGTCGGGACTGAGCGCTTCTTCGATCCATTTGAGATCATGCTCCGCCGCGGCGTGCGCAAGGCGCGTTGCATAGTCGAGATCGAGCGCCATCCAGCAGTCGAGCATGAGCCAGAAATCCGCACCTACGCGTCCGCGCATTTCCCTGATGTCGTCGACCGCCAGTTTCATGCCTTCGTTGCCTTCGACCGGGGCGTGGCGAAGCGGCATCTTGCCCCCAATGAATCCCATCTGCTTGGCCAGGTCCGGCCGGGATCCCGTGGCATAGAACTGGATTTCATCACGCACGGCGCCGCCAATCATAGCATGGACCGGCTCCTGCCGTAGCCTGCCGAGGAGGTCCCACAGGGCTAGATCGACACCAGAGATGGCGTTTATAACCAGCCCTTTGCGACCATAATACTGGGTGGAAAAATACATCTGGTCCCAGATCAATTCGATATTGGCTGGATTTTGACCGATGACGAAGCGGGACAGATGCTTCTCCACAATGTATGCGGCGGGCTCTCCGCCGGTCGTGACGGCAAAGCCGACCGTTCCGTCATCGGACTCAATTTCCACGACCAGTGTGCCAAGGGCGTTGATACCAAAGCTGCGGCGGCTTTTCCTGTAGTCCGGATATTTGGACATTGGGGTGGCGATATTGTCATCGATCCAGTGCCCGTCTGATTGGTCGTGATAATCGGCACCGCCGCCCCTCAGGACGAACGCCCGGATATCGACTATCTTTGCAGATGCCATGATACTATTCCGCTCCACCGTTGCCTGAGACGAGTGCTTATAATATGAGATGAGTTCTTAGATTATAAGATTTCGGGGGTCAACATCCTTGGCTTCGGAGAGGCATGCATGGAGGGAACGCATATGCTACTGGAAGGAAAAACCGTCCTTGTGACAGGCGGGTCGGCAGGTATCGGCCAGGCGATTGCCATTGGGGCGGCTCGCCAGGGAGCTGATGTCGCGATCAATTTTGTGGGCGATGACAGCAAGGCGCAGGAAACCCTGGTTCAGGTTAGACAAGCTGGCAGAAAAGCTTTGGCGGTAAAGGGCGATGTTGCTATTCCCGAAACGGCTGATCGCTTCATTGCTGAGGCGACGGATGCATTGGGTGGGGTTGATGTATTTGTCAGCAATGCCGGCATCTGTCCTTTTCATGCCTTTCTCGACATGCCCCCCGAAACAGTCGATCGAACGGTGCAGGTCAATTTGCTGGGCGCCTATTACATGGTGCAGGCGGCCGCCCGGCAGATGGTCTCTCAAAAAAGGGGGGGCTCTATTATCGCCATGAGCTCAATATCAGCTCTGGTCGGGGGAGAGTTTCAGACTCACTACACGCCGACAAAGGCTGGCGTGCTGTCGCTGATGCAATCGGCAGCTATCGCTCTTGGCAAGCATGGCATCCGGTGCAACGCCTTGCTGCCTGGGACCATCGAGACGGACATCAATCGTGAAGACTTGTCTGATCCGCGCAAGAGAGAATACATGGAATCCCGCACGCCGCTTGGCCGGTTGGGCGAGCCAGAGGATCTGGTCGGGCCAGCGATGTTCCTGGCCTCTGATATGGCCCGCTATGTCACTGGGGCGGCCCTCCTCGTTGACGGCGGTATGTATGTAAACTTGCAGTAGGGCGTGCTTCGAGTCTTCCGGTGGACGCCAAAGGGGGCTATATCCCACATTGCGGGATTGTCGGGGTAATAGTAAAACGCATGTTCCCGGTGCAACAAACGGGCGCTGTTGAATGACTGAGCGGAAGAAAAAAGCAAATAATGGGCCCCAGGGGGCCAAAGAAAAATCGCCAGGCGGCGCGCAGACATTGATGCGGGGCCTTGATGTTCTGGAGATGGTGCGCGACGGGCCTGTGTCCTTACTTGAACTTTCTGAAAATCTTGGCCTTACGCGTAGCACGGCCCACCGTTTGGCAGCGGCGCTGGTGGAGCGGCAGTATTTGTCGTTCACCCCACGCCGCGGTTATAGCCTTGGGCCGCTTATTCTGGCCCTTGGTCATTGCGCCAGAACACAAATTCAATTGGCGCGAGTGGCTCGCCCAATCCTGGAAGATCTTGCAAAGCAAACCGATGACATTGTTCATCTCGGCGTTATTGAGGGTGATGAGGTCCTTTATCTGGAAAAGGTGCCAGGCAAGCGGCGTATACTGATCAGCTCTCATGTCGGTGAGCGGCAGCCCATTGCGACCACAGGGCTCGGGAAGGCGCTTATCCTTGAAGAAAGCGAAGAGTACTGGAAAAAACTCTATGGGATGGCTGTCTCGAAGCCGAGAGAATCGCTGTCAGCCTGGATGGACCGGATGAAGGTATATCAAAAGGACGACTATGCGCTTGATCTTGAGGAAAACGAGGATCGCGTCAGATGCGTTGCTGCGCCAATCCGGGACGTGGAAAACAGGATCGTTGCGGCGATCAGTGTTTCCAGCGCCGCCCAATATATGAGTGACGACCGGATGCAGGCATTGGTGCCGATCGTCCAGGAAGCGACTCGCGCAATCAGTCGCGAGCTTGGGTGGCAGGATCCGGGAGTCTAGCTCTCGCCGCACTGAGACGACGCCTCGCCTGGCTTTGATGTCTTTTCTGGCTGGCATCAGCCCCCATGCATTATCAAAATCATCCCGGGTCACTTTATAAAGTGATACGATGTGCCGTAATGTGGGATTTACGTTGCTATCTGTTTCATCAGCGATAAAGTGGCTGAAATGATTAATCGTGCCAGCATAATAAGGCTTTGGGAGAGACGACTTGGTAAGGGACACTATTGCGATACGAAAGTTGGAAGTCGGTCTCAGAGTTGGAGCGGCACTTTTCCTTCTGGCAACAATGTTGTCGGCCTGTGCCGAGACAAACACCATCGTCCCACAACTGACGGAAGACACGCCCAGTCATAATCCCCAGATGACGACTGGAGCCATTGACAGAAGGGCGTTGGTTACCCGTCACAATGTGGAACTCGACCTTATTGACCCCGAGGCGCCGGTCATGGTGGGTAATGGGAATCTGGCGATGGCACTCGACATCACGGGACTCCAGACATTCCGTGACCAGTATTCTGATTTTTCGCCACTTCTGACCCAAGCTCAGTGGGCGTGGCACAGCTTTCCCAATCCTGAAAACCTGACCATTGCAGATTCGTACCGCCCGATAAAGGCGCACGGAAAGACATATCTGTACCCTTATATAACCGACTGGGCCCAGGTAGAGGAAAATGCCGCGATTTCGTATCTGCGGCGCAACCCACATCGTTTTTCCCTGGGACGCCTCTCCTTTGAGACAACAGAAGAGGGGGAAACGACACCTCTCGATTTCGCTTCTGTGAAGGAGACGCACCAGACGCTCGATCTGTGGACTGGGAAGGCTCTCAGCCGGTTCGTTGTGGAAGGTGAGCAGGTGACCGTTTCTACCAGCATTCATCCCAGCCGGGACATGGTTATTGTCGAGGTGAAGTCTCAGCTGGTCACTTCGGGGAGACTGGGTCTGGAACTTGCGTTTCCTTATGTCAGCGATGCATTGAACCCTGACCCCACCGATTCAGATGCCCCGGAAAAGCACAGCACCGAGTTCCAAATGGCCGATGAGCGTACCGCCGTTTTCCGCCGTAAGCTGGATGATACGACCTATACCGCCAAGGCCAGACTTGGAGAGGCAGTGAGCGTACGTGAGACGCGGCCCCATCATTTCAGCATCAAGGCGGCCGACCATACCGATACATTGCGGTTCATGCTGGAATATGGGCCAGATGAAAGCCGGCTAGAGCCAGCGCTCGACTACGATACGGCCGAGGCAGACGTCACAAATGGTTGGCAAGACTATTGGCAAAATGGCGGTGTGATAGATTTTTCCGGAAGCAGCAATCCGCAGGCGGCCGAGTTGGAGCGGCGTGTAGTGCTCTCGCAATACCTCACGGGCGTCAATACCGGCGGCGATTTCATTCCGCAGGAGGAAGGCCTTTACTCCAATAGCTGGAACGGAAAGTTCCACCATGAAATGCACAGCTGGCATGTCGCCCATTTCCTGCTCTGGAACCGTGGAGATCATGTTCGCAACAGCCTTGATTGGTACAATCGTACACTCGATAAGGCCAAGCAGCGGGCTGCGCATTATGATCGGGAGGGAGCCTGGTGGCCAAAGATGACGGGCGACGATGCGGTCGAAAGTCCCAGCACGATCAACCCGTTCATCATGTGGCAACAGCCCCATCCTATTTATCTGGCCGAGCTAGCCTGGCGCAATGATCCGAGCCCAGAGACATTGGAGCGCTACAAGGACGTTGTATTTGAGACCGGCGACCTCCTGGCGACCTTCCCTGTGCAGGATGAAGAGACCGGTACCTATGTCATTGGTCCGCCAGTCGTTCCGGTGCAGGAAGTCTGGGATGCCGGCACTACGGTGAACCCGGCTTTCGAAGTCGCTTATTATGCCTGGGGGCTGGAAACGGCGCAGGTCTGGCGCGAACGTCTCGGCCTCGGACGCAAGGTTCAATGGGATGAGGTGCTTGACGGCCTCTCGCCCTTGCCGTCCGAAAAGGGGCTTTATCTGCCTGTCGGGAATGCGCCTGATTTCTGGCACAATATCGCCCGGGCCGAATGCGCAGGCGGGCAGGGGACGGCAGGCGGGTTGGACGCAGCCGGTGCAGCCCCCGATTCTACATGCTTTAATCGCGATCACCCGTCATTTCTGATGGCGACAGGGCTGATCCCCGGCAACCGGGTCGATCCGGAGATGATGCGGCGTACCATGATGGCCACGGATGAGTATTGGGATTTCCGTCAGACCTGGGGGTGGGATTTCCCGATGATGGCAATGACCGCAACGCGGCTTGGTGAGCCCGAAAAGGCCCTGCACTACCTGATGATGGATGCCGCCAATAATCAATACGGCCTCACCGGCATGACGCCGCGCTATCATCTGGGTGCTGATGGTTACAGCAAGAATGCCGACACATATTTCCCGTCGAATGGCGCCCTGCTGGCCGCAGTCGCGCTGATGGCCGCAGGCTGGGACGGGGCCGAGACCGAGACGCCTGGCTTCCCCGAGGATGGGTCGTGGGTCGTGCGATATGAGAACATCAACCCGCTGCCCTAATGGCAGAAGATTATCAAAGAGGAGAGAGACATTGAGGAAACTGTTATTGTCCATGGCAATGGTGGCCGGCATATCAGGCAGCGCCTGTGCCCAGACATTGCCGCAAGACCAGGTGCTGCTGTTCTCCTCGTTCAGGAATGACGGGGAGACCGGCCTGCATTTTGCCTATAGTGAGGACGGGCTGACTTGGAAGGGTCTTAGGGACAACAAATCCTTCCTCACGCCGAAGGTGGGTAACAAGCTGATGCGCGATCCCTGCATCATCCAGGGGCCGGACGGTCGTTATCATATGGTCTGGACGACCGGCTGGTGGGAGAACAATATCGGTATCGCGCACTCCGATGACCTTATTCACTGGACCGAGCAGAAAATGCTGCCGGTCATGGCGCATGAGCCAGAAGTCATGAACAGCTGGGCACCGGAGATATTTTATAGTGAAGACACCGGAGAGTATATTATCTTCTGGTCTTCCGCTGTTCCCGGAAAATTTCCCGAAACGGCTGACCGCGGCGATATCCGTTCGACCATAAACAAGGGCATCAATCACCGCGTTTATTACGTCAAGACCAAGGATTTCAAGACTTATACGGACACGGCACTTTTTTATGATGGCGGCTTCGTTTCGATCGATGGGTCGATTCTGAAAGACGGGGAGAGGTACATCATGTTCCTCAAGGACGAGACAAAGCGCCCCGAACCGGAAAAGAATATCCGCATCTCCATTGCCGCCAATCCGGAAGGCCCGTGGGGTCCGGCATCCCCGCCTTTCTCGCCGGAGGGTGTGTGGGTGGAAGGACCTACCGCCACAAAAATAGGCGATGAGTTCTACGTCTATTATGATGCGTATATGGAGCACCGGATGATGGGTGCGCGCTCCGATGACCTTATCCATTGGGAAAACATCAGCGATCAACTGACCTTCCCGGAAGGCACGCGTCACGGCACCGTATTGAAGATCAGCCGTGCCGAGCTGGAAAAGCTGAAGGCGGTCGACTAGGGCGCGTCACTTTGGAAAGATGGGGGCGTCAGCCTAAAGCGTGACGCCCCTTTTCCATATTGCGATTTCCCGATAGTCATTCTCTTCATTACGCGTCAACTCGCCTGAGGCGACACGCAGGATCGTTGCCCAGAGATCCGCCGCAAGGGCTTCCATCTCTCTCTCGCCATCAACCAATGCCCCAGCATTGAAATCAATCCATCCCGGCTTGCGCGCTGCAAGTCCACTGTTGGAGGAGATTTTCAGTGTGGGGACAGGAAAGCCAAGGGGCGTGCCCCGTCCTGTGGTGAACAAGAGGATTGTCGCGCCGGCGGCGGTCAAGGCTGTTGACGAAACCGCGTCATTACCTGGCGCATTGATGAGGTTGAGGCCGCTGCGGGCTCCCTTTTCGGCATAGCCGAGCACATCGGTGACCTGGGCCTTGCCGCCTTTTTGCACAGCGCCAAGGGACTTCTCCTCAAGCGTGGTAAGGCCGCCATCCTTGTTGCCGGGAGAAGGGTTTTCGTAGATCGGCTGGCCGTGGCTGATAAAGTAATTCTTGAATTCTTCGATCATGCTCACGATGCGGCCGTACACATTCTGATTTACAGCGCGGTTCATCAATTGCTGCTCGGCGCCGAACATCTCCGGGACTTCGGTTAGAAAGACCATGCCGCCGCGATCAGTAAGATAGTCCGTCATGCGACCGACAATTGGATTGGCGCTGACGCCGCTGAAGGCGTCCGATCCTCCGCATTTCATGCCCAGTCTCAGCGCCGAGGCGGCACATGGAGTTCGTCGATCATCCTTCATGACCTCAAGAAGGGCCTCAATGGCTTCGCGTCCGCTCTCCTCCTCGTCGGAAACCTCCTGTGCGTTGAAGGAGACAATTCGTGTCCGGCGCGCCGGCGGAATACCCTCAAGCAGCTGGTCCAGCCTGTTGTTCTCGCAACCAAGCCCCATGATGACCACACCACCCGCATTCGGGTGCATCGCCAATGCGCGCAGGATATCCCGCGTCTGGTCCAGATCCTCGCCAAGTTGTGAGCACCCGAAGGGGTGGGAAAACGCATGCACGCCATCGACATTGTGCAGGCCACGCTCGGCGATGATCTCGTTGCCTGCTTTTGCGACGGCCATCGCTGCCCGGTTCACGCAGCCGACGGTGTTCAGGACCCATATTTCGTTCCGAGTGCCCGTCTCGCCCCAAGGGCGAGCGTACCCCTGAAACGTTTCGGCTGGTACGGCGCGTGGAGGTTCTTTCACTGCCGGATTATACTGGTAGCTTTCACCCGAGCCGAGAGCGGTCGCCATATTGTGGCTGTGCACATGCCCGCCGGTTTTCACCGGCTCGGTAATCCGGCCGATGGGATGGCCATACTTTATTACGCTGTCGCTCGTCTGATGGTCTCTCAACGCCACCTTGTGACCCTTCGGGATGGTCGAGCGTGTCGTGAGGTTGAGATCACCAGCGGTAACGCATTCACCCGCGGCAATCTCCTCGATCGCTACGGCCACGGTGTCATCGGGGTGGATGATAATGAGCGAAGGGGAAGTATGTGCCATCTATTCTTTTCTGTTACTCGGACCCGGTCTATCGTGCCGGAGCCCCCTTGAGGCAAGCCGCTATTGCTTCGCGCAACGGCTTCGGATTGTAATTCACGTCATAGGGCAGGGCGCGGGCTGGGGGCTGTCCTTCCTTTCGGAAATTCTGCAGCCAGCTATACTGATCCGCCATGCCCCAGAGCAGAAAATCGGTCGTGCTCCTGTTGGCGAAGGCGATGTCCATATAGTCCTTTCCATATGCGGCTATCTCCGCATCCCTTGTCGCGTCGTCGGCGTCATAAAGCCTGTCATTGACATCGAACTCAGTGAACAGGAGATCCAGTCCCATGTCTGAAATCTCCTTAAGGTAATTGCTCCAGGCGATTTGCTTTTGACTCGTAAATGGTATTTCCGGGTCGAGCATAATATGGGCCTGCACGCCAAGCCCGTCGATGGGTACATTGTTCTTCAGCAGGCGCTCAAGCAGTTTCAGGACCCCGGCGCGGTGATTGGCGCTCTTGTCCTCCCAGGACATATAGTCATTGTAGATGAGTTTCGCATTTGGGGCACTGGCCTTGGCGACGTGGAAGCAATGGTCAATGACGTCCCAGCCCATGGCGTTGCTGAAGACCGATTCCCGTAACTCTCCGGTTGTGTCATTGAAGCTCTCATTAATGACGTCCCAGGAATAGACATGAGGCGAATAATGGGAGGCGACCCGGCTGATATAGTCTGTCAGGAACTGCGCGGCTTCGTCGGAACTCTCGAATTCCTGGGCATTGACCCAGTCCGGCAGCCAGCGGGGATAGTTCCATAAAAGGGTGTGGCCGCGCATGCCAATGCCATTGCTTTGCGAGAAGGCGGCGAGAGTGTCGCCCGGCTCGAAGTTCCACACGCCCGGCTCATCTTCGATGGTGTACATCTTGAGTTCATTGCCAGGCACCATGACGGAGCATTCGCGGGTGAAAATATCGATATAGGGCCGATCGCTTAGCTGGGTGTAATTGATCTCCGACCCAAAGCGCAGCCCCTTTTCCGCTGCCAGTTCGCCCAGGGAAGGTGCCGAAGCAGTTTCAACAGCGCGGGTGCTTGGGGAGATCTGCGCACATCCGCCCATCGCTGGGGAGATGGCCGCGCCTCCCATGAGAGCGAGGGTTTGACGGCGTGAGAGATAGGTCATGCTTCCTCCTGAGTATACGTAATATTTGGGAGATTACTTCATGGTGTGGATCGGGATTTATTTTGTCTCTGTAGGTGCGATCAGTGGGGTGGGATTTTTAAATTCGCACACCCGCACATCAGTTTTGCAAATAGGGTGCGGCCGTTTCCGGCCGCACCCTTTCGCACCAGGACCAGGGGGAGGCTCCTAGAACTTGGTGTTAACACTTAGGAAGAATGAACGCCCCAGCGGATCATACGTCTGGACCGGAGCGCCGATCTCTGGATCCTCGTCCATGAGGTTACGTACACCGGCAGTCAGGCGGGTGCCCTCCAGCAGCTGGTAGCTTCCTGAAAGGTCAAAATAAACCGTCCTGTCGATCGTTGGGTTGCTGATATCCGCATAGTCAGGATGGCTCTCGCCTTTGCGCTGTGGGACAATGATCCTGTCGGTCGTGACTTCGCCAATATAGCGAGCCGCCAGCGACATCGTTGCCGGACCGGTGTTCCAGGTAAGGCGTGTTACGCCTTTGAGTTCTGGAATCGGCTGACCGCACGTGCCGCCCCAAGCGCCCACACACTCATTGGTGATGTCCGGGAGTTCCTGGATCGGCGTGATGGTAAATTCATCTGTGTAGGTCCAGTTGGTTCCGAACCGCCAGTCACTGGGGCCGAACAGCCCCCAATCCGTCTGGAAGGAGTATTGGGCTTCGAAATCGACGCCCGACGTCTTCAGGCCCCCAATATTGGCATAAGTTGTCAGAACGTAATCGGGCCCGGAGATTTCGCCAGTTGTCGGGTCACGGTTGATGGCCTGACAGTAGACGCTGCTAGCATCCTGAAGAACATTGTAGCAGAGGTCGAGAACGTTCTGGACCCCACCGCCACCAAGCGTGGCGATCGCGTCTTCCAGCTCGATCGAGAAGTAGTCGACACTTATGCCGAGGCCATCGATCCAGCTCGGCTGATAAACGAGACCTAAGGTCGTCGTATCTGACTTCTCGGTATCGAGATCCGGATTGCCGCCACGGATCTGTTGTACAAATGGCGACGGCTGTACGGTTACGTCAAACACCGAGCCAGCAGGGACGCCGGTCGCAATACAAATGTCGCGTACGGCTGCCGTTTGCTGATCGACTGGCTGCATGGAGGAGCAAGGGTCTTGTGCGATCGGGCCGTCCGAACCGCGCCCTCCAAACAATTCGCCGACATTTGGTGCACGGATCGCATGCTGGAACTGGCCCCGGAGTGTCAGGTCTGTAGTCGGTGCCCATTCTGCGCCGGTCGAATAGGTCCAGACGCCGCCGACGCCTTCCAGATCATAGTCCGAGTAGCGGAAAGCGCCATTCACGCTCAAACGTTCGAAGCCAGGCGCATCGGCAACGATAGGTGCGCGAATTTCGCCGAAGACTTCTGCCACTGAGCTTGAGCCCGAAGTTGGATTGGCGGAGTTCCACCCCGATACGTCACCGGAGCTCAGGAAGCGGTCGGGGACATATGAGGATTCTGAGCTGCGCCATTCGGTGCCGAGGGCAAAATCGACCGGGCCGGCGGGCATGTCAAAAGCGACGCCGGTAATGGCCGCTGCCATGCCTTCCTGCTCAGCCACGATCTTTGAGTTCGAGGAAATCAGGATCGCGTCGGCACCCGCTTCGGAGATGTTCTGTCCAAAGAGATTTAGAACAGGGTCTGCACCATTTACAGAAAGCAGGTTTTGAAGCACGGCGCTTTTGGAAACCGAGCCGATCTGAAGCTGGCTCTCTGAAGTCCGGGCGTAAGTATAATAAACATCGTAGGACATTTCCCGGAACATCGAGTCCGAAAAGTCCCCGAGGTCACCGCGAACACCCACCGCAGTCCTAAACGTCGAGTGATCCCCTTGTGCGTTACGCGGTGGCAGATCGCTGAACCGCCGATTGTAGTTGATGACCGCGATGCCGTCGTTTGGTGTGGTTGTCATCGTTGCCAGACCTTGCGTCACTGTCGTCGTGCCAGTTTCCCTTTCATCCAGCAGTCTGAAGAGGTTGCGCACATCCTCCGAAACGTACGGATTGTCGACATCGACCAGCAGGTTTCCCGTAATATTCGTCGGAGCAATCTGCATTTCCGAGACATTGTTGGAGTAGTGCAGCTCCATATAGCCGGTCATTTTGTCGTTGATGTCGTAGTGACCGAAAACATTGCCCATCCAGCGCTTTTGCGGAGTGACCAAGTAGGAGGTGTCGCCGAAGTCGAACCGGTCAGCCGGATCGCTGAACGGACGCACGCTCATTCCCGCATCATCAAAAATGGCGCCGAGCGATGTCATGTCCTGAAGGCCGGCCGCGACGAGCGCGGCATCCCATTCAGCATCACCGGACCCAAACGTTGGCAAATTCCCGATGCGGCCATTCGGGACAGCGCTGGATCCACCCTGAATCCACCCCATACGGCCCCCAGCTTCCACACAGGAGAGGCCGGAGGGAACGGAAAGTGGCACGCCCCGCTGTGTCTCGCTATACGAATCGGCGGTGACGCAACCTGAGTCCCGGGACGGATATGCCCAGCCGCCACGCTCTTTGATCCCAATGGCGGTCCGGTCTTGATACCCGAGGGATGCGACCACATTCCCGCGGCCATTGTCCAGATTACCGCCGAACGTCAGATCGTACGTGTAAGTGGGAGACGATGTGTGCTCGTCGGCGCTCACTTGCGCATTCAGTTCCACACCTTCGAAATCATCACGCATGATGAAGTTGACGACACCAGTGATCGCATCCGAGCCATAAACCGCCGACGAACCACCGGTAACAACTTCAGTCTGCTCAATTAGCGCGGCTGGGATGGTGTTAATGTCTGTTGTCAGCGCCGGACCCGAAATTGTGAAGCGGCGGCCGTTGACGAGCACGAGGTTACGCGTCGCGCCGAAGTTCCGAAGGTTCAACGTTGACGTGCCCAGTGGCTGACCGGCTTGGGCCGTGTTCGCTGTCGGACCTTCAAGCTGGTTGCCGCCGAATTGCGGCGTATAGAGAAGGAGGTTCTCCGGGCTTTCTGTGCCCGAAAGTGTGTACTCTTCCCTTCCAATGACATTGACCGGCGTCGGTGCTTCGAAGCCGCGATTGGCCAGACGCGACCCCGTGACGGTGACAGTCTCTAGTGTGCTTTCTTCCTCAAGGGGGGGCTCTTCTTGGGCGAATGATTGCATCGGAGCGAGAACGACGCACGCCAAGGCGATAGTCGATGCAGAGCGCAATAGTGGTGAAAATCGAGTCTTCATTGGTTTCCTCCCGGTATTGATTCTAGCCAGTGCATTGGTGCACCTAGTGTTCTTTTGCGCATTTGTGCCACCGGTGGCGTAAAATGTAAATGCAAAAATTAGCTTCGATAAAAAGTCAATATTCGGTCCGTATTTTCAGGGGTCCTGGCTTCAGCTAAAGCGCTGACTAATGGTCCGCAGAAGAGAAAATTCCGGGAGGCCTGTGGCGACGCGCAACTTGCGCCATTCTGTTTGTCTGCGACTCAATACGTGCCATGAAAACCCGGTTGGTCGGATGTTCTTGGCCTTGGCGGATAATTGTTCAGGGTTGCGTTCAGAAGTGGCAAGCTCGTGTTGAGCGCACAAATTGTTCGTGCAGTCGCAGAAATCAGCGCGCATGTGCGGCAGTATTGGGGTTTTGATTGCGCCACGACCCCAGCTAAAGTGCTTGGTAGCAGGCGCATGGAAGCCTATACCGAAGCCTATTATGGGGCGATATCTCGACGAGAAACCGTCTATCTTACATATATGAAATATAAGGTGAAATGCGGGAAAAAGTTACCATAAATGATGTGGCGCGACTTGCTGGCGTATCGAAACGTACGGTGTCGCGAGTGCTGAACGAGTCGCCGGTGGTCGCGAAATCTTCGCGGGAGAAAGTCCAGCGGATCATAAGTGAGCTTGGATACCAGCCTAACCCGCAAGCTCGCGGGCTTGCTGCTAGCCGCTCCTATCTGATCGGTTTGGTCTACGACAATCCTGACCCCTTCTTCATGGAATCTGTCATTCGCGGCATTTCCAGCGTCTGCATTGAAAAGGGGTATGAGCTTGTCATTCGCCCCAGCGACCGGACGGATCCGAACCTGGTTGATCAGATAATAAATTTCGTGTCCCGAGCCCAAATTGACGGAGTTATTCTACCGCCGCCCATTTCCGAGATGGACGCCATTGCGGAAGAGCTGGAGGCGAATGGCGTTCCCTGTGTGCGCCTGGCAGCCGCCCAGATTGATGAGCCGCACCGCCTTGTCATTTCCGACGAACGTAGTGGGGCGAAGCAGATGACGGAGTATCTCATCAACTCCGGCCATAGCAGGATTGGTTATATCAGCGGTCCGAAGGGTTTGAAGTCCACGTGGGAGCGTCGCGAAGGATATCTCGACGCTTTACGGTCTCATGATCTTGAGGTGGACCCGGATTTGCTGATTCGGGGGGCGTACACCTTTGAATCGGGCGTCAAGGCCGGCCGGGAATTGTTGGGCGCACCTCAGAGACCGACGGCAATTTTTGCGAGTAACGACCAAATGGCGATCGGCGTGGTCAATGCCGCAAGAGAGTTGGGCCTGACCGTTCCTGCAGACTTATCAGTTGCGGGGTTTGACGATCATGAGTTGGCTGCCCAAATCATTCCGTCGTTAACAACAATTCGGCGGCCAGTTCAGCTAATGGCCACGTTAGCTGCCCAAAAACTGATCGCGACAATTGATGGGCATCATGATGCCGCCAGCGATGATTGTGTGCTCAATCCGGAACTTGTTTTGCGAGATTCGACAGCGCCGATTTCCTGAGTTGATCTGCTACTTCCTAGGCGAGTGAGTTTTGAATTTGCCACCGGTGGCAGTCATGATATAGGCTTTCGGCTACATCTGGGGAGTCGAGAAACAGCGGTAAGTGGTCCCGTACTGACGCTGCTGTCCCGAAACTGGGTGGCTAAAATGATGGGTGATCCCGGGCCGCCCGTGGCGCAGAATTACCCCATCAGCATACAGATAACATTCTGCGTTGGGGCGATTTCAATGCGGATGTGCATTGGATGGAGACAAAATGTCGAGCGTTGCGAAGTGTATGTTGAAATATGCTCCAGACGTCGCATTTGGACAGCTTGCTTCAGGCAAGCGAAACGGCTAACGCGAAATCGCCATACGGAAGTGTGGCTAAACATTATAGGTATTGGAATATGGCCAGTCACTTGCTTGATCCGAACAGGTTGTTCCCGGCTGATGGACGCGCGCGCGCTATCGCACAGCATCTCTATCAGGATATTAAAGATCTACCTATCATCAGCCCGCATGGGCATACCGATCCCCAATGGTATGCGGAGAACAACTATTTTCCAGATGCGGCTGAGCTGTTCTTGATGCCGGACCATTACATTTTTCGCATGCTCTATAGCCAAGGCATCCCGATGGAAGATATGGGCGTGCCGCGTGTGGACGGCGGCCCTGTGGAAACTGACAAGCGCAAGATTTGGCGCCTCTTCGCCGAGCATTTCTACCTGTTTCGCGGCACGCCGTCAGCGCTCTGGCTGGCGCATGTTTTCCATGAGGTGTTCGGTATCGACAAACCCCTCGGCCCGGAGACGGCGGATCACTATTTCGATTACATCACCGATACTTTGCAGACAGACGCCTATCGGCCGCGGAGTTTGATGGACCGATTCAACATTGAGGTCATTGCGACAACCGAAGGGGCAACAGATCCGCTTACGCATCACAAGTCGCTTTCAGGGTCGGCGTGGGCAAAGCGCGTGATTACAACATTTCGGCCCGACGATGTCGTTGACCCCGAGCGGAAAGACTTCCTCGAAAACATCGAGACGCTTGCAATGTTGACGGGTGAGGATACGCACTCCTGGTCGGGCTATCTCGGCGCGTTGAGACAGAGGCGAGCTGATTTCCGCGCCTGCGGAGCCACTGCGACCGATCATGGCCATCCCACCGCAGCTACGGCCGATCTTTCGGCAGCTGCAGCCGAAGCCCTTTTCCATGAATGCCTCGAAGGGAATGTGGGGGCGGAGAAAGCGGAGCTGTTCCGTGCCCAAATGATTACTGAAATGGCGAAAATGAGCATTGATGACGGGATGATCCTTCAGATCCATGCAGGCGCGCGCCGGAACTATAATCAAGATGTGTTCGCGCGCTTTGGATCTGACAAGGGAGCGGACATTCCGAGCCAAACGAATTTTGTGGATGGTCTGAAACCACTTCTTGATCGTTACGGAAATGAACCTGCGCTCTCAATGATCGCGTTCACCCTCGATGAGGATACATATTCAAGGGAATTGGCGCCCCTCGCTGGGCATTTCCCCTGTCTGAAACTGGGGCCGCCATGGTGGTTCTTCGATAGTCCGGAAGGAATGATCCGATATCGGGAACGGGTCACGGAAACGGCGGGATTTTACAATACGGTCGGCTTCAATGACGATACCCGGGCGTTTTTATCTATCCCTGCGCGGCATGATGTGGCGCGTCGGATGGACTGCAGGTTTCTGGGTACGTTGATCGCCGAGGGGCGCATGACTGAGGAGGCCGGTGCCGAACTGGCTCATGATCTCACCTATCGGTTGGCCAAGGAAAGCTACAATCTATGCGATTGAGTCTTGCTGCCATAGGTCAGTTGCCTGAAGGAATAGCCGAACCGGGTTATGATCCAACAGCGTATGGCGTCGGGATTGTTCATATGGGCATCGGGGCCTTTCACCGTTGTCATATGGCGGTCTATACGGATGACGTATTGGCCAATACGGGCGGCGATTGGCGGATTTTGGGTGTTTCTCTTCGTAGTTCGAAGATCCGAGATCAGCTCGAACCGCAAGACGGTTTATACACTGTTATCGTGCGGGGCGCGAGCGGCGACGATGCGCAGGTCATCGGCAGTGTTGCGGGTGTCTTGTGGGCGCCGGACGATCCTCAGCGGGTGCTGGAGGCGATGTCTGCGGCTTCGACAAAGATCATTTCACTGACGATAACAGAAAAAGGCTACTGCCTGGATCCGGCGACCGGGTCTCTCAATCAGGCTCATCCTGATATTCAGCACGATTTGGTCAATTTGGGGGCGCCGAAATCAGCTATTGGTTATCTGGTGGCTGCGCTAGCGCGCCGGCGGGATAGCGGAACCGGCCCGGTGACCATTCTTTGTTGCGACAACCTTTCGTCAAATGGCAAAGTCGTGGAACGTATTGTGCAAGAATTTGCGCAGCAGGTGGATTCCGATCTTGCTGAATGGATTAGGGAGAATGTCGCTTTTCCCAGCACCATGGTTGACCGGATTGTGCCGGCGGTCGAGGCGGAACAAGTTCAGGCATTCGCTGAACAGTATGGCATAGAAGACGCTGCCGTTCTCCAGACGGAGCCCTTCAGCCAATGGGTTATCGAAGACAGCTTCGCTGCTGGCCGTCCGCCGTGGGAGACGACCGGCGCGACGTTGGTGGAAGACGTTGCGCCCTTTGAAGACGCCAAATTGCGGATGCTGAACGGCGCGCACTCTGCGCTTGCATATATAGGCTATCTTTCAGGCTACGAATTTGTTCACGTGGCGATGAAGGACAAGAAAATTCAAGAATTCGTCGACTATCTGATGAGGATGGAGGCAGCCAAATCGCTAAGCCCGACTGAGGGGTTCGATTTGGATGCCTACCGACTCGATTTGCAGCGTAGATTCGACAATCCTTCATTGCGCCACCGGACCTATCAGATTGCGATGGATGGCAGTCAAAAAATACCGCAGAGATTCCTGGGGACCGTCCGCACACAATTGACCAATGGCGGATCGATCCGCGCCTGCTGTTTCGGTATAGCGGCATGGATGCGCTATATTTCCGGTCGGAGCGAGCAAGGGGAAGATTATATTGTGCAAGATCCTTTGGCTGAGCGATTGTCCGCTGTAGCCCATGAATATGGCCATGATCCAGTAGCGCTGACCGTGAAGCTCTTGGGCTTTTCTGAAATCTTTGCAACCGATCTGCCGCAGAACCCTGAATTCGTGAATGAGGTGAAGCATTGGGTCACATCCATTTCTCGGGAGGGGATGCAGCATGCTCTTGCAGAGTTCGTTAAGGACGTCTGTGAAGCCAAGCAATAGTAGGGATTTGCGTATCGTCGCAGGAGCATGGCGACAGTGATCTTTGTGATCGCTTTGCGTTTCTCACGGGCGCGGTCATCCTCGAATGCCAAGCCGTGCACTGAAGTTCGGATTTCCCTGTCGAGACATGCTTGGACGGCCTTATTCTGAAAGGCTCGTCACCATTGCGTCTTTTGGAATGATGGCGCCCCTGTGCTGCACCACAATGCCAGCAAGGCGATGACCGTCTGCTGCGGCCTCATGAATGGGCTTGCCTCTCATGAGTCCCGCGAGACAAGCAGCATTGAAGCTGTCACCCGCACCTGTTGTGTCCGTTGCCGCCAGAGGGGCAGGGACCGCAATATGTTCCGGGTGCGCGTCACGTATATGAATCGTGGCACCATCCGGTCCATGCTTCATGATCACTGTATCAACTCCAAGATCATGCCACCGCGCACAGTGCTCAGCTTCAGTGTGCATCCCAAATAGCGCATGCTCATCATCAATGGTTGGAAGCACGATGCTGGCATGTCTGCAGAATGCTTCCATCGCCTTTCTTGCTGCTGCGGCAGATGTCCATCCTGCTGGTCGGTAGTTCGGATCAAATGCGACCTGCCCGCCAGAGGTGCGGATTTCCGAAGCGAGCTGGCAGAGTTTTCTACGCCCGTCTTCATCGAAAATCGACAGGGTAATACCTGAGAGATACAGCCAATCGGCATTCGCGGCCTTGTCCAGAATGTCGGCGTAGCCGTCGAGGGCAAAGAACTCGCGCGCGGCGGATTCACTACGCCAGTAGTAGAAGCTTCGCTCGCCCTGGGGTGATGTTTCTATCGCGTACAGGCCTGGCAGGCGAGAGGGGTGGCGCAGGACAGAGCAGGTATCCAGCCCCTCCTTTTTCCAGGCGCTCAGCATGCGCTCCGAATAAGGATCGACTCCCAGAGCCGTAATGTAATCGACCGGTGCCCCCAATCTCGCCATATATACTGCGGTATTCAGGGTGTCGCCTCCATATGCCAGTTTGGCATTGCCCGCCGGGTCCTGGGAAAGCTCCAGCATGGCCTCTCCGATAATTGCTATCCGTGGTTCTTCGCTCATGCCTACCAATTCCATAAAGTGCCGTCATTCAGACGGGCAACAGGTAGTTGTTTTGAATTGTACGGATACTTTGCTGCCAGGCCTTCGTCGATATCGACACCGATGCCTGGGCGGTTTCCCGGGTGCATGTAACCGTTCTCGAAAGTGTAGGCATGCGGAAAGACGTCGTCGGTCTCCGGCGTATGGCGCATGTATTCCTGGATGCCGAAGTTCGGGACCCAGAGATCAAAATTCAGCGCGGCACCCATACAAACGGGCGACAAGTCTGTCGCTCCGTGACTGCCTGTGCGGACATGATATAATGCGGCAAGATCGGCAATCCTGCGCAGATGTGTGATGCCACCGGCATGCACGATAGTTGTGCGGATATAGTCGATCAGCTGATTCTGTATCAGCTCGCGGCAATCATGGATCGTGTTGAATACTTCGCCCACAGCCAGTGGTGTCACCGTATGCTGGCGGATCAGGCGGAATGATTCCTGGTTTTCGGCAGGCGTTGCGTCTTCCATCCAGAACAAGCGGTAGGGCTCAAGCGACTGTCCAAGGCGCGCAGCCTCAATCGGCGTCAGTCGGTGGTGTACGTCGTGCAGAAGTTCAATATCAGGGCCATGAACTCCGCGCAATTTCTCAAACAGTTTGGGTACATGATTCAGATAAGCCGTCGTGTTCCACACCGTCTCTTCAGGTAGGGCAGAATCTGCGGGCTCATAATACATTGTGCCCTTGGCGACCCCATACGTGCCTTTGACGCCTGGTATGCCGCATTGCGCGCGTACAGCCTTGTATCCCATCTCCATGTACCGGCCGACTTCATCAACCGTGTGGTCAATGTCGTTGCCATTCGCGTGTCCGTACACCATCACGCCGTCACGCGATGCGCCGCCCAGCAACTGATAGACCGGCATGCCAGCTGCCTTGCCCTTGATGTCCCAAAGCGCAGTATCGACCGCGGCAATTGCTGACATGGTGACCGGGCCACGGCGCCAGTATGCGCCCCGATAGAGATATTGCCAGATGTCCTCTATACGGCTCGCTTCCCGGCCAATCAGTACGGGGATCACATGATCCTCAAGATAGGCGGCAACAGACTTCTCTCGCCCATTCAGGGTGGCATCACCAATGCCATACAGACCTTCATCTGTTTCAATTTTGAGCGTGACGAAGTTTCGCCCCGGGCAGGTTATGATCACGCGCGCATTGGTAATCTTCATGTCTGTACTCTCATCTGGCGAATGTGCGAAATTACTCGGCGGCCTGCGAACTGACAGGCTTGCGATCATTGAGACGGTAGGCATCGGTAACAAGCGTGGTCGTTAGATCGACAATCAGGTCAAATGCCTCATCGTCTTCCAGGCGTCCTTCGGCAACCAACTCAGCGAGAAAACGGCAATCCATGCGCCTAGCAACATCATGCCGCGCCGGAATGGATAGCAATGCGCGCGTATCATCGTTGAAGCCCACAGTGTTATAGAACCCTGCTGTCTCTGTGACCTGCCGGCGGAAGCGTGTCATGCCTTCCGGACTATCGTTGAACCACCAAGGCGGTCCAAGGCGCAGGCAAGGATAATGGCCGGCGAGGGGCGCCAATTCCCGGGAATATGTCGTTTCATCCAGAGTGAACAGGATGAGGGTTAATTCAGCCGCGTTGCCATACTTGTCCAGCAGGGGCTTTAGTCCATCGACAAAATTGGCCGCAACAGGAATGTCTGCGCCTTTGTCCGGGCCAAAGCGTTCATGTAGTTTCGGATTGTGGCTGCGGGAAACACCGGGGTGCAGCTGCATGACCAGTCCGTCCTCCAGGCTCATGCCGGCCATTTCCGTCAGCATCTGGGCACGGAACAGTTCCTGTTCGTCTGCGCTTGCTGCTCCCGCAAGGCATTTTTCAAACAGGGAGGCAGCGGCGCGCTTGCCCAGGTCGGCAGTATTGGCCGTAGGGTGCCCGTGGTCGGTGGCTGTCGCGCCATGGGCCTTGAAGAAGGCACGGCGTTTGCGCAAAGCGTTCAGATAGCCATCCCACTGCGTGGTATCCTCGTTTGTAATGGTGCCCAGTTTTTCGACATTGCTTTTGAAATCGGGACGTGAGGCATCAAGCACATCATCAGGGCGGAATGTTGTTACGACCCTGCCGCCCCAACCATCGGCCATGATCTTGTCATGGTGTTTCAGAGGGTCAAGCGCACCCTCTGTTGTGGCAAGGAAGCCAACATTGAAACGCTCGAGAATGGCACGTGGGCGGAATTCCGGTGTCTGCAACGCTGCGGTAATGTGATCATAATGGGCATCAGCCGTGCTCGCATTGAGGCGCTCGGTCAGGCCAAAGACTTCTGCAAAGACGTGGTCGAGCCACATCTGGGACGGCGTTCCCCTGAACAGGAAATAATTCTGGGCGAACAGGCGCCAGGCTTTGCGCGGGTCAGCTTCGGACGGCTCGCCCACGGGGGCGACACCCAGGTCTTCCATCGCAATACCCTGACTGTAGAGCATCCGTAGAACATAATGGTCAGGCACAAGTAGCAGCTCAGTTGCATTGCCGAACGGTGTGTTCTCGGCGAACCATGCCGGGTCTGTGTGACCATGCGGGCTGATGATCGGCAGGCTCTTGACGGTTGCGTAGAGTTCGCGCGCGAAAGCGCGGGCTTTCGGATCTACCGGAAATAACCTGTCTGGATCGAGCTTGAGGGGCGTTTTGTTCATTGCCTTGTATCTGTATCCGTTTCTGTCCTAAGAAGGAATTGAGGGAGCGCTAACATCGGCGCCGAACATGCGGCGACCCGTAATAACGATCAAGCCCCCATACGAAGGGAAGTATCCATGCCGTCGCCTGAGGGTGCGCACATATTGCGTGAAATGCCGGAAGTTATGGTCGCTGGAAGGTCTTCGCTGTGACGCGCATGCCTTTGACGTACCGCCCAACACGCCGACAGGCGATTGCAACGGCCACGGCGGGGCTGGCATTTGCGGGTGGATGCAGCAGACCCGGAGAGCGCGTCTTGAGATGTGCGGATGCCCAGCCTCTCGGATACCCGACAGTTGAGGCCGTCACCTACATGAAGGCATTGCTGGAGGAGCGCTCTGGCCAACGTTTGAGGACAAAAGTCTATTCTGGTGCCCAGCTGGGAGAGGAGAAAGACACGCTGGAGATAACGATCTTCGGAGGGCTGGATCTGAACAGGGTGAATATTGCGCCTTTGAATTCTATCGCACGCCAGACCCTGGTTGCCTCGCTCCCCTTCATGTTTCGCTCGACAGAACACATGCGCGCCGCGATGGACGGCGCTCCGGGCGAGGCCATTTTGAAAGCGCTCGAACCGCACGGGCTGATCGGTTTATGCTTCTATGACAGCGGAGCCCGCAGCTTTTACACCACAACCCGAGCAATCAATACGCCGGATGACTTGAAAAACCTGAAGATCCGCGTGCAAAATTCAGATCTGTACGTTGCGATGGTTGAGGCCCTTGGCGGCGATGCGACCCCCATGCCGTACAGCGAAGTCTATCAGGCCTTGTTGCAGGGCGTCGTCGATGGCGCCGAGAATAACTGGCCATCTTTTGAAAGCTCGCGTCACTTCGAGGCAGCGAAATATTATAGCCTGACCCGGCACGTCATGGCGCCGGAAGTCCTGGTTATGTCTGCCAAGCGCTGGCGCAAGCTTTCACCGGAAGATCAGGAACTTATCCGGGTCTGCGCAAAAGACAGCGTACCGTATATGCGCGATCTTTGGGATGCGCGCGCGGCGCACTCTCGTGAGATTGTGCTTGCCTCGGGCGTGGAAGTTAACGAGCCGGATATCCTTCCATTTCAGGAAAAGGTGCGCCCGGTTTGGGAAAAATACCTGAACACGCCGGAGCTGAGAGGACTCGCTGATAGCATTCAGGCGGTGGAGGTCGCGGAATGATAGATACTATTTCCCGGTTCCTCAGCCGGGCGGCGCTGTACGCGTCAGCTCTGGGATTGGTCGGCATGACCCTTATTATCGGCTGGCAGGTGTTTGCGCGTTACGTCCTTAACGCCGCTCCCAGCTGGACGGAGCAGGCCTCGCTTCTACTGATGCTCTGGTTCATCCTGTTTGCGGCCGCTGCCGGCGTCAGGGAAGGGTTTCACATCCGGCTTTCGCTCGTGCAGGACAGCCTGAAAGGCAGCCCACGCAAGTGGCTGAAGATAGTCTGTCATTTGATCGTTCTCGTTTTCGGCATGTTCATGGCGTGGGGGGGAGCAGAGCTTGTTGCTGCGACGTGGCACCACCGAATTCCGACGCTCGGATTGCCTCGCGGCCTTGCCTATTTGCCTATCGCTGGGTGTGGCGTCCTGATCGTTCTGTTTTCATTTGAGCATGTCCTGGCCGAGTTGCAGGGCAAGGAGGTCGAACCGCTATGGAGTTAGCCTTCCTCCTCATTCTGCTGGCTGTCCTGCTGGCCATAGGCGTTCCGGTGGCCTTTGCACTCGGAGCGTCTTCCCTGGCGACATTCCTGTTGATGGATATCACGACCATCGTCGCCTTGCAGCGCATGGCGGCGGGCATGAATGTTTTCGTGCTGATGGCAATCCCGTTCTTCGTATTTGCAGGCGACCTGATGGCGCGCACAGGCATAGCCGATCGATTGGTGAAAGTTGCTGAGGGAGCTTTTGGCCGGGCGAGAGGTGGACTGGGGCAAGTCGATGTGGGTGCCAGCATGATGTTCGGCGCGGTTTCCGGGTCTGCCATCGCATCGGTATCCGCGATGGGGTCCACACTGATGCCCATGATGCGTGAGAAGGGCTATGATGCCGATTATGCCGTGAACGTTACCATTACTGCTGCGATCCTCGGGATCCTGATACCCCCGTCGCACAACATGATTATCTATGCTGCAGCTTCGCCTGTCAGCGTCAGTGTTGGCGACCTGTTCCTGGCGGGCATTATCCCGGGCCTGCTCGCGGGTTTTGCGTTGATGTTTGTCGCCTGGCGGGTTGCGGTGAAACGCAACTATCCAAAGGGTGAGTTTCCGGGTTGGAGTGCGTTTCTTCGTGCTTTTATCGGGGCGCTTCCGGGGCTCATGACGGCGCTGATCATCGTGTTCGGTATCCTCTTGGGTGTGTTCACGCCGACGGAAAGCTCGGCAGTTGCCGTCATCTATACGATTCTCGTTGGCATCTTCGTTTACCGTACGCTCGGTTTCAGGACATTCATGGAGGCGGCTTCTGGTGCGGTGAAGACCACTGCGATGGTAATGCTGATCATTGGGGCCGCGGGCATGTTCGGTTGGCTGTTCGCGCTGCTCGAAGGCCCTTCGGCCCTTGCCGCTGCTCTCACATCGTTTTCGGACAGCCCGGTTGTCGTCTTGTTGTTGATCCTGCTGATGCTCCTCGTCCTCGGCGCCTTCATGGATATGGCGCCCCTGATCATCATCACGACGCCGATCCTTCTGCCCGTGGCAATGGATGCCGGTGTCGATCCCGTCCAGTTCGGCATCGTCATGCTGCTCAATCTGGGTATTGGTCTTGTCAGCCCGCCAGTCGGGTCAGTCCTTTTCGTGGGGTGCGCGGTCGGCAAAGCGAGACCGGAAGATGTCGTGCGAACAATATGGCCGTTCTATTCAGCGCTGATCGTTGTCATGCTGATGATTACCTTCATCCCCGAACTTACGCTCTGGCTACCGGGGCTGTTTTGACGCCAGACCGGATAAGGGACAAGCAGGTCTGAAGCAGTGGTCCATTGGCGCGAGTCGCAAGACCCCCCAATCCGTTCGCAGATTTCGGATTGTGCGTGACGCCATTTTACTCGGATCGGGCCACAATCGCGGCCAAATGATGCCGCCCCATTGTAAATGGCTGTCCGGTGGATAGTATTTATCCCAATATTCGCTGAAATTCTTCTCTGCCTAAGCAAGTTGTTCGGTTGGCGGCCATGTCTAATCGCCCCTGCAACTTCCTCGATTCTGGAAACCAACATGCCAAACCAACGGATCGACTGGGACAAACTGCGCGTTTTCAAAGTGGTGGCCGAGCTGGGGAGCATGACGGGGGCCGCTGCGAGACTGAAAGAGTCTCCCCCCACGGTCAGCCGCAAGATCGACGAACTGGAAGAGTTCCTGAGCAGCAAGCTGTTCAGTCGCTCAACGCGCGGCATGGAGCTGACGGAGACCGGCAAGACAGTCCTGCGCTATGCGCGGCAGATGGAAGAATCGGCCAATGCAGCCTTCAGCAAGGCGATTGGCAAGAGCGACGGGCCGGAAGGGCGAATCACGATTGGGACGGGCGATGGAGCCGGACCCTACTGGATCGCGCCGCGCCTGGCAGAGTTCCAAAAAGCGCACCCAAAGGCCCAGATCCGCATGCACGTGCAGGAAGAGGAGCCGGACCTGCTGAATGAAGAGGCCGACATCGCGATCCAGTTTACCGAATCGCGCGACCCGGAAATCATCTCGCACAAGCTGGGTACACTTCACTATATCGGCTTCGCATCGCAGGAGTATCTGGACGCGCAGGAGACCTTGCCGTCCAGCCTGTTCGAATATCACCAATACCGGTGCATTCTGCATGAATCCTATGTCCAGCAGGTCGAGCGGTGGGCCCCCAAGGCGGCCGAACTGAAGAAGATGATCGACTTCGCCTTCGTCACCAATTCGGCGAGCGCCATGATCGCGCTGTGCCGACAGGGCGGGGGCATCGCATTGCTGCCGACCTATTTGCAGGATGTCTTTCCAGACCTGGTCGCGCTGGACATGTCGGAAGTCGCGCCGATCCAGTTCTGGATGGCGTATACAGAGCAGACGCGCCGGTCACCGCTTGGCAATTTGATGATCGAATGGATCAAGGCCCAGTTCGACAAGCAGGTCTCGCCCTGGTTTACCGACGAGTTCTATCATCCCAAGCAGCGCCTGGACCTTGAGAGCGATACGGAGGAGATGGCCCCCTTGCCGCGGGCGGCCGGCGAGTAAAAGGGGACGAGCTTAGTCGCTCGACATTGCCCGCAGGACTTTCGCCATCAGGCTGAGGCGCTCCTTGGACGGGGTGCGGTCGATCCAGGAATGGCATTCGGCGCGAACCTTGGCCGATGGATCGGTATCCTTGCCGTCTTCGGCATTCTCGTCTTCGAAAAGGCTGGCGATCGAGACGCGAAGAACTTCCGCGACATTGGCGAGCATACCGGCGCTCAGACGGTTCGTGCCGGTTTCATACTTCTGCAGCTGCTGGTGGCTGATGCCGAGCTCAGAGCCAAGTTCAGCGAGGGTCAAATTGCGGTCCAGGCGAAGTTTTCGAATTTTTTCGCCAACCATCTGATCGACTGCCGTAGGGGCTCTGGAAGTAGATTGCTTCATGACCTGCTCGCTCCATATATCCATCAGAGGTAATTAGATTTCCCGCAAAGGGTGTTATGGCAAGACCAGCACTACCCAAGAAAACGGAATGCAGACCTAAATTTGCATTTCAATCTCATTACCGTTCCAATATTGGACTGTTTTCTAGCAGCGAAAAAGCCATAAAAAGCAGTGCTTTCTGCTGTGTCATAACCCATGTTAGGAAAGGCCCGATCCCACCTGAAGTGGATTAAACCTCTGCAATTTTTAATAATCCTTTTTCCACTTAATTGAGAGCTTGGCCTCGCCGTCTGTAGTAGTTTCTGAAGTAACGGAGACCTGTGGTCTTGGCTCCCACTCAACTTCAACGGAACTCCCTGCGGCTCCGGCCGAGTTTAACTCAAGATATACATCGTCTGCGATGTATTGTCCTACACCTACTTGTGCGGAGCCTTCTTCATTGGTGCCGAACGACAAACGGTCGATTCCCAGTGCGGCCTGAAGCTCGGAGGTCGGATCGAATCCTGAACTGTTGCCACTGAGTCGCGCGATGGAATTGGCCAATTGGGCTGCTTCGAGGGCTGACAGGTCCACCGATGACCGTCCGAACAGGAGGCGTGAGAGGATTTCATCCTCTGGCAGGTCAGGAGAACTGGTCAGGGCAATGCTGGGACTGGTAGGCGACCCCGTGAGTGCGACCGTTGCATCAAATCCATTGACGCTCCGCTCTGCCTCGACATCCAGGCGGGCCCGGCGCAAGGGGCCCTCGAAATAGACTGCCCCCTTGTCGAAGACGAATGGCCGGCCGGCTAGTGCGAGCGTGCCGCGACGCATGGTGGCCTGGCCATTGAGGAGGGGATCCGCTGCGGTCCCGGTCAGTTTCAGGTCTGCACCCCACTCGCTTTCGAGGCCGCGCCCATCGATGAACACGCGCCGGTCGGCATTGATGTCGAGGTCGAGGGACAGAGACTGCCTCAGAGCGCTTTGTCCGGCGCCTTCTTCGCCGTCCTCTTTCCAGCGCACATCAATGGCCTGCGCCTTGGAGGAGGGAAGGTTGTCGAGATTGAACCGGGCGGATTGGATGTCCACGGTTCCGGAGACTGTTCGCTGGTCCGTGTTGCCAGTCAGGTTGACCTTGCCATCTGCGCGCAGCGAGTCGCCGTCCCGGTTGTAGAGCAGCAGGCCGGCGAACTCCGTGGTCAAATCGGTCTCATCGGTCGAGAGGGTGCCGGAGACGCTGGCGGTGCCGCCATCGGCGCCATCACCGGTCCCGGTCAGGCGAAGGGCGGCATCGGAGTAGGCGACTTCCAAGTCTAAATTCACGAGCCTCAAACTGGTCGCGCCGAATTCATAAATGCCATCTGCCAGTTCCGCTTCAGCGCGGACAGTCGGGGCCTTAAGGGTTCCCGAAAGCTCGGCGGACGCGTCGATCACACCGCCAACATCATGGCCATAGGCGAGCGCGAGGGAGCGCAGGTCAGACAAGTCGCCCTTCAGATTTGCCGTGCCCTGCATCGGCCGGTCCATGTCGAAATGGGCGACGCCCTCGGGCTCGGCTGCGACGGGAAGTGTGGCCGAGCCCGCCAGACGCAATTCGCCATAATCACCTGCGCCGTCTATCACCAACGCCCCATTGCGCAGATGGCCGACCAAATCGACCGCAAGAGACCGCTCCAGCCCCGGCAATGGCCCTTCGACATTCATGTCGAAACGGCCTTCCGGATTGGCGCCGAAGAGCAGGAAGTCGCCGTCACCATTCACCATGACCCGGCGCGTCGCGATTCCGGCGGAAGCCAGCACGGGCGCGAGGTCGACATTCTCTACAGTGAGACTCATGCGGGGCGTACGGGTCTGCTCGGCAATCCGTGCCTCGATGGAGCCGCCAAAGATTGCGAGGTTCGCTTCGATGGAGGGCGTTTCACCCAGCCGCCAGCTAATGGGCTGGACCGAGCGGACCTGTTCTCCCAGCAAGGTGCCATCCAGCTCAATCTGACCGCTTGGATATTCCGCTGCAAAATCGGCTGCCCCCAATATATCGAGGGCGGTCGGCCGGGTTTCATGTTCGCGTTTTACCTGCACCGCGAAATTATAGCCTTCCGGCGCATTCCGGATTTGGCCGTTGATCGAGTCGAAACGGAGCGAGGGGGACAGCCAGACATTCTGGACCTGACCGGAGGCGGTGATGGACATGTCTGCGTCCGGCGCGCGGTCCACATTCAGCTTCACATCGAACGCGCCAACATGCCGTGCCCCGAGATTGAAACGTTCGCCTGCGACGTTGAGGGTGAGATCAAGCCCGCGCTCGCCGCCATAGATCAGGGCCCCGGACAGCTGGGCGGTCTCATAAACGGACCGGATATCCCGCAAGGCGAAGACGCCATCAGCCCAGGACGCTATCGACGTGATTTCGACGGGCTGGTTCCCCGTATCACCGGACAGGCCGACAGGACCGGCCCAGCCATCATCTGTCCGGTTCAGGTCGACCGTCGTTTGGAGAGCTGTGACATCAATGGAGTTGCGGCTGAGGGCGCCGCCCGTCGAGGTCAGTTTGATGGATTGAATGCCCTTCGGGCCGGACAGGCTGAGCGTACCCGCATTCAGATTGAGGTGTGTGCCCGATATCTCAATAGCTGCACTCTGTTCGAACTGGCCGGTCAGTGTTGTGGCGCCGTTGGAGGCATATTTGCCGGACAGCATCAGCTCCAGCTTGTCGCCATCGATCCTGGCCGACCGTACCTGATAAGCCTTGTCCGCTCTCTGAATGCTGGCGCGCACGCGGGCAGACTCTCCCAGTGCCTGGGCGAGTGTTGAATTGACTTCACTAATGCCTTGAGCCGTCAAATCCGCAACAATCAGGGGCGACTTGAAGTTGCCGGTTACGCCGACAGAGCCGGTGGCAGACAGGCGCGGGGCGGAAGCGAGCAGGCCAGACACCTGTTGCAGGCGGGCCTGCAGGTCCAGCGTCTTCTCGCGGGTGCCGATGGTGCCGCTGGCTGCAACCCGTCCGGTGGCCAGTTGCGCCGTGGAGGGCGCCAGCGTGACAAGACCGGTATCGCGATTGTAATCTCCAGCCAGCTCAAATTTCGGGGCCTTGCCGGCAATCCGCTGCGCCGTCGCGCTGGAGGACAGGACGCCTGTTCCGGCAAGCGTGCCCTCGAAACGGATACGCCTGTTGTCGGATACGATGTTCACGGGCCCTTCAAGCGCCTCAAAAGGCAGATCGGCGGTGCTGTCAGCTGTCAGCTTTGCCGTGCCGGTCAGGGCAGGCGTGGCCATCGGATCGGCAAGCGTGCCGGTAAAGGCGAGGTCCGCGTCAAGGTTGGCCAACTCCTCAAGGCCCGAGAATTTGACGTCGAGATTAACGGGGCCGTCGAAATCCTGCGCACGGCGTCGATATATGCCGTTAGCGGAGAAGGTGCCCGAAGCCAGCGTACCGGACATATTGAACGGGATTTTCGCTTTCCGGATATCGCCGTCGAGCGTCAGGCTCGCGGCGGGACCGATCAGCGTCTTGATCCTGTCCGACAGGGGCAGGCGCGTTGCGTTGACATTCGCGCTGGCCAGCAGGTCGCCTGCCGTGATCTTGCCGGTCAGTTCCGCAACCGGCGCACCGGAGATTTTCAGTTCGGCAAAGCCGTCGCCATTGTCCAGCGTGCCGCTGGCGCGCGCTGTCAGCAAGGCGCTGTCGCCGTCGGGCAGTTTGGCGAGCGTCGCCAGCGTGCCGCCTGCAGGGGCCTCAACTTCAGCATCAAGACTGTACGCGCCAGAAGCGGTGCGCTTCAGCGTTGCGTCTACCCGGTCGCCCACACCTTCCAAGGGGAGCGCGGTGACTGCCAGATCGAACGTGCGGGCTTTTGGCAGGCGGAAGCGCCCGTCGATTTCAAATGCTGCGCGTGGGCCTGCCACGCCCTCCTGCAACAGCAATTCCGCAATTTTCAATTTGTCCAGCGAGACGGCCCATTTGCGCGAGGATCCGGAGTCCGGACTGTCATCCTGCTCCGTCACAGGGCGGCGGAGGACATCGACCTTGTCAGCGCTTACCAAATCCAGCTTGATCGTTCGCGACATCAGCCGCGCAGGCGACCAAGCGAGATCGACATTCTCGACCGACAGCCAGACGCCTTCGGAATCGGTCAGCGTGACCCGGTCCGCGCCGAGACGATCCAGCGGGTCGCCGGTAAGGCCTTCAATCTGCAGCGTGCCCAGCGATCCGGCTTTCCGGCCATTAATTTGGGATTCCACGAAAGCGCGCCCGCCACTCGAGGCGATCCAGAGGCGCGCGGAAACAAGGATCACGGCCAGCACGACCAGAACTGACAGGATGGCCATCAGCCACCGTCGCCGCCGGACCATGTCGAGGAGAGTAGTCAGGGCTGCCATCAGAAGGCCTGCCCGATGGAGACATAGACCTGAACCGGGTCTTCGCCCTCCCGCCGGTCAAGCGGTGTGGCGATGTCAAACCGGACCGGTCCGAAGCCCGGATAGAACCGCACGCCGAGGCCAAAGGACGTCCGCATCTCACTGAAGGCTTCATCAATCGAGCCCGCCGCATACCCGGAATCGACAAAGGCGACATAGCCCCAGCGCTCCGATTTGCGCCAGCGCAGCTCCGCCGTGGCCGCAAACATGGCGTCGCCGCCAATGATGTTTCCGTCCGCATCAGTCGGGGATAGGGATTGGTATTCGAAGCCGCGCACGGATCCGCCGCCGCCAGCAAAGAATTTCCGGTCCACAGGCACGCCGTCATCGCCCAGGAAGGTCCCGGCTTCAGCCCGGACGGCGGCGACCAGCCGGTCGGAGATTTTCCGGTACGTCGAGGCGGAACTCGTGATCCGTGTGTAGGAAGCTTCGCCACCGCCAAAGGAAATGCCCGGCTCGACGCCGAGAGACACCCGATTGCCCGCCTGCGGATCAAGTGGCTTCGAGACCGTGTCATAGGTCGCGCCGAGCGGGAAGGAGAGCGTCACCTGCTCGCGATAGTCATCGACCCCTTGCGCGCGTAATTCATAATCGGTCGAGCGGGTGGCATCAACCTTCGCTCCGGCCGAGACCATGAAATGATCGTTGAATGGCTGGGACAGGCTCGCCGATACGCTGGCGCCCTGAAGGTCGTAGGCATCGGTTTCCTCGGCGCGTACGCCGGTCTCGGCCGTGAAGTCCCGGCCATACCGGCCAATGTTCGGTCGCTCATAGCTGAGTGTCAGGCCGCTGGCGCGCGTGGCGATCTGGGCCTCCACACCGATAGTGTCGCCGATGCCGGTCAGGTTGCGGCGTTCCCAGCTGGCGGTTGTGCCGACGCCGTCAGACGTCGAGACGCTGACACCGGCGCCGATCGAGCGGCGCTTGCCTTCCGAGAGCTGGAGGTCGACCTTGTGCAGGCCGTCCGTGTCCGGAGTCTTCTGGACATTCACCCCGATGCCGTCAAACAGATCCGTCCCGCGCACGCGCGTGCGCAGCGTCTCCATCTTTTCCGGTGAGTAATAATCGCCAGGTTTCCAGTTGCGCAGGATTTGAATGGCGCGGTCTTCGGTTTTCAGATCGTCCGGAATGACCAGTTCGCCGAGCCGGACGCGGGGCCCCGGCACCAGCTGGTAGGTCAGTTCCAGCGTCTTGTCCGCCCGCGAGGCCAGCGCGTCGATGCCCTGGCTTTCGGCAAAGGCATAGCCTGAATTCCGCAATTGGGTGACGAGTTGTCGTTCCAGCGACTCGATGTCGTCGGTCACCGCCCAGGTGCCAATGCCCAGTTCGTCCGTGGTGATGCCAAGCTGGTTAGACACGTCATCCGGCAGGTCATCGGTGCCCGCCAAGGTCACGGACGCAATCGTGAACCGTTCGCCGATATCCACGTCCAGACGCGGGCGCGTCTCCATGTCCTCGACCAGGTCGGGGCTGACGATGGCCATGAAGTAGCCTTCCGAGGCGAGATATTCTTCCAGAGCGCTGGCGGCCTGAGTTGCGCGGCGCCGCACATCCAGCAGGCTGGTCGGCTCACCGGCGCGGATCGCGACCGCATCGCGCGCATCATCTTCCAGATTGTTTGGCAGACCGTCGATGGTGACCGGAATGGTGGTCTTTCCGGAAATTGCCGTCTCATTGTCGCCATTGCCGCGCAGATAGGCGCAGGCGGGCATCAGGCTGAGCGCAAGGCAGCAGACAGCCATCCTGCCTCGGGGCAGGACAATTCTGTCCAATGGGCGTTCTGCCCGGTTTACCATCTTTCCTTCGATCCTTGCGTGTTCATTGAGATATGTGCGTTATTGAGCTGAGTGTACGGTGAACAAGTTTGCTGAAATTTGTCGCTTCCAACCCGATAGCTGTTTTTTTGTCCATTCGCGACGAAATCAGACCCCGCAAAAATACTCATCATGGGCCAGATTGCGCGACTTATGGCGGCCCCCCATATTGGCAACTCCATTCTTTCCCACGGGGATTTTCATGACATATCTGATGGTTCTGGGCGGTCTCGTCCTCCTGTTTATCGGAGGCGAGGGACTGGTTCGGGGCTCTGTGAGTGTTGCGCGCAAGCTCAACATTTCCGAACTGGTGATCGGCTTGACCCTGGTCGGCTTCGGGACGTCCGTGCCCGAGCTTGTGACCAGCCTGCGGGCCATCAATGAAGGCGCCGTCGGCATTGCGGTCGGCAATGTGGTCGGGTCCAACATTGCCAATATCCTGCTCGTGCTCGGCATAGCCGCACTGATCCATCCCATCATCACCAATCCCCGCGCCCTGATGCGGGATACGTCGGTCATGGTCATCGTCACGATCCTTCTGTGTGGGCTCATCTGGTTTGACCTCTTCTCCCGCCTTGCAGGATTCATGCTGATGGCGTGTCTGGTGGCGTATGTGGGCTTTTCGCTGTTCGCGGACCAGACGACCGGGGATGAAGCCTCGGTCCTGCATGCTGAAGAGGCTGAAACGGTCGAGGCGAATTATGGGGTCATATTCGGCATCCTGATGGCGCTGGCAGGTCTTGTCGGCGTTGTGTTCGGGGCCAAACTGCTCGTCGATGGCGGTGTAACCATCGCGCGGGAATTCGGTATCAGTGAAACCGTCATCGGCCTGTCCATCGTGGCCGTGGGCACCAGCCTGCCAGAACTTGCCACGTCGGCAATCGCAGCCTTTCGCGGCAAGGCGGATGTCGCGCTCGGCAATATCATCGGCTCCAACATCTTCAACATTCTCGGCATTCTGGGCGTCACGGCTCTGGTCCATCCGTTCAGCGTGCGTAGCGTGCCGGTCGGCGATGTCACCACGAATGCGGTCACGTCCGGGGCGGGCACCAGCCTGATCAGTCTGGGCGATATGTCCGCGCTGATCCTGTCGGTCGGGCTGATGGTCCTGTTTGCGATCACTGGTCGCCTGATCGCGCGCTGGGAAGGGGCGGTTCTCCTTTTCGGCTATGCGCTCTATATGGGGCTCACCTTCAATCTCATTCCCGTACCGGCGATCCTTTAATATGGCTGACAATCCGATCTATCAGGGCCTGGACCAACTCGGCCAGAACACAAACCAACCGCAAAGTCCGGAAGAGGCGCAGCTGGAGCGCGTGCCCAACCCGCATGCCGGCACGCTCTACCTGACCCGGTTCGTGGCACCGGAGTTCACCTCGCTCTGCCCGGTCACGGGCCAGCCGGACTTTGCCCATCTCGTGATCGACTATGCGCCCGGCGAATGGCTGGTGGAATCCAAGAGCCTGAAGCTCTACCTGACCAGTTTCCGAAATCATGGTGCCTTCCATGAGGATTGCACCGTCTCCATCGGCAAGAAGATCGCTGATTTCACCGAGGCGAAATGGCTCCGCATTTCCGGCTATTGGTATCCGCGCGGCGGCATTCCGATTGATGTCTTCTGGCAGTCCGGGGAAATCCCGGCCGGTCTTTACGTGCCCGACACGGGCGTTGCCCCCTATCGCGGACGAGGCTAGCGCGACCAGCGGGTGATAATCTCGGACATGTTGGCGCGCCCGCGTTCGGGCGGGTCGATCTTTGAGGTTCCCAGATACATGAAACCGGCGACGCGTTCGGTGGGCGATAGGCTCAGGGCTTCCGCCACTTTCGCGTCAAAAGCCGGCCATTCGCTCAACCAGGCGCCGGCCCAGCCGCTGGCATTCGCCGCCAGCAACAGATTGTAACAGACCGCTCCGGCGGAAAGCTCCTGTTCCCAGACCGGCGTGCGGCCATCATCCTTCGGTGAGGAGATCACGGCCACCACGACCGGCGCCCGCAGGAACAAGCCCGCCGCCTCCAATAGATCCTTCGATTCCGCATCCGATTTGGTCTCGCCCAGAATGCGCGCCAATTCCTGGCCGAACTCGGCGCGGGTATCGCCCTCGAACACAATGAAACGCCACGGCGTCATGCGGCGGTGATCCGGCACCCTTGCAGCGATCTCAAGCAATTCGTCGACGGCCTCCGGGGTGGGGCCGGGCTCCCCGATAAAATGCTTTCCGGCAGACCGGCGCAGGGCCAGCAATTGGCGGGCCTCCTCACTGGGACGGGTGGCGAGCATCGGCGTGGCAATGGCGGGGGCGGGGGGGAATCGCTTTGTCATGCCGGCAACATAGGTAGTTGCGACTCATTCTTAAAGACGCCTGTTAACAAATGCAGGCTTGAGAATTGGGGTGGAAAGACGTACAAGAGTGAACAGTGTTCACTTTCTGAACACTTTGCGTGGGCAGTGGGTCAAATGCAGACAGATTCCCCTTCCGAGGAGACGCCGGCCGACCGCCGCCGCTTGCGCGTGCGAGAATCCATTATTTCCGCGGCGGAGCGTGTCTTCGCCAAGGAGGGCGAGAGCGGCCTCTCCATTCGCCGACTGGCTGACGAGATCGACTACTCGCCCTCGGCAATCTACAAATATTTCGGCTCCAAGGATGAATTGATCGACGAGTTGAAGGAGGCATTCTTCGAGCGTCTTCTTGCAAAGATCGACGGCAGTTCCAGTGCGGACCGGCCCTTCCTGCAGCGCGCCAAAGCCTGCGTGGCAACCTATGTCGATACCGCAGTCACCCGGCCTTTCCACTATGCGGCGGCGTTTTCAAGCATCAAGCATTCACTTCCCGAGAATGGCGGCGGCCCTCTGTCATGGGACGGGTTCGTGACCACCTCGAAAGGCCAGGCCTTTGGTGTGCTGATCAGCATGGTCACCGAAGGGCAGGAGCTGGATATCTTCGATCCCTCCCTTGATCCTGTCATGGCGGCCAAATCGCTGTGGGCCGGGTCCCACGGCCTCGCGCAATTGCTGATCCACATGCCCCATTTCCATCAGCTGGTTCCGGAACAACAGCCGATGACCGCCAAGGACTTCATTGAATTTCATGCCGACCTCCAGATCCGGGGGCTGCTCAAGCCCGCTGACGGATCCGGAAATGGCCGCCTCCCAGGACAAAACTCATGACCGAGATTCATCACACCACCGGAGACACCGCGCGTGACAAGCGGCCGACGGCCCTCAAGGGGCTGTTCTTCCTCATCATCCTGCTACTCGTATGTGTGGGCCTGGTGTTTGCGGCGGCGCAGCTGCGCAGCAAGGAAGGCCCCAAGGTCGCCAAGACTGCGCCTGTCCCGATGGCGGTTCAGGTTGCTCCGGTCGAACTGGTCTCTGCATTCACGCTGAACGAAACCTATTCCGGCCTTGCCGAAGCCCGCCGCAATTCTGCACTGGGCTTCTCCAGCGGGGGGCGGATCGAAACCATCGCCGTGGATGTTGGCGACCGCGTCAAGCGGGGCAGCATCCTCGCCAGCCTCGACACGCGCGGCCTGCGCGCGCAATTGGCCTCGGCAAGCGCCGTGGTCGATGAGGCCCGCGCGGCGCATTCACTCGCCCTCAGCACAGTGGAGCGCCGCCGCACGCTGAAACTGCAGGGGCATGTATCCCAGCAGGCGGTCGACGAAGCCGAGGCGCAGGCCAATACGGCTCTGGCCCGTGTCGAAGCGGCCAAGGCGCAAGCCGACATTTTCCGTGTCCAGATTGACCTGTCCCGCATCACGGCGCCATTCGATGGCGTGGTGACGGCGCGCATGTCGGATGAGGGCGCGATTGCCGGCGCGGGCCAGCCGATCCTGGACCTGGTCGAAGCGGCGCATCTCGAAGCGCGCATCGGCCTGCCCGCCAACAGCGCGGCGCGACTGGTACCTGGAGATGCCTACACCTTGCAGGCGGATACGGGCGCGATCGAAGCCGTACTGCGCAGCGTGACCGGCGTGATTGATCCGGCGCAGCGGACGGTCGCTGCCGTGTTTGAAATCAATGATGCCGAAATCGTCGCCTCCGGTGCCGTGGTCCGCCTGACCATGGAGCGCGATATTGACGAGCCGGGCTTCTGGGTGCCGGTCAAGGCGCTCTCAACGGCCTCGCGCGGCCTGTGGACCATTTATGTGGCAGAGCCGACGGAGTCCGGCTGGCACGTCGCTTCCCGCCCGGTCGAAATGGTGCATACGGATGGCGATCGCGCCTTTGTCCGCGGCGCCGTCACGGCGGGGGAGCGCGTCATTACCGATGGGCTGCAGCGTATTGTGCCCGGCCAGCCGGTTGAGCCGCGGGATGCCCACCGCGCCTCTACCGTGAATGGTGGCTAAGTCCATGTCGACACTCTTCTTCAAGCTGCCCCGACTTGCCATTCTGGCGATTCTCGTTGTTCTTATCGGCGGATTGGGCGCCATGCTCACGCTGGGCCGTCAGGAAGACCCGACCCTGATCGAACGGTATGGTTATGTGCTCACGCCGTTTCCGGGCGCAGACGCCGAGCGCATCGAAGCGCTGATTACCGAGCCGGTTGAAGCCGCCCTGATGGAGCTCCCCGAAGTCGAGGAAGTCAGCTCGACCAGCCGGGCGGGCTTTTCGCAGGTGCGGGTCGAAATCCGGGAAGACCTCTCTGAAGCTGAAGTCGACGATACATGGACGCTGATCCGGGGGCAGGTCGAGGAAGCGCGCGCGCAATTCCCGACCGGCGTCGGCGCACCGGAAGTCGAACGCCTCTATGTAGGGGCGGCCACTTTGGTGGTCGGTCTGACCTGGACGGGCGAAGGCGACGTGCCCCTGACCGTTATGCGGCGGCTGGCGCTTGATCTGGAAGACCAGTTCCAGCGCTTGCCGGGCACGGAAGAAACACAAACCTATGGCATGCCGGTCGAGGAAGTCCGCGTGGTCGTTGATCCGCAGGCGCTCTCTGCTGCTGGCCTGTCCTTCCGGCAGGCCGCCGCGTTGATCGCCTCCGCAGATAGCAAGACCCCCGCAGGGCGTGTGCGCGGCGAAGGCGGCATGATCGGCTTTGAAGTCGGCGGGGAATTCGACGGCATCTCCCGCGTTCGCCAGGTTCCTCTGCTGCAGCGCGCCGACGGCTCCGCTGTCCGTGTGGCGGATGTGGCAAGGGTGGAGAAGGGCTTTGCCGATCCGTCAACGCAGCAGGCTTACGAGAACAATCTCCGCACCGTTCTGGTTGGCGTTTACATCTCGCCGGGACAGCGCGTCGACAAATGGGCCGAAAGTGCCCGTGCCATTTCTGACAATTTCGCGGCCAACGCGCCTCCGGGCCTGAAGGTCGAGGCCGTCTTTGACCAGAGCCTCTACACAAATGACCGCCTGAACGGGCTGGCGAAAAACCTGCTCTTTTCGGCCTTCATCGTCATTGTCGTCCTGTTCGTCACCATGGGCTGGCGCTCGGCCATCGTGGTCGGCATGGCCATTCCGCTGACGGTCAGCCTCGTGCTGATCCTGTTCAGCGTGTTCGGCCATCCGCTGCACCAGATGTCCGTGACCGGCCTCGTCATCTCGCTCGGCCTGCTGATCGACAATGCCATCGTGGTGGTCGATGAATTCGATCAGATGCGTGCCAAGGGCCAGACGAGGTTCGAAGCCATCCGGCAGAGCCTCAACCATCTGGCCGCGCCGCTCGCCGCCTCGACGCTGACCACGGCGCTGGCCTTTGCGCCCATCGCCATGCTGCCAGGCGGCGCAGGCGAATTCGTCGGCATGATCGGCCTGTCGGTCGTCTTCTCGATTTCGGCCTCTTTTGTTGTTTCGATCACGGTGATCCCGGCCATGGCGGGCTGGTTTGACCGCAAGCGCGGCTGGGAAACCGGCCAGCCGAAACGCCCACGCCGCTGGTGGCGCGACGGCGTGACCAATGATTTCATCTCCGATGGCTACCGCGCCTCGATCGAAGCCGTGCTGCGCTTCCCCTTGCTGGGCATCGCCGCCGGTGTGGCTCCGGCCATATTCGGCTTCTGGCTGGTCGGGCAATTGCCGTCGCAATTCTTTCCGCAGACGGAGCGTGACCAGTTTCAGGTGTCGCTGCAACTCTCCCCTGAAGCCGACATCAATGACACGGTCGAGATCGTCCATCGCGCCACCGACCTGATCAATGGGATTGAAGGCGTCGAGGACGTTACCTGGGTGCTCGGCCAGCCATCCCCACGCGTCTACTACAACATCCTCAACAATACCGAAGGCGTCGAAGGGTTTGCTTCCGGCTGGATTCAGCTGGATTCGAACGAGCGCACGCACGAGATCGTGGGCGAAGTTCAGCGCAGGGTCCGCGACGAGTTCCTGAGCGCGCGCTTCCTGGCGCTGCCCTTTGAACAGGGTCCGCCCGCCGATGCACCGATCGAGTTCCGCATCATGGGGAATGATTTCGACACGCTCGACATGATCGGCGACCAGACACGTGCCGTGCTCGGACAAACACCGGGTGTCACCTATACCGTGGCCTCCCTCGAACTCGGCGCGCCGACCATGCGGCTTCAGGCCGATGAGGCCGCCTCTGCCATGGCGGGCGAGCGCCTGACCGACATTGCCGCAGACCTCAGCGCTGAACTGGAAGGCGTCCGGGCCGGCTCCGTCCTTGAAGGGACAGAAGAACTGCCCGTGAAAGTCATCGCGCCGATGTCACGCCGCTCGGGCATGACAGATCTGCGCTCGGCTACGGTTGGCTCAGGCTCGGGCACGCCGATCTCCGCGCTGGGCGATGTCACGCTGGTGCCGGAAACGGCGGTCATCACGCGCCGCAACGGCCAGCGCATGAACCAGATCCTCGCCTTCCTTGATCCCTACACGCTGCCGGCGCCCGTGCTGGAAGACTATCAGGCCCGCTTTGCGGAAACAGGATTCCATGTCCCCGCCGGGTATGAAGTCCTGATCGGGGGTGAGGCGGAGAATTCCAGCGATGCGGTCGGCAATCTGGCCGCCGTGGGCGTACCGCTGGTCATGGTCATGGCCGGCGCGATCATGCTCGTCTTCAATTCGTTCCGTATGATGTTGCTTGTGCTCGCCACAGGCTTTCTGTCGCTCGGGTTTGCGTTCTTCGGCGTTTGGCTTTTCAATCTGCCGTTCGGGTTCAACGCCATCATTGGCGGGCTTGGCCTGTTCGGCATCGCGATCAATGGCTCGATTGTGGTGCTCTCCCTGTTGAGGGCCAGTCCCGCAGCCATGGCCGATGATGTGATCGCGCAGCGCGAAGTCGTCGTCGATGCCACCCGTCACATCGTGGCCACGACCCTGACGACGATGGGCGGCTTTGTTCCGATCCTGCTGAGCGGCGACTCCTTCTGGATGCCTCTGGCCGCCGGAATTTCGGGCGGTGTGGGCGGTTCAGCCCTGCTGGCGCTCTATTTCACGCCGGCCGTTTTCCGCATCACCACGGCAAAACCTGTTCGCACGGCCCTGCGCCATATGTTTAACCGCTCCGAAATGCCTGCCGAGTAATTGGCGCACAAGGACTTGCACTTGGGCAAAAATCGCCCATGTCGTTTAGTCAGGGACTGGAAGGAAGAAACATGCCAGAGAACCCGGATATTGGCGCCCCGGCGCCCGCCTGGAACCGTTTGCGCTTTGAAGCGCGCGCCGCTGCTGCGGATGAGCCGACGCTGTCGAGCTATCTGAACTCCGCGATCCTGGCGCATTCGACCCTGTGTCAGGCCTTGTCCTTTCATCTGGCTGAAAAGCTTGGCAATCCCGTAATGAGCACGCAGCAGGTTCGCCAGATCCTGAGCGATACCTATGATTCCCACCGCTCGCTCGTGGCTTCTGCCGAAGCCGATATGCAGGCTGTGCTCGAACGCGACCCGGCTTGCCGCGGCATGCTGCAGCCCTTCCTCTATTTCAAGGGATTCCTCGCGCTGCAGACCTATCGCGTCGCCAATTTCCTTTGGCGCGAAGGCCGGGAAACGCTGGCCTTCCATTTCCAGAGCCGCGCCTCCGAACTGTTCGGTGTGGACATTCACCCGGCTGCCCGTATCGGCACGGGCGTGATGCTCGACCATGCGTCCGGCATCACGATTGGTGAGACGGCAATTGTCGGCGATGATTGCTCGCTGCTGCACGGCGTCACCCTGGGCGGGACCGGCAAGGAAGTCGGCGACCGTCATCCGAAGATTGGCCGGGGCGTTCTCCTGTCTGTCGGCGCGAAGGTCTTGGGCAATATCCATATTGGCGACGAAGCCAAGGTTGCGGCCGGCAGTGTGGTGCTCAAGGACGTGCCCGCCAAGTGCACTGTCGCGGGCGTTCCGGCCCGGATTGTCAGCGGTCCGTCCTGTTGTCACCCGGCCCAGACCATGGACCAGACGATTCCCGACGAGATGGGCAAGTAATCCCAAGTTTCGCCTGACAGGCGTTACCGGTGAATACAACTCCCGCCACGGCTGAATTGTAGCAAGTTTTGACAGCTTTATTGTCTCCACCGGCGTTTCATTTCGGGATCGGAATGTTGTTGGAGGCCTTTGTTTCAGATAATGTTTGACGCAATGCCCGGCAACGGGTGGGGCGTTTACGACATATGAAACGAGGGCGGCAGTTTGAGTGACAGCACCAGCACCGAAGGCCGGCTTCTGCGCACGCGCAAGGTGCGGCGCGCTCAAAGCGACCGCTTGCCTTTCGTGCCCTATGCTGGCGCTCCGATCATTGCGCTTGGATTGCTCTTGCTGTTCGCGCTCTGGCCTTTTGCCTTCGGCGTCATCCAGCTTTCGACCGAACGCGCCGCCGCGCAGGCATTGGCCGACATTGATGCCGCATGGGCCCGGCCCCGCGTATCCGGTCAATGGGTGACGCTTGAGGGCCGCCCGCCGAGCCGTCAGGCCGCCGAAGGCGCGCTGTCAGCGGTGCGCGAAGCGCGGGCTTCGACCCTGTTCGGCAAGGCGCGGCCCGTGACACGGGTCCGGGACGGCTTTGACTGGAGCGCCCTCGGGGATTCGCCTGACGCCAGCAGCATCAACTGGTCGTTCCGGGTCGCCAATGGCGTTCTGACGCTGGACGGCGACATGCCCAACAACACAGTCCGTGAGCAAATCGTTGCCGCAGCTCGCACCGAGATTGATCCGCCGCGCATCGTTTCAGTGCAGGACAGCCTGTCGATCACGAACGACCCGTCGCCGGACGGCTTCCTGGAAGTTGCCTTGCGCGGCGTGGACACCGTCTCACGCTGCGACCGGGGTGTGGCGGGGTTCAACACCAATCGCTTCTCGCTGAGCTGTGAATTGCCCGCAGCTGAAGCGGCGACCGTGCGCGACCTGGCGCTGGCTCCCGTCCCGTTGGGCGAAGTGGGCGCCGTCGACATCATTTCCCGCGAGGCCGTGGATTCGTGCGAATCCTCGCTGACGGATTTGCTCGGCGATACGCGGATCGAGTTCCAGTCTTCCAGCGCCGTGATCGGGGCGGGAAGCGCCAGTCTGCTGGACGATGTGGCCGAGGCGGTCCGGGCCTGTCCGGGTGCGCTGCGGATTGCCGGCTATACTGACAGCACGGGCCTGCCGGAAACCAACAGGCAGTTGAGCCAGGCGCGCGCCGAAGCCGTGCGCAATGCGCTGATCGCGCGCGGGGTGCCGCCGAACCGGCTGGTCGCGACCGGCTATGGCGACGCCAGCCCGATTGCCCCGAACAATACGGCTTACGGCCGCGCCCAGAACCGCCGAATAGAGATACGGGTGATCCGTGTCTCCGAATGATTTCCTCCTGATACGTCGAAAGTAAACATCATGTGGTTTCTTCTCATCCAGATCTTGCTGCTCATGCTGTTCGCCGCGCTGGCGGGCGCGATGCTGGCCTATTGGTGGATGCGCAACCGGTATGAGGATGTCACCGAGACATATGAAGACCTGATGGATCGCAGCGCGCTGGCCGATGCCCGGCCCGGCGTGACCCCCGAAGACCTTGCGGCGCATTTCACCGCGATTGAAGAGCGCCTCTCCACCCTGCCGACGCCCGTTACGCGGGATGAACTGTATGCCAATTTCAGCAGCATGGGAGAGCGGCTGACCAGCCTGCCCATCCCGGACGTGTCCCCGATCAATGCACGTCTGCAAGCCATCGAATCCCGGTTGGCCGACAGTGGCTCGACCTTCGGTCCGGTGATCTCGCGGCTCGCGGATCTCGACATGGCTGTGGGCCAGTTGAAGAATACCGACCTCGACAGTCTCGAAGCGCGCCTGTCCCGCATCGAGGATAACGTCAACGTGCTGGTCAACACCGAGCCGCCCCAGATGCCAGCCTTCCCGGAAGTCGATCTCGGCCCGATCCATAGCGGCCTTGCGCGCCTCGAACTGGCGCTCGAAAACATCGACGTGCCGATGACGGACCTTGAGCCGATCCGCAGCGATTTTGGCCAGATGGAAGCCCGGCTCGCCGAATTTGCTGAAGGGCTAGACGCCCAGCGCAAGGCCGACAATGAGAGCATGACCATCCGCCTGCAGACCCTGTCATCCTCGCTGGCCTCGCTGCGCATGCCGGATGTCGACAGTCTCCGTGACCGCCTGGCCAAGCTCGAAACCGCCATCGGCAATCTGTCCCAGACCGAAATCGATCTTGGCCCGGTGACCGAGACGCTCCGCCAGATGGAGCGCGACCTGAAGAACACGCCGGACCATGTGCGCCTCACCCACAACAAGCTGGCCGATCTCGAAGGCGGCACGGCGGCGCTGCATTCCAAGCTCGCCGCGCTGGAGGCTCATGTCTCCACGATGGACCGGACGCCTCTGGATCTGTCGCCTCTACAGGCCCGCTTCGCCAACATTGAATCGTCGATGGCGGCGCTACGCATCGACATGCAGTCCCTGCCGGATGTGGCCCCGCTGGAACGGCGCCTCGCCGCGCTGCAGGAATCGGTCCTGACGCTTCAGGATCCGGACCTGTCCAGCGTCACCAATTCGCTGCGCAAGATGGAAGCGCGCCTGAACATGGGCGCGGTCGAGGACCGGCTGACCTCCATCGAATACGGCATGGCGGCGATGCATCATATGGTGCGCACGCTGCAGGAAACCGCCTATACGCGCACCGACATTGACTACAGCCAGCGCGTCCCGCTGTCGGCGGCGCAATTCACGCAGAAAACGGAACCCGCGCCGGCGGCCCCTCCGCCTCCGCCACCACCCCCTCCGCCGCCCGCGGCGACAGAAACCGTGCGGACGGTCGAAATCCGCCGCGGCGTGGACCCGATTGCGGGCGCGCGTCGCCCGGATGACAAGGCAAACCTCCTGGTCGAGGCCGCCTTCGGCCGCGAGGATGATCTGGAGCGCGTCAATGGCATTGGCCCGATGCTGGCCGAATTGCTCAATGAAATCGGGGTGTTCTATTTCTGGCAGATCGCCGAATGGGGCCCGGACGAGATCAGATGGGTCGATGACAAGCTCGAACATTTCAAGGGCCGGATCCAGCGTGATGACTGGGTCGGGCAGGCGAAACTGCTGGCGGCCCAGCCGGACGTGGCCCAGCGTCCCGGCACGGCCTGACACGGCTTTCCGGCGATACGGCCACCCGCCCCCTTTTCTCCTGAGGGAAATTGGGGTTAGTTAACGCGGCGCGCTCGGGGGACGATGTAGCGACCAGCGGAAGGGGACGCCCGCCATGCTTCGGACCGTACTGACACTATTCCTGTGCCTCATGCTGGGGCCTCTGGCCCTGGCTGACAGCGGCGATCCTCCGCGTTACGCCCTCATCATTGGCAATTCCAGCTACCAGCAGACCGGATGGCAACTCGCCAACCCGGCCCGCGATGCCCGGCTCATGGCCGATACGCTTGGCAAGGTCGGCTTTTCCGTCGATCTCGTGCTGGATGGCACCGAAGAAGAGATGGAGCGGGCCTTTGCCAGCCACGGCGCGCGGCTGAAGGCGGGCGGTCCGGCCGCCATCGGCCTGATCTATTATGCCGGGCATGGGGTCCAGTCGCAGGGGCTGAATTATCTCGTGCCGGTGGACGCCAATGCCCGCTCAGAACAGGATATCTGGCGTCAGGCGCCGCGGCTCGGGGATGCGTTGCGCTATGTGGAACATGCCGGCAATGCCGTGAATTTCGTCATTCTCGATGCCTGCCGGGACAACCCGCTGCCCAGCGCCACGCGCAGCGCCGCCGGGGGATTGGCCGAGGTGAAACCCGCACGCGGCCTGCTCATCTCCTATTCCACGGCGCCCGGCTATGTCGCCTATGATGGCGAAGGGGGCAATTCGACCTTTGCCCTAGCGCTGGCCGAGACCATCGGGCAGCAGAACCTCATCGCGGAACAGGTGTTCAAGCGCGTGGCCGACCGGGTGAACCAGTCGACAAATGGCCTGCAGACCCCGTTCTACAATTCCGGCCTGACCGGCGCCGATTTCTGCTTTGCCGGCTGCAATGGGGGCGCGGCGCCCCAGCCAATCCCGGTCAGCTCATCAGCGGTGCCGCATGGCGCGCGCAATTCTGTCTCGCGCAGTGCGGGGGATGCCGCCGAAACCTCCCCGGACGCGGATACGGCCCCCGCCTTCACCGAAGTCTCGAGCCTCCTGCGCACTGCCGCCTTCATGGCGGCCGAAGCGGGCGGGGATGTCTCCGAGCGCAAATTCCGGGACTGTACCAATTGCCCGGATATGGTCGCCCTTCCTGGCGGCGAGTTCATGATGGGCTCGCCCGAGACCGAAAAAGAACGCAAGGACAATGAAGGCCCGCAATGGCGCGCCACGATCGAGTCGTTTGCGGCTTCGGCCACGGAAATTACCTGGGGCCAGATCAATACCTGCATCGCGGCCGGGGGCTGCGCGGGCAATGAAGCGGGCGCAGAGACCCGCAGCGACCAATGGCAACAATCCGCCTTGCCGGTCATCAACATCACCTGGGTTGAAGCCAAGGCGTATATTGACTGGCTGAACACTCTCGTGGAGGGCGAGCCTTATCGCCTGTTGAGCGAGGCCGAATGGGAATATGCCGCCCGGGCCGGCACGACGACCCCGTTCAATACTGGCGAGACGCTGACCGACACGCAGGCCAATTTCAATGCAACGCGCTCTTATAATGACAGCCCAAGGGGCAGCTGGCCGCGCCGCCCCATGCCGGCGGGCTATTACCCGGCAAACGCCTTCGGCCTGCACGAGATGCATGGTAATGTCGCCGAGTGGGTCGCCGATTGCAGTGTACGCTCCTATCTCGGCCGGTTCGGCACGGCGACGGTCTATGACGAACGCAATTGCCGGACCCGTGCGGTACGGGGTGGCAGCTGGGAGAAGGTGCCATCCTATGTGCGCTCGGCCATACGGGACGGGTTCCCGGATACCGGGCGCGATGACGGGATCGGCTTCCGTGTGGCGAGGGACAGGGAGTAGCAGATGAAGACGATCAGCCCCCTGATCAGCCACCACCGGGCCGAACTGAAGTCCGAGGCACGGCTCAACCGCTATCTGTTGCTCGGGGCAATCTTCATGGCGCTGGTCTCGTTCAGCGTCTTCCTTTCCACATTGCTTGGACATTATCCCTTGCCGCTGGGCGAGGATGTGTTTGCCAACAATCCGGAACGTATCATCGGCGCGTCGAACTTCTTCGTGGCCACCGCCATTGGCGCAGCGCTGCGCATGTGGCGCAAGCGGCAGCTGCGGATCAAGTTGCTCATCGCGGAGGCTTTCATCCGGGAAGATGACGAGGATACGGGTCTGCGCCTGTTGCTCGAACCCGTCTTCGGATCAACCGTCTGGGACGGGGCCAGCACGCCCATCCTCGCACACAGGACCCCGGCATGAGCCCGCAGGCAGATCCCGGCAACACGCCCGTTACCTCGCTTGACCTGCTGCGTGAGCTTCAGGGCGAGCAGAAGGCGTTTCGTTTCCTGATCCGCGCGCTGGCCGTGCTGCTGGTGACGGCGGCGGTGATCGCGGTCGGCAGCGTGATCTATTTCTACGTCGCGCTACAGGGGCTGAAATCCGAATATGCCTATCAGGCGCGCCTCAACGAGATAAACCTTCGCATCGTGGCCGGTGAAGCCAGCCGCCAGCGGGAATCGACGCAGGCACAACTGGTCGCCATTCGTGAGGAGAATGAATCCGCGCGCCGACAGGCTGAACTGTCGCGCGAACTGCAACAGGCCGGCTCCGCCCGCCAGATCGCCGCCTACAAGGACCGCGCGATCAACATTGCGCGCAGCCATGTGCTCGGCAAGACGATGAATGACGTCACCTCGCAAGTGGTCAGCATGGTGCTGCGCGCCGATGGCGGAGATGTCCGCCTGCTGAGCGACGAAGAACACGAGCTGTTGCTGGCCGCACTGAATGACTGGGGCGGTGAGGTCGAGTCGACCGAAGTCCGCGCCGCATTCCAGAAATTGATGGAGGCCGAGGAGCTTTCCGACCAGGCCATGGGGGCGGCGGGGCTCGCGATGCTGGAATATCGCGGCGCCGATGAAGCCTCGCTGGTCTGGAACAAGGGCTGCTCGACCGTGGTCGACTATGTGAACCAGGCGAGCGCCCGCGACCTGCACGAGCCCATGCTGCTGATCTGGAAGGGTCAGTGCCTGCGCAAGCGCGGCGATGCCCTGCTGGCCTACCGGGCCTTCAGCGAGGCAGCGCATCTGATCGTGGCCGATCCGGAAGAGATCACGCTGGAACAGGAACAGATGGCGCATCATGGCGTCGGCACGACCCTGGTCGCGCTTGCCGCCCAGCGCCAATTGCCGGAAGGGCGTTTGCCCGAAGAGGCCCTGCAGGAGGCGCTGTCCGAATTGCGCACGGCCGCGCGCATCCGGGCCGCACGGGGCGCCACGCAAGTGGGCGTGGCCTATACGGAAGAGAATATCGGCTTCATCCACATTCTCGACGAGGACTGGCCTGCCGCCCTGGATCATACCAAGCGCATCGACGACATCCTGCCGCTCGCCTGGAACCTCACGGTTCGCCACATCGCCGCGCGTGAGAATGAGGCCGCCCTGCGCCAGGTCGGGGCCAGCCGCGAGGCGCTGGAGAACATGGAAACCATCCAGGACGAGACCGCCATGGTGCTGTCCCTGATGGCCTGTGACCAGATCGACAAGCCGGAGTTGCAGCGACTGCTACCCGGCCGGTTCGAGACCGTGCTGGAAGACCTCTCGGCGCATTGCGCACTGGAGGCAGAGCGCAGCTGATTTACAGGCTGGGCGGTTGCAACCGCATCGAAAACCTCTAGGTTGCGCCGCGAACAAGAACCCAAAGGAGCCCGATTATGGAGCGCGAAGAAACGCTGCGCCTTGAAGCCTACCTCAAGGAAAAACTGCATCCGGGCCTGCGCCTGGTCGCCCGCGACAAGACCGATGATTCCGTCGAATGCTATCTCGGCGCCGAATTCCTGGCGGTCGTCTACAAGGATGTGGACGAGGGCGAGACCTCTTACCAGTTCCAGATGACGGTGCTGGAAGAAGACATCAAATAAATGCCCCTGACGGCGCCCTCATCATGCGGGTGCCTTTGGGAATGGCAAATCCTTGAGGTCCGGCTCGATCCATTCGCGCCGGGCCTTTTTGTTGAACAGCGTATCCTTCCGCCAGTATTCCAGCAGCCAGTCGGGCTTTCCATAGGGACCGGCCAGAAGGCGCGACAGGATTTCATGCAGAGGCATGCCGTCGGGCGCGCTCGTCAGGGCATGGGCCGCCACGCGCAGCGAGGCGATGGTGATCGTCTCGTGATAGCCTTCGCTGTTGGTGTTCTGGCCGCCGACAGATTCATTGAAGGCGCGGATCATTCCCGGCATGTCACGGAAAGCGGCGTGTTCATCCTCGGACAGCAGGCAGAGCGCGCCCGCCCAATGGGCGGCGTGGGTCCATCTTTCCTTGGGCAGTGTGCAGGCGCGGAATGCCTTGGTCAGCGCCTTGATATCGGCATCGGTTTCAAAACTCATGGTCCAGTTCCTTCAAAGTCTGGCGAGGCACAAACGAAAGCCCCGCCGGGTGGCGGGGCTTGTCGGTCGATCACTCTGTAACGACAGGTCGTCAGCAGGGCATTCGCCAGGCACAAGCACGCGCCAGCTTGGAAAGCTGAATCTGCTGTTGGAAGCGTGTCGCGGTCTTGTGCATGCGGGCGGGATACCGAATCTCGCGGAACCTGGCAAGTGCGTACTTGTCCGTAGGCGGAGGCTGGCGACCCTTCTGGATCGCCAGCCTCGTCAGGGAGTCCGCCCGGCTTCTGCCGCGCTTGTCCTCTTGCGTCCTATTCGGCCTCGTCACGCACGGCGATGGCGGTTGCGGGATAGTCGGTCCAGATGCCATCGACACCCGCCTCGATCAGGACTTTCAGTTCCTGTTCGGCAGATTCGAAACCTTCGGCCGGATCGTCATCGCGCACCGTGTAGACATGAACCACTTTTCCGAGCGCGTGGGCACGGTCGACATAGTCGGTCGTGCCGCCGGTTTCGGTCAGGATCATCGCCTTGTGCGCGCCAACGCCCATGGTGGGGATGTCCTCCAGCTTCATGTCGAGTCCTAGCAGTGCCGCATAGGGCGGGCCGACAATGTTCTGGACCAGCGGGAGGTCGCTCTTCGCGGCGACCTGTTCGAGGAAGCCCGGCTCGAAGCACTGGATGAAGACCGGGATGCCGGCTTCGCGCAGGCCCCGGCGGGCGATCGTGTCGAGGATCGGGTCCACCATGTCGAGGCCGGCGACTGAGAAATTCGAGGGCCATTTCGCTTCAATATGCAGGCCGACGATCCGGCCCTTCTCGGCATTCTCCAGGACGAGGTCGATGATCTCGTCAAAGGTGGCGATGTCGTACTGGCCATCATAATCATGCGAACGGCCTTCGACGCGCTGGATGGCTTTCAGAGTCTTCAGTTCGGCCAGGGTGAAGTCATCGGACCACCAGTCATCCATGTCGCCCATCGGCATCTTGCGGACCGTCTTGCGATCGGCAAATTCGTCATGCTCGGCGATATTGGTCGTGTCTGACAGATAGCCGTCATGATTGGCAATGAGCACACCGTCTTTCGTCATCACCAAATCTGGTTCGATGAAGTCAGCCCCCTGATCGATGGCGGTCTGATAGGCTTTCATCGTGTGCTCGGGATAGAGGCCGCTGGCACCGCGATGCGCGATGATGATAGGCTTCTGGCCGTCCAGTGTCTTGTATCCGGCGGGCGCGGCAGCTTCAGCCGTTTCTGCGGCCGGGACTTCTGCCACGGGGGCAGTGCTGACCGTGTCGGCGGCCTCGTTACAGGCGGCCAGCAAAAGGCTCGCAAGGATCAGATATTTTTTCATGGCGCGTATCCTGTCTGGGAAAGTCCGGGGCGAACACCTGTCCGCCCCGGGAAGGGGGAGGGCCTAGAATTTGATATAGGCGCCGGCTTTCAGCATTTGCGGCTTGCCACGAATGATCGTGTGCAGGCCAAAGGCACCGCCCGTATTGCCGACGTCGATCAGGTATTCCTCATCGAAGATGTTCTCGCCGAGCACATAGACGCCCCAGGCATCATCTGCGCTGTCGAAGCCGACCCGCAGGTTTGCGATGCCATAGGCATCCTGTTCTTCGTAGACAAAGGTGCCGTCTGGATAGGATTCCCGTACACGGACAAAGCCCCCATTGCCGTCAGCGGCATAGTCATAGCCATTGTCATCCTCGAAATAGTGATGATCCTTCCAGACATAGCTCGGCACGATGGAGACATCGCCATGCTGCCCGGCCGGGATCGTGATGTCGGCGGCCAGCGAGAAGCTGTGCTCCGGGCTGATGCGGAAGCTGTTGCCGGCGAACTGCAGCGGGTTCCCATTATCGTCTTTGTCGTCATATTCCGAATGCGTGTAGGCATAGGTGCCGAGCAGGCGGATATTGTCGGTGATCAGCGCCTGACCATCGAATTCGAGGCCATACTGGGTGGCGTTGCCCGAATTCTCGGTGATGAAGATGCCCTGCACCGGATCGAAGCGGGTGGTCTGGAAGTCCTTGTACTCGCCATAATAGACAGAGCTGGTCATCTGGACCCGGTTATCCCAGAAGCGGCCAAAGAAACCGGCCTCGATATTGTCCAGCGTCTCGGCGTCGATGACGCTGTAGGTGGCGCCGGAGGCCGACAGCACTTCCGGGCGACGGCCGCGGCCATAGGCGACCCAGGTGTTGATCGTGTCGGACAGGCGATAGGCGGCGTTCAGGCGCCAGGTGAAGGCCCCGTCCGTCTCTTCCGACGCGGAGGCCTTGTTGTTCAGCGTCTCGGCGCTGAGCAGCAAGGAGGGGGAGAGCGTCACGCCATTCAGGCCGCCAAGGGCCACCAGATAGGGGTTCGATTTCAGGACGTGCCCGAGGGAGCTCGCCGCGAGATCCTCTTTCGTATAGCGCAGGCCGCCGGTGATCTCGATCCGGTCGGTCAGCTCATACGTGACATCGCCGAACAGATCATATGTGTCGCGTTCGTCGGTCGAGATCTGTTCTTCGAGTTGTTCGTCATAGAGCGGCACAAGCTGCCCCTGTAGCAGGGCGGCGAGGGCGGAATATTCAAGCGGCGTGTCGAAGCTTCCGAAATTCGCGCCGCCGGGCACACCCGCCAGCTGGAGGGCGCCCTGCACCTGTTCGACCGTCAGGCCAGCGGCGCCGGCGAGGGTCGGGGCAAACAGGGATTGGGCATAGGCTTCGTCGGTGGAAAAGCGCAGGATGTCCTTGCCGTTCACAGTGAAATAATTGCCGCCGAAGAAGGCCGACAGCTTGCCGCCGGCATCATAGTTCAGGCGCAATTCCTGGCTGAACGTGTTGGCCTGGCGGGCCTGATAGAATTGCAGCAGGTTGAAGGCCGCGCCATCAGAATCCCAGGCCTCATTCGAGAACAGGTTCCGGTAATCGGTCAGCGAGGTCAGCGACCAGGCATCATTGAGATCATATTCGACATTGGCGGTGACGTAGAACAGCTCGCGGTCATTGCCGAGCTTGCCGCGGACCTGGTCGTCATTGACGTTCATGGCCGTGGCGCCGAACGGATCGACCTTGCCATTCACTTCAAAGAAGCCGGAGGTAAACTGCGTGCCGGTGGAATCGTCCTCCTGATAATTGACGAACAGATCGGCGCGCAGCTGGCCGGTTGGCTCCCAGTGCAGGGCCGTGCGCAGGGCCAGCGTGTCCTGACCCATCAGGTCTGGCGAGTTGGCGGTGTTGGGCACATAGCCGTCCATGTTCTTGACCTGACCGGCCACGCGCAGGGCGAGCGTATCGCTCAGCACGTAATTGTAATGGCCTTCGCCGCGCAGGAAGCTGTAATCGCCGCCTTCGAGGCTGACCTTGCCGGAATTGCCGTCCAGCGAGGCGCGGTTCTGGATGAAGTTGACGCCACCGACCAGCGCGCCCTGACCGAACAGGGTGGCTTGCGGGCCTTTGACCACTTCGACCCGTTCCATGTCATAGATGGCGAGGTTGGTGGCAAAGGGGACGTTGCCGATGGCGACGCCGTTCTGGAACATGGCGACGCGCGGGGTGCCGCCATCCGAGACCACGCCGCGCAGCGAGTAGCTCGGCGCGTTGAGGCTCTGGGCCTGAACCTGCAGGCCCGGCACGAAATTGCCGAGATCCTCGAAATCGTCGGCGGCGAGCAGGTCGATCAGATCCTGGTCCGCGACGGAAACATTGATCGGAACGTCGATCAGGGATTGTTGCTGCTTCTGGGTCGTGACGGTCACGACTTCGAGGTGGCGTGCCTGATCCGTGCCGGCATCCTGTGCGTGGGCGGATAATTGACCGGAAATGCTGAGCGCGGCTACGGCCGTCGCGGAGAGGTATGCGTGTTTCATGATTTGACCCGTTGAGTAAGCGCCCCGTGCGCTGTCGCGCGGTGGGTACTGAGCGGGACGAGCGGGCTCAAATCAAAGTTTTGCTACAATGGTGACAGCAGAAAGCGCGTTCTCGCAGCGCGGGAAAAAACCATCAGGATTGTCATGAAAAATTCTGGAAACTGCGCTTGGAGCTACCGATCCAAAGTATACGGATGAATAAAACCTGACATTCGATCCGGTGGTGAACAAACGCCAATTTGCCGCACCGGGCAGACTTGCTCAACAAATGGGCAGGTTGGCGGCAGAATCACACCGGTGGGTTTCGGGGCTATTGGGGCCGGACTCAGAACAGGGAGCCCTGATCGCCCTTCGGTTTTGCCTCGCCCGTCTGGGGAGCCGGCTTCGGTTGGGTCTTCGGCGCGGCTGTCGGAGGCGGGGGCGTACTGGCGCCATCCGGTCGGGCCATGACGTCGCCATCGCCAAAGCTGACCCGGAACGCCGGGCTGGCGGCGGCGGTGCCTGCCGACCGGATCAGGTTTCCGTCCGTATCGCGAACAAGCGCATAGCCGCGCTTCAGCGTGGACTGATAGGACAGGGTCTCCAGCAGCTTGCCCTGTGAGGCGAGCGCGGTGCGGCGCCTCTCGATCAGGCGCGTCAGGGCCGGACGGGCACGCACGGCGGTGTCGCGCAGGCGCTGCTTGGACGCGCGGATATCGGATTTCAGGCTGGCCGGGCTGATCGCCATGCGGGAGAGGCGTACACGGGCTGTCTGGACAAGCGCGAGCGCAGCCCTGGGCAGGCTGGCGCTGGCATAGTCGAGGCGCTGGCGCTTGGCCTGCAACAGGGTTTCAGGCCGGGGCAGGCGGGCGGCGGCCAGCTTGTCGCGGGACTGGCCGGTGCGGCGGGCAAGGGCGCGCTTCAGGCGTTCGCCATGCTCGCCGGTCATCAGCAGCAGTTCAGACCGCACGGGCACGGCGATCTCGGCCGCGCCGGTCGGCGTCGGCGCGCGGGCGTCGGACACATAGTCGATCAGGGTCGTGTCGGTCTCGTGGCCGACCGCCGAGATCAGCGGAATCTCGCTGTTGAAGGCCGCGCGGACCACGGCCTCTTCATTGAACGGCCAGAGATCCTCGATGGAGCCGCCGCCGCGCGCGACGATCAGCACGTCGGGGCGGTCTTCGCCGGTCATGGCGTTGAAGCCTTCAATGCCGGCGGTGATCTGGCCTGCGGCGCTGTCGCCCTGTACGAGGGCCGGCCACACGATCACGCGGACCGGGAAACGGTCGCGGATGCGGTGCAGGATATCGCGGATCACGGCGCCGGTCGGGCTGGTCACGACGCCGATCGTGCGAGGCAAATAGGGCAGGGCCTTCTTGTGCTCTGGCGCGAACAGGCCCTCGGCCGCGAATTTCTTCTTCCGCTCTTCCAGCAGCGCCATCAGCGCGCCCGCGCCGGCCGGGCGCATGGAGGCGGCAATCATCTGGTAGTTCGAACGGCCCTCATAGATCGAGAGGCGCCCTGTCGCGATGACTTCGAGGCCTTCTTCCGGCTTGAAAGGCAGGCGGCTGACCTGGCCCTTCCACATCACCGTATTCAGGACCGCCCGGTCATCCTTGAGATCGCAATACATGTGCCCCGACCGGGCAATCGTGACCCGGCCCAGTTCGCCGCGCACGACGACATGGTCATAATTGGTCTCGACCGTCCGCTTCAGGCTGGCGGCGAGATCAGATACGGACAGGGCGGCATCATTGGAGGGGGGCGATTCAGACGGCATCCCGACAGTCATAAGGCGCAGGCCGGGAAGGGCAAGTGGGCTGACATTTGGCCGCTGCAGTCATGAGGGGTTAACATTCCTTGTGGATGTTGCGGTTAAGTGAATTGAGAAGTGTTTGCGCCATGAATCATTCTTCCAGGCTGCTGGATACGCTGCCCAATCTGGCATTCGCCAGTGTTGCGGACAGATGGGCCTTGCCGCTGGTCGTCTATGACAGCGAATTACGCTTCGTCTACGCCAACAAGGCGTATCTGGAAGTGACCAACACGGTCTGGGAACAGATCGATGGGCAGTTCATATTCGATATTTTTCCGGAGATCCCCGAGCGGCGCGCGCCGGTTGAGGCGCTTATGCGCCGCGCGCTGGCGGGAGAGACGACCTCCCTGGATGCGGTTCCCTATGAAATCGTGATGCCAGACGGCTCGCGGGAGCTGCGGGTCTGGCAGGCTGTCCAGGATCCGTACCGCGACGCCCAGGGCCGGGTCACACACATCATCCAACGGGCTGATGACATTACGGCTCAGGTCGAACTGAAACGCCAGAACGCGTACATGCACAATGAGTTGGCGCACTGGGTCCGGAACATGTTCTCGGTGGTCATGGCAACCTCACGCATTTCCGGCGCCACAGCCGACAATATCGAGACATTTGTCGATGATTTCAACGAGCGGCTGGTCTCGATGAGCCGCATATATACAAGCCTCAACGATAATGACTGGAGGGGGCTGAGCTTGCGGAAGGTTGCTTCCGATGAGCTTGAGGGCCTGCTTGGCCGGGGCAGCAATCGCTACACGCTGCGCGGGAACGATATCATGCTGACGGTCAAGGCGAGCAAGGATGCAGCCCTGATCATCCATGAACTCGCTGCGAACGCCCGGAAGTTCGGATGCTTCAGCGTGCCGGACGGTCATCTTACCTTCGAATGGTATATGGAAGGCCGCATCCTGCATGCCCACTGGACCGAAACGGGTGTGCCCGATGTACGCCCGCCGACACGGTCCGGCTTCGGCTCCCAATTGTTCGAGATGTTCCCCAAGATAAAGGCCACGCGGACCTTTGCGGCGGATGGCGTCAAGGTGAAGGCGGAAGTTCCCCTTATCAAATCCCCGATCGATATGCCTGTCAGCTGACCTTGCGGTCAGGCTCTGACAGGATCAGCGAAAGCTTCGAGAGCAGCTTGCTGGTCACGATCGGTTTCGACAGGAAGGGCGCTTGGCTGAATTCCTCGCCGCTCGATTCCGGCGTGTTGCCGGACACGGTGACAAAGGGAATGCCATGCGCGATCAGCCGGTTGGCTACCGGGGATGAGGTTTCACCTGTCAGGTTGATGTCCAGCACGGCGCAGTCGCACGTATGCTCATCGAGCAGCTTCATGGCTTCATAGACCGAGCCGACCGGCCCGACCACGATATAGCCTGCATCTTCCAGCGCCGCGGCCATGTCTATGGCAATGATGGCTTCGTCCTCGACGACGAGGACCCGGCGAGAGCCATTGGTTGACTGGGCCACTTTGGCTGTACTCGACGGGCGCGACAGGTTTGAGGAGGACTCGCTCGCCTCCGCCACGAAATCGGCTTCAAAGACGCGATCATCCACACTGATCAAATACCATTGCAGGCCTTCAGGCGCGAATTCCAGCTTCACCGGGTAGCCAAAAGCAATGCGGGTCATCTTTTCGATGACCGTGGAGCCGAACCCGCGCCGCTCGGGTGCGGTGACCGGCGGGCCGCCGCTTTCGGTCCAGTTGATTTCAAACCGGTTCGTGTCGTCTTCCTGGCGCACATTCCAGCGGATGTGGACCTGGCCCGTATCATTGGAGAGCGCGCCATATTTGCCGGCATTGGTGGCCAGTTCGTGGAGGGCCATGCCGAGCGACTGGGCGGCCGCTGAGGTCAGCCGCACATGCGGGCCTTCGAGGAAGATCCGGGTGTCGATGAAATCTTCAAGATGGGCGAGCTGGGAACTCATGATGTCTTCGACCCGCGCGCCGCGCCAGCCGGAACTGACCAGCAGGTCCTGGCTGGAGGCAAGCGAGCGCATCCGCTCGGCGAACCGGTCCATGAAATTCTCGCCGCTGGCCATGGTCTGGCGCGCAATCGCCTGGACCAGGGTCAGCATGTTCTTCGAGCGGTGGTTCACCTCGCCGAGCAGGAGCTGGATACGTTCTTCGCGCTGCTTCTGGTCCGTGACATCGGTGTTCGTGCCGAACCACATCTGAATCTGGCCGTCTTCGCCGCGGATCGGGTGCGCCCGGGAGAGGAACCAGCGGAACTTGCCGTTCTTGCCGCGCAGCGGGAAGGTGTCTTCCCAGATTTCCCCTTTCTTCAGCGAGTCCAGGAAGTGCTCGGTCGCCCGCGCCTCATGTTCCGGGTGATGTACGGAGCGCCAGCCATGTCCGAGGGTCGCGGCTTCATCCGCGCCGGTGTATTCGTACCAGCGCTTATTGTACCAGAATATCTGACCTTGCGGATCTGACATCCAGGCGAGCTGGGGGATATTGTCGGCCAGCGCCTTGAACTGGGTTTCGCTCTGGCGCAGACGTTCCTGGTTTTCCTGTTCCTGGGAAATATCGCGCACGATCTTGGAGGCCCCGACGATCTTGCCGGAGGCGTCATGGACCGGGGAAACCGTGACCATGATAGGAATGGCCGTGCCATCCTTGTGCAGGCGGACGGTCTCGAAATTCGACACGGTACGGCCGGCCTGGATCGAGGCGAGGATGTCGTCCTCTTCCGATTGGCGGTCCTCGGGGATCAGCAGGCGGATGGACTTGCCGATGATTTCGCTTGGCGTATAGCCGAAGACACGCTCGGCAGCCGGATTCCAGCTGGCGATGATGCCGTCCAGGGTTTTGGAAATGATGGCATCCGAAGAAGATGCGATGATGGCGCTGAGCCAAGAGCTCTCCGCTGCCGAAAGGGCAGGGGCGGTCGCAACCGGCGAGGGAGCGCTAGACAGACGATCCCGTTTCATACGGGGCTCCCGAAAAAAAAGTGTGCAGCGCCCGATGCGCTGTTTTCAACTTCCTATTTAAAGCGGATCAGAGGTGTTTGTCCATAACCCAGATCACGCACCTTGCGAACCCGACACTGCGGATTCAACGCGTTGAATCAAAACAGGAATTGGGGAGCAAAAAGATCGGCAGCGATGCCTGGGCACCGCTGCCTGAGTGAGAGATCAATACCGTATGCGCAGGTCCGAGATGGACTGGGCGATCTTGGTATAGGCTTCGGTCAATTCTTCAGCACTGTCCGGGGTGAAGGCGAAGTCTTCGCCGGACGCGCAATAATTGAGGATTTCCTTACCCTGGGTGGGCGCCTGGAAGGCGACGGTGTAAATTTTGACGCCTTCGTCCTTGATATTGTCGCAGAGTTTCTTCGACTGGTCGAAGGAGCTGCCCTGGCCCGGCGCATACTGGTTCAGGAAGTCACCATCGGTCATGACAATCATGGCCTTGGCAGAGTCGGGCTCGTCATAGGGATACGGGTCAGAGCCAGCCGGCCAGACCGTGTCCCAGTCAGGGGCAATCAGGTACCAGCCCCACGCAATGCCGATATGGCCGGCGGTGCCGCCACTGGCATACAGGCTGTCAACATAATCGAACAGCTTGTTGCGGTTGCTGGTCATCGGCAGGACAGGCAGCGGGCTGCATTCAGGATCGCTGTTCCAATATACGTTACCGTTCCATTCGCTGCCCCAGGTGTCATGAGGCTCGATCCAGGAGTAAGGACCGGGATTTTCATCGGTATACGCGTCGCCCCCAATGCGTTCCTTCACGCAGGTATTGGTGACGGTCTTGGTTTCCGTGAACTCCTGGGTTTCGTATTCTCTCTCCCAGTAGCCATTTCTGCAGGACCCGTTTCTGCGATACCGTGTGCAGACCCATGTCCTGTCGACTTCCACTTCCTTCTCGTACGTGACGGAATAGGTCCGTGTAGGGCTGACGTTCGTGACTTTCTCGAAATACTCGCCAGCGTCCGACATGTAGGAATAGGACGTCATTCCGATGCGCACTTCGCCGGTCGTGCCGTCATCATCTTTCGGGAGCAGCACGTCGATTGCCGTGTCGGCAGCGCTCTTGAGCGCCTCGATCTTGCTGCCTCTCATCGAGCCTGAGATGTCGAAGACGAAGGAGATGTCGACCTTGCCGATACCGTAGGTCGAGGCAGACGTGACGCTGAAGTTGAGTTCCTTCGTGCCGGTCAGCTGCATGATCGAGGTCGGCTGGGCGCATCGGACACTCACGGAGATGTCCTGCGACTCGCTCGAAATGACCGGGACCGGATCGGCGCAATCGGTGCCCTTGCCCTGGGCTTTCATGGCCGACTTGAAATAGTTCTCGAGATATTTCTTGATCTCGGTGTCGGACTTGCCCTCCTGCATTTCGCGGGCGCCGGCGATGACCGCGCTGTCCAGAATGAACTGGACGCGGTTCTTGGCCGTGTTGACCTGTTGCAGGTCAATCGCGAACCCCATGAGAAGGAAGAGCGGAATGGTCATCAGCGCGAAAATGATCGCGATGTTGCCCTCAGTGTCATGCTTCAGCCGGCGAAATTTGTTGACGGCTTGCTTTGCGAATGTTGTGTGTTTCATCTTGCCCACCCCGGATACGGCCGCACCTGGCCTTAAAAGGTTCTCGGCGCACAATCGCAGAACGGGATAACTTCTCGGTGAAATCGGGGGGTGAAATTTCTCCGGGGGCGGAAAGACTCCCTTAACCAGCACACGCGGCGCGACAGCCCTAAGGCGCCGCGCAAAGAGCCTGTATTTTCAGGCTGTTTCAGGATGTGTCGGGCGGTAGCGAATCGCTTGTGAGGCGTGGAGTTGGCGGGCGCTTTCCTGTTGCAGATGCCTCAGTTTGCGCGACCGGAAGGCAGGTGGAACAGAGGCCCGGATGGGCCGTGTTGCTGTAACCATGAGACGCCGCATCCGGTCGATGTATTCGGCCGCATGATCGAGCGCGTGGTTAATTGCCAGCACCCGCCGGACGAGTTTTCCTGCAGGTAAAATGTCAGTTGGCTGCGCCGGATAGTCTCTGAGGTCGACCGGCGTGTCCGCGTCGAGGAAGCGGATGCGCGGGCCGGTGCGGAAATGGGGTTTTGGAGGCGTCCGGGACACCTGACGGGCGCTTTCCCTCAGGCGAAAGCGCGGCGCTGCCGGCTTGCGCCCGGTTTGTGCGCCCGCCGGAACCGGCGCCCCTGCCCGGGGCGGCTGGATCGGCGCGGGGGCTTGCGGTGGCAGCGGCCCAAGCTCCAGGGCAGCCAGGCAGAACAGGCGCCGCAGCACGGCCTCCAGGAAGCCGACAAGGCCCGCCAGCGGCTCAAGCTCGGCCCGCGGCAGGAAGGGCTTTGCCGCGACCGGCCACAGGCCGAGCCGCTTCTGGGCCGCCGAGGCAAGATAATCGGCCGCGTCCCACCAGAAACGGGTCAGGCCCTGAAGCGCGGGAGGGAGCGGCGGTGTCATGAGGCTGAGCCTGACCGCGCCAGCCCTCAGATGGATTGGCGCGCCCCGAAACCGGGGCGCCAAACCTGTAGCTGTTTGTAAACGCGGCGATACTTCCAGCTGATACGCCGGAGCGAACGGGGGACAGGGCGCCGGCTTTCCCCGCTCCGGGTCGCCGTTGAGGGCTTGATTCCCGCCGCCAACCTGCGCAATGAGCGCAGTCATGAACATACTTCTGATCGGATCGGGCGGGCGTGAACACGCCCTGGCGTGGAAAATGGCGCAGTCGCCGCTGGTGGACATGGTGCATTCGACGCCGGGCAATCCCGGCATGGACGATATTGGCCCCTGTTTTGACGTGGCCGTCACCGACATTCAGAAGCTGGTGCAGCTGACCCTGCAGGTCGAGCCGGACCTGATCGTGATCGGGCCGGAAGCGCCGCTGGCGGCGGGCCTGTCGGACATCTTGCGCGCGCGGGGCTTTGACGTGTTCGGGCCGAGCCAGCAGGCGGCCCAGCTGGAAAGCTCGAAAGCCTTCTCCAAGGCGCGCATGGTTCAGTATGGCGTGCCGACAGCGGCCTATGGCGAGTTCACCGATCCGGTGCTGGCGAAATCCTATCTGCGCACCCTCGAAGCGCCTTACGTGCTGAAGGCCGATGGCCTCGCCGCCGGCAAGGGCGTCGTGATCGCCGAGACGCTGGACCAGGCCGATGCCGAGATCGACGAGATGCTGTCCGGCAAGTTCGGCGACGCGTCGGCCACGCTGGTGATCGAGGAATTCATGCATGGCGAGGAAGCCAGCATCTTCGTGATTACCGACGGCACGGGCGCGATCTATTTGCCTGCCGCGCAGGACCACAAGCGCGCGGGTGATGGCGATACCGGACCGAACACGGGCGGCATGGGCGCCTATGCGCCGGCGCCGGTCGTGACCGATGAGATCCTTGCCCGCGTGAAGGCCGAGATCGTCCAGCCCATGCTGACCGGCATGAAGGCGGACGGTATGCCGTATCAGGGCGTGCTCTATGTCGGCATCATGGTGACGGAACACGGGCCAAAAGTGGTGGAGTTCAATGCGCGCTTCGGCGACCCGGAATGCCAGGTGCTGATGAAGGGCCTTGCTGGTGACATCGTGCCGGCGATCCTCGGCGCTGCGACCGGCGGCCTTGAGGGCAATGAAGAAGCGTTCGAGGCGCTGCTGGAGCTGGACCGGTTTGAACCGACGGCGACGATTGTTCTGGCCACGGAAGGCTATCCCGGCAGCTATGCCAAGGGCTCGGTCATTCGCGGCGTGAAGTCTGCCAATGATTTGCCCGGCGTGACCGTGTTCCAGGCGGGCACGGACATGGATGAGGGCGGCGCGCTGCTGGCCAATGGCGGACGTGTGCTGGCCGTGACGGCCAGTGGCGACGATTTGCGCGAGGCGGTGGAGCGGGCCTATGCTGGCGTGGATGCCATCGACTGGCCGGAAGGCTTCTGCCGCCGGGACATTGGCTGGCGCGCCCTGAAATAGGAATATTGGAGCCCGGATCATGAGCAAATTTGTGTCCGAGGCATTCCGACCAAGCGCCCGCACATGGGCGGGCCGGGCAAGCCTGGCGCTGGGCGCATTGGTGACTGCCTGTGCCACCCAGCCCGCCGCCCCGCCGCTGGACGGCGATTTGCTGATCTCGCATGCAAGAGTGGTCGATTTTTCGGGCGAGGTGCCGGATGTGCGCGAGGATGCGTTCGTGCTGGTGGATGAGGGCGCGATTATCGCCGTGGCGGACACGCGGGCGGGGCTGAATGCGGATGCGGAACAGGACGCCCGCGGCCTGACGCTGATCCCCGGCCTGACGGACATGCATGTCCATATCTGGGATGAGGCGGAGCTGGGCGCGTATCTCTCCTGGGGCGTGACGCGGGTACGCAACATGTCGGGCCTGCCCTTTCACCTGACCTTGGCCGAGCAGGTCGAGGCCGGGAATGTGCTTGGGCCGCACCTGCTGACCACCGGACCGATCCTGAACAGTGCTGGCCCGAATGCGCAGGTGAACCACCAATTGGTCGAGACCGAGGAGGAGGCGCGCGCGGCGGTGGCGTGGCAGGCTGAGCAGGGCTTCACCCGCTTGAAGGTGTACTCCAATCTGACCCGCGAGGCCTATGACGCGGTGCTGCAAGAGGCGGAAGCGCGAAACCTGATCGTGACGGGCCACACGCCGGAGGGTGTACGCGGGCCGGGTGTACCATTCGAGGCGCCGTTCGACATTGCGTTTGGCGAGGTGCTGGGCGATGGCTTCGAGACCATCGAACATGTCGAGTCGATTGTCTGGCACGGGTTGAGCGACCGGCATGATGAAGCGGCGGCGCGGGCGTTGGCCAAGCGCATCGCGGCGGCTGGGGTGCCGGTGACGCCGACATTGCTCGCCTATCACAATCTCTGGCGGGTGGCCGACACACAAGGCGCGGCGCTGACCCGTCCGGGGACGGAGATGCTGAACCCGGTCGTGCAGCAGACCGAGCGTGACTATCAGGAATTCTGGGCGAGCCAGCCACCGGGGCCGGCAGCGCAGAGCGATGCCTTCTATGGCCGCGTGACAAGGATATTCCAGGAAGAAGGCGTGATGCTGGTCGCGGGTACGGATGCGGGGATTTTCACCAATGTGCCGGGCCTGTCCATGATCGACGAATTGCGCCTGATGGTGGCGGCAGGGCTGACGCCGTTCGAGGCGCTGAAATCCGCGACCCATGCGCCGTCCGTCGTGCTGGACCGGGAGGGTCTGGATGGCTGCGCGCTAGAAGGCTGCGCGGCGGACCTTGTGCTTTATGCCTGTGATCCGTTGGCGGATATATCCTGTCTTCACGTGCCGGACGCCATGATCCGGGACGGGGAATGGCTTTCCCGGGAAGATCTGATGGCCCTGCGCGAAGCGGCGCGGCACCATAATTTGGAGCGCACACAGGAAAACGTACTCGGCGGCCTTGCCGCGCAGGGCGTCGACATCTCGGCGCTCGGCCTCAATTAGCGGGCAGTTTGTCCGGGTTGCGCATGGCGTAGAGCCAGGCGATGCGGCCATTGGCGTCAGGCGCGAGGGTGAGAACGAGATCGATCTTTCCGTTCAGTCTGCGGAGGAAGGCCGGGGCGCCATTGGCGAGGGCGGGCTCGAGCGACCATAGGCCCTCTTCGCGGGCCGATTTCATCATTACAGCCATCAAGACCTGAACAATGTCTGCCGGGCCATGCAGCGGACGTAGCGCGGCGCGGGCTTTGCGGCCGCCATCCGTATAGGCGGTGGCCTCTGGCGCGAGCAGGTCGAGCACGGCGGCATGGTCCTGCGCGGCAGCGGCGGCCATGAAACGCTGGAGCAGGTCCGCGACTTCAGACGGGGCGGCGTCAAAGCGCGGGCCACTCTCCTGAAGGCGTTTGTGGGCGCGGCTGACCAATTGCCGGCAGGCGGCTTCAGACTTGCCGGTGACGGAGGCGATCTCGTCATAGCCGGCATCAAAGGCTTCGCGCAGGATAAAGGCCGCGCGTTCGGTTTCGGACAATCGCTCCATCGCCCACAGCAAGGCGAGTTCACATTCCTGAGCGAGGGCGAACTTCTCCTCAATGCCAAGCGAGGGAGACTCGACAATGGGTTCGGGCAGCCACGGGCCGGGATAGGTTTCCCGGCGGGCACGGGCCGATCGCAGCGCGTCAATGGCGATGCGGGCGGCAGTGCGGCGCAGCCAGGCGCGGGGGATTTCGATGGCTGTGCGGTCAGACCGCTGCCAGCGCAGCCATGTGTCCTGCACGGCATCTTCGGCGCCGGCCCGCTCGCCCAGCATGCGATAGCACAGGGCAGTCAGGCCGGGCCTCTCGGCTTCGAAAATGGCGGTGTCGGCGCTCATGCGGGGAGCATCACTTCTCTGCCGGCAAAGTCCAGCCTCTGGCAGGCCTTGCCGTGGCCCATCCCGCGCTTGAGCACGGGATAGATGCGGCCCGAAGCCGCCGCGAAGGCACAGGAGAGGGCGGCCTGCTCCCCGAATTCGGAGATAATCTCGCCGCGCAGATCATCCGCCACCGGATCACCAGATATGGCGGCCTTGGCAAAGCGGTAGCCGAGCCCCATCGCGCCAGCCTCCAGCGGGCGGCCCTCGGCGCAGGCCTGTAGGGCATCAGCCTCCGCGCCGGCCGCCAGCGCCATGTCGACGACCAGTTGGGCGCAAGGTCCGCAATCGCCGTCGAGCGTGGAGGCGAGCAGGGCGCCGGTCCACGGGATTTGTCCGGCGGGGGTGCCGCGATATTTGTAGAAGGCTGGCAAGCGGGACAGGCCCCAGGCCGCGCCGGGCGAGATGTCGATGATCTCGTGCATATAACTGGTGTCGTAATTGTAGGCGCGCGCCATCTTGCGGGCCTGGGCGTGGAAGAATCTGCGGATCATCGGGCGGTCTCCTTGCGGGCAAAATTGAGCGCAGCGGCGAGGGCGAGCCAGGCCGGCAGCTGGATGGCGGTGAGATTGGAGGAGGCGACATGATCCAGCGGGAATCCGCGGCTGATCCAGATCCAGACATGGAAGAGCGCATGCAGGGCCGGCCATGTCGCGCCGATGATGGCGGCGGCCCGGTTACGCGCATAGGCGCCATAGGCGAGCGCCCCGGCGCTCATGCCGAAGATCAGCGCGATGTCGCGGATGAAGTGCAGGTTGAACGGCCCCATCATCGCAACGCCGGGGACGGTCTCGTACCAGAAATGTGGCGCAAACCACATCGCCAGCCCATTGGCAAAATGAAACGCCGCAATGGCGATCAGGCACAGTCTCCACATGTCGATAACTCCCTGTTTCAGGAGCCAGACGAGACAGGGACGGATTTTGTGACAGGTGAGGCCCGGCTGCCGAAAGACAAGCGGGCCTCAGATCAGGATTTACTCGCTGCTGGAGTCCAGCATGGTGAGTTCATGCATCAGATATTGACCTGTAATCTTGCGGAGTTCGGGATATGTTTTCGCCGTCTCGCGTGAACTATCCTCATTGGCTTCGCCCCAGGCCGCCATGAATGCATCATATTTTTCCCTGGATGGGCCGATATCTGCCATGCTCGCATATTTGACGCCGAGGAGGATGTTGAAGTGTCCACTGTCCGGCATGGCACTGACCATAATGCTATAGTCTTCAATATGGCCAAGTGATTTGGCCACGTCATTGGATTCAATCCAAGTCGATTTGATGCCTTCGAGGTAGTAGTCCCCCATATTGGAATCGACCTTGATTGTCGTAATCGACCACACGGAATCGCTGACCGTATAATCTTCGTATACGTTCAGTTGTGCCAGTGCCGGAGTCGCGAAAGCCGTCAGCGCTGCTGACAGTAGTAGTCCCTTGATGTTCATTATCTGTCTCCAAGACTAAAGAGCGCCTGCGCGCTCGTCAGTGGCCCCACCGCCACCATGCCAACATGGTTAATGTTGGTTAATCCCTGAGGCAAGTAAAAGACGGTCCGTAATCAAATAAAAATAGTCAGAAGACGGCGTATTTTGCGTGGCAAGTAACCTTAACCCTGATGCAGTCGCTGCAGGTTGGGTGTGTCAGGAGGCAGTGTCAGATACGCTTGCTATTTCAAGCGCTTCGGCGGCTTCCATCCATTCGGTTTCGGCGGTGTCGGCCTTGGCAGCGTGGGTGGCGCGGTCTTTGAGGAGCTTCTCAAGTTCGCTTGGCGGCGGGTTGCCGTGTGCAAGTTTCGCGTCAATCTTCGCGATGGCGGCATTGGCCTTTTCGAGGCGGTCTTCGGCGTCGCGGGCGGTTTTCTTCAGGGCGCTGAGGCGTTTCTTCTCTTCGGGAGAGATCTCCTTCGGCGCAGCGGGCTTGGCCTGTTTGGCAGGCTTTGCCCCCTTGGTGTCGTCGCGGTCTGCCTTCATGACGAGGGCGCGATAGTCGGCGAGGTCGCCATCATAGGGCGCAGCGCGGCCATTATTGACCAGCCAGAGCCGGTCGGCCGTGGCCTCGGCGAGATAGACATCGTGGGTAATCAGCAGGACGGCGCCGGGGAATTCATTCAGCGCATAGATCAGCGCCTCGCGGCTGTCGATGTCGAGGTGGGAGGTCGGCTCGTCCAGGATCAGGATGTGCGGCGCCGCCGAGGACATCAGGCCGAGCAGGAGACGCACCTTCTCACCGCCGGAGAGCTTCTCGACATTGGTTTCGACCTTCTCATGGGAAAAGCCCATCGCCGCCGCCGCGCCGCGTACTTTTGCCTGCGGCGTGCCGGGCGGCATGATGCGCTGGACGTGCATCAGCACGCTGTCGCCTTCGGAGAGTTCGTCGAGCTGGTCCTGCGAGAAATAGCCGATGCGGACGGCCTTGGGTACGACGCGGTCGCCGCCGATCAGGGACAGGCGCTCGCCGATGGATTTCACGAGCGTGGTCTTGCCCTGTCCATTGGCGCCGACAATCGCGATACGGTCGTCCGGGTCCAGACGAAGATTGACCTTGTCGAGGATGATTGCATCCTCGCCATAGCCGAGCGTGGCATTGCGCAGCTCCAGCATGGGCGGGGCCAGCTTGTCCTTGGGCGGGGCGAAGTGGAACGGCGTCGTGCGGTCACCCACCGGGATGGAGATGTCCTGCATCTTTTCCAGCATCTTGATGCGGGACTGGGCCTGCCGGGCCTTGGACGCCTTGGCGCGGAACCGGTCCACGAAGGCCTGCAAATGTTCGCGGTCCTTGTCCTGCTTGGCTTTCTGGGATTCCAGCTGGGCGAGCTTGGCCGCGCGCAGTTTCAGCCAGTCATCATAGCCGCCCGGCGTGATCGAGAGCTTGCGATGCTCCAGCGCCATTGTGTGCGTGACACAGCGGTTCAGCAGCTCGCGGTCGTGCGACACGATCAGGACGGTGTACGGATATTTCTTGATATAGGTTTCGAGCCAGGCCGCGCCTTCAAGGTCGAGATAGTTGGTCGGCTCGTCGAGCAGCAGGAAATCCGGCTGGGAGAACAGCACGCCGGCAATTGCTGCGCGCATGCGCCAGCCGCCGGAGAATTCCTTCGTGGCGCGGCCAAGGTCTGCGGTAGTAAAGCCGAGACCGTTGAGCACTTCGGCGGCGCGCGCCTCGGCGGTCCAGGCGTCAATGTCGAGCAGGCGCTCATGGATCTCGCCGATCCGGTCCGGATCGGTCGCGGTCTCGGATTCCTGCATCAGGGCGTGGCGCTCTGTGTCGGCGGCAAGCACGACGTCGAGAATGGTCTCGTCGCTGGCCTCGACCTCCTGCGCGACCCAGCCGAGCCGGGCGCCGGTATTCAGGCGGATGGCGCTGTCATTGCGCGGGTTTTCCACATCCTCGCGGATCAGGCGCAGCAGCGTGGATTTGCCGGTGCCGTTGCGGCCGACAAGGCCGACTTTCCAGCCGGACGAGATCTGCGCCGTGGCAGATTCAAACAGGGGCCGGGCTTCGACCTGAAAATCGAGGTTTGAAATGGTAAGCATGGGCGGCGGTCTACTAGAGACTCCCGCGAAAGCAAGGGCGGGGGTGCGCTATCGGATGATGCGGGCGATCCCGGGCAGATTGCGGGCATCTGCGGGCGGGCGAGATCAGAGAGTATACCCGCCATGCCACCAGTAGGGGGGGACTGAAAATGGCATGGCGGGCGGTTCGCTGCGTCTCTCTTGGGGGAGGGGGGACAACGCAGCGAACGCGAACCTCTCTCTCCACACTGATTTAGGAAGCCTGCCCGTGAGGCCAAGGGCCTCACGCCTTCGTGATGGGTGAAGTTTGGGTAATGTTGTGTCCGCCGTGCGGGCGAGGCCGCATCAGTCCGGTTTCTCCAGCAGCGCAAGGATGGTGCGTACCTCATCGAGCTGTGCCTGGGTAATGCTGGCCAGATTGTACTGGAACACCAGGATCGTCTGGAGCTGGGGTTCGGCCTGTCGGAGGGCCGCCCAGTCATAGCCGACAATGAAGGTGGCGGAGGATGGCTCCGTGTTCACGCGCACGGCGTCGATATACAGGGGACGGGCGGTGGTCGATGACTGCGCCGTCAGGGCGCGCTGATAATTGTTGTCATACCGGACGATGTTCTGTCCATAGCTGGTCAGGGCCCGCCTCAGGCGCTCGTCCCGTATCTGGGAGAGGCTGCCCGTGGAAATCATTTCAAGATATGTCGCAGATTCCGTCGGCAGGGGTGAGGTGAGCGCCGGCGCGAGGAGAAGCTGGTGAAGATTGTCGATGTCCGGAGGCGTTTCATGGGTGCGCACGAGCTCCACAAGCCTGCCCGTGTCTTCGGCAACCTGTTGGGCCTCCGCCGCAGCCACGGCGATGGCAGTTTCAGCTTCGCGGAAATCCTCTTCCAGCCGTTCGAGCAGCAGGACTTCGTTACCGCGCGCGACGCGCGCCTCATTCCAATTATTGACCTGAAGACCGATGAAGACGCCGAAGACAACGATCAGCGTTTCGATCACGACGGTGAACCAGTCCTGCTTGCGCAGCGCGGTCGTCAGGCGCCGGAGGATCATTATGCCGTCTCCTCATGTGTTATCCCAAGTGCGCTGTCGATCAGCCGATGAATCTCAGCAAGCTGGGCGTCCCATGGCAGCAAACCGTCGCGCAGGTATGCGTCATAGGCGTCAAGGTTTTCGGCCACCGCATTCAGAAAGGCTCGATCCTCTCTCATGGCTTCCAAGTTGCATTCGGGTCGCGTCTGCATTTCGCCCAGCTCCGCGTCAAAGACCGGTTGAACCTTTACAAGTTCTGGTCTGAGCATCAGCAAATTATTCGCCAGGGCGTGATCTTTCTCGATATAGGCCAAAAGCGCTTCAACGCGTTGCTCATAGTCAACAAGTGCTGCGCGTAGCGCCGGGTCCCTGATAATGGAAAGGCGCCCCGCATTTGTCAGCTCCGTGACCGAGGGCAAACTGAGGACGTTGATATTGTAGTAATGAGAGGTGGCGATCGCCATGCATTCGGCTTGAGTCAGTCGGTCTCGCTCAACGACGTCAAAAATGACTTCGGTCGCTGAACGAAGATCATTCACGACAGACACCCTGCGTGCACGAACCCGCTCTGACGATTGCTCAACCCTGACAATATCCGGGTGCAGGCGTTCCATGAAATCGGCTTCGGCGACCCGGTTGCCGCGCGCCACGTTCCAGTTGTTCACCTGCAGACCAATGAACACGCCGAAGACGACGATCAGCGTCTCGATCACGACAGTGAACCAGTCCTGCTTGCGCAGCGCGGTGGTCAGGCGGCGGAGGATCATGAGGCCCGCTCCCGCTCTTCCGCCAGAAGCTCAAGGATGTCTTTGATCTGGTTACGGTACCTGATCAGGAATAGGTGATAATTGTCCTGGATAAGATATGCGTTCTGCAACGCAATATGGATCTCGGGATCCTCAAGCAGGACCGTGTGATCGACTGTTTCAACCGCTCCGATCTGGGCGAAAGTCTCGGATGGGGTGCCCGGTGCAACCAGTGTTTTCGCCCTGGAGAGGACTCGTGCCAGCTCATCGACTGGCGCGGTGAACGAGCCACTGAAAATTTGGCGACCAAAGGTGATCGAGCTGTCGAACTCATAGAGCTCGTCTCGCAAGTCGCCATTCGCGATCAGGTTCATGCGCCCGGTAGAGACGAGCTCCTGAAAGGCCGCCGAAGGTCCGGGGAACGTCGACACAGAGTCCACGAGCGCGAGGTCTTCGTTTAGCGTCTGCTCATCGAGGTCGCCTGTACGAATGCCCGTGATGAGTCGGCTGGTTGCTTCGAGCACCAGGACTTGCTGGCCGATACTGCGATTGGTGAGCGTGAGCTGCAACTCGAAATCACGCTCCAGCCTTTCCAGAACATTCCGGGTATCAGCCCGCTCAAACCGCGCCTGGTTCCAGTTATTGACCTGAAGGCCGAGAAACACACCAAACATGACGATCAGCGTTTCGACCGCCACGGTGACCCAGTCCTGTTTGCGAAGGGCGGTGGTGATGCGGCGGAGGATCATGGCGTGACCGCCTCCGGCCCGGAAGCCGGCATGCCCAGCGCTTCAAGGTCGTTGCGGATCGCCTCAGCGGCAAATGTCCCCATAACCCAACGATAATGGGCTGTATCTTCCCAGGTATAAAAACCATCAAGGAAGGCTTCGTCCCTGCAGGCTATCTCCAGCGGCACGACAAGCTCCCGTTTCCTGACCATTTCCTCACTGGCAATCGCGCCGCCACGGATGGCTTCGACAATCTGGTCTGGCCCTTCAAAGGTCAGTGGGCCGGGCTGCACAATGTGGGAGACATCCTTGTATTTGAGGATGGACGTCTCGCCCATTCTTCTTGAGTTGTCATGCAGGAGGTTGAGCCGGGTCGACAGGGCCATCAGCCGCTTGCGCATCCCGGGGGCCTGGTATGGTAGGAAGCCGTCATTGTTGATCAGCTGGTCAAGCGCCTTTGTATCCAGGTTGAAACCGCTCAGCGTCCCTATTGGCGCAAACGCAGCCTCGATCCGCGCCTTCGCTGCATCGTCCGTGCGGCAGGCCCGGAGATCCTCGATCGCCAGTTGCACGATGGGAATCCGCGCCGCGACCGTCTCGCGCGCGGCCTCTATTTCGGCCAGATTGGACTGGATCTCGACAATGGCCCGGTCAAAGGATTCATCGAACAGGCGCTGTTGCTGGCCAGACTGGTTCCAGTTGCCGATCTGCACGCCGAGAAACACACCCAGCACGACGATCAGCGTTTCGATCACGACGGTGAACCAGTCCTGCTTGCGAAAGGCGGTGGTGAGGCGCTGGAGGATCATTTCGCTGTGTCCCATCCGCGCGCGTCGATCTCTTGCGCGAGCGCCTGTTCGGCCTCGTCGACACGGTCAAGGACGGCGTTGTTCCAGTGGTAGAGGTTGCGCGTGGCTTCCCGTGTATTGCCCACGGCTGAAAGAAATTCGAAGTCCTGACAGGCACGTTCCAGCTCGAATTCCAGATTCTCCCAACGTTCCCAACGCCCGGAATCGACGCCTTCCGGACTGTCAAAATAGTAGAAGCGCCGCGCATAACTGGTCCACGGCGCGGCGTGCTCGAGCCATTGGGGTTCGACGCGTAGCTGGCCGTCGGATTCCTGAGACATCAGATTGATAGCCTCACGTACGTCGGGGTTTGAGATCACTTCGAACTGGCCGGATGCCCGCAGCTGGTCCACCAGCTCCCTGTCGACAACCGCAAAATTGTACTTTCCCAGCGAACCGAGCGCCGCGACCACCGCCTGCCGATCTGTTTCGGCTATTTCGCAAGTGGCGAGGCTGGACAGAAGCACACCTTCATTCTCGACCTGACTTGCCAGGAATGTGCCCGAACTCCGGATGGCTTCAGCGCTTCGCTGCATGTCGCTGTGCAGACGCAAGATGTACTGGCGCTCCATGGACCGCTCGCCGCGCGCCTCATTCCAGTTATTGACCTGCAGGCCGAGGAAGACACCCAGCACCACGATCAGCGTCTCGATCACAACGGTGAACCAGTCCTGTTTGCGCAGGGCGTCTGTCAGGCGGCGGAGGATCATGTGCTGGTCTCCTCACTGAGAGTCGCGAGATAGTCGTCAAGCGCGCCCGCAACCTGCCCCAGATAGTCAACATAGATGGCCTGCAAGACTGCCACATTGGCGGCGAGACCGATGATTTCGGTATTCCCGCAAATCTTTCCGGGGGTCAGCAATTCATAGCTGCCGGGATCGTAGCCACCCATGGGGACCACCACGATTTCGCTGCGCCCCGTCAACGAAACCCCGGCCACTCTTTGCGCTTCCCGATTGGCGTCCTGTTTTACGCGGATATAGCGTTGCCACTGGCGATCGACGAAACCCATTTCATCCGTCATGGTCTGAATATTGGCGCGGATACTGGTCGACCGGATAAGCGACAGACTGCCTGTATTCAGCGCTTGCTCAGCGTTTGCCAGGGAAAACCGTGGCGGCGGAAAATCCGCGATACTGATAATCAGGATCGTCAGTTCGTTCCCCATGGCCATGCAGGAGTCTTTGTCCTTCAGCGCCAGGGCGAACCGGGCAGCGTCATCGCTGATCCCCTGATGGACCTCTATGTAACGCGACATTTCGCTGCGCGCTGTGGTGGCCTCAGACACTATCCGGGTCATCAAATCAGCCGCCTGTCCCCTGTCTGCGCGCGCATCATTCCAGTTTGCGACCTGAATACCGATGAACACCCCGACCACGACGATGAGGAAATCGAGCGCCACCGCGAACCAGTTCTGGTCTTTGACATGTTTGGTCAGGCGGCGGAGGATCATTCGAAATATCCTTCGATCTTCGCGGCAAGGTCCTGCGCGCGGGTGCGGTCGATAGGGGCGGCGCGCAGCAAGATGACGCGGACGGACGCCGCATAGCGGGCGGCATCGAGCACCTCGTCAGACCGTTTCAGAGCATCGAGCGTGGCCGCGACCATTTCGGCATCCTCTGGCGGCGCACAGTCCCGCCAGCCGGACTCTGCGCCTCGGTAATGGGCTTCGGGAAAACACGCCTCCCACATATAGGTCTGCACGTCGGGCGAATACTTGCTGCGCACGGTCTCCCGCATGGGCGTCTGGAAGCTGTAGAACCCAGCGAAATCATCCAGGGCGGCATAATAATCCCCGATCTCCCGGCGCAGCTCCGGATCGGCGACGAGGCTGAACTTCCCCGTGCTGATCAGTTCGTCATAGGTAACCCGGTTGGGCGAGAACGGGGTCCAGCCGGCCCCATAATAGATGATCTGGAAAATATCCCAGTCGGTCAGATCCCCAACAGGATCTCCCTCAAGATAGTGCACGATGGTTTCAGTCTGCGCTGCATCCTCGCGCCAGGTCTCCATGATGTCTGCCAGGCGGGCATCATCGCTTCGGATGTCCGCGGCGATCCGTGCCAGATAGGCAGCGCCTGTCGCCTTGTCGGCCCTTGTCGCATTCCAGTTGCTCACCTGAAGACCGATGAACACACCGATCACCACGATCACGAAATCCAGTCCCACCGCGAACCAGTTCTGGTCTTTGACGTGTCTGGTCAGGCGGCGGAGGATCATGGCGCGACATCCTGAAGGACAGTGAGCACGTCTTCGAGCGCGTCGACCTGCCCTGTCACGTTTGTCTGTATCCAGGTCTGGTTCTCGATCATCAGGTCAAGCGCGTCGCGAAAGTCGGCATCACCTGCCATGCCCTGAATGTCGTAGCTCTGCACCGGGCTCAGGATAATTCTCCCCCGCTCGTCCCGCGTGAGCGGTGCCGAAACCTTGTAGGCATTCAGGTTCGGCATGTTCGAATGCATGTAATTCCGGATCTGGTTGAGGTTGAACAGGACACGCTGCGCCCTCGTGTCATACCTCAGCAGTTCTACGCGCAGCGCCTCGTCGGATATAAGCTCCATCCTTCCGCTCGACAGGAGTTCAAGGAACGTGCCGGAGCGGTGGATCGAGGACTGGTAGCTGAATCCGCGCCCAAGTGCATGTTTGATCGCTGCGTCTTCTTCGGGGAGCGCTTCGCCGCGCTGGATGGCGTGGCGCAGCGTATGAAGGGATTCAAGAACCGCTTCATGGCCTTCAGCCGCCCGGACCACATCGTCATGCATCAGTATGAAGTCACTCAGCAGGCGCGTCTCGATCAGCTGGCGTTCCGACTGCGTCTGATGCGCGTCATTCCAGTTCGAGACCTGCATACCGACAAACACGCCGATCACCACGATCAGGAAATCCAGCCCCACCGCGAACCAGTTCTGGTCTTTTACATGCTTAGTCAGGCGCCGGAGGACCATGGTCACTCTACTCCACAGCCTGCAGCTGGTCCCAGAGATCAATCGGCGGCACGTCTCGCACCATGCCGTCGACCATGTCCGCGAACCCCGCATTGAAATAGCCCCGGCAGAGCTGCCACAGGGCCCGTCCGCGCGGCGTGCCGAGGACGAAATAGATCACGCCCTGATACGTCTCCCACGACTCTTTCGTGATCGCGCCGTTCTGGTATTGCAGCCATTCATACTCGCGCGCCCGCATCTGGCCGATCATCCAGAAGAACAGCTTGGTCTTCTCCTCGAAGCTCGGTGTTTCGACCTGCGAGAAGATGCGGCCAAGTTCCGGGAAATCGACGAATTTGTAGACGCCGGTCTGGTCATAGGTGAGCTGGGCCTGCCGACTTTCAGAGCGCATCTGCTGCGCCCCCTGATGGACCTGCAATGCAAGGTAAATCAGCGTTCCAGCCACAACGGCCACACCAATGATCTGTGCAATGAGGGCGATCTGTTCGAGGGTCATGGCTCCATCTCCAGCAGCGGGGCGGTCGGCCCGGCCTTGATCAGCCCGTCGACAAGGTCGCGGAAGCCGGGCGGGAAGTGGTGGCGCCGCGCCTTCCAAAACCCCTGATAGTATTTGGAAGCCAGATGGTCGCGAAAATGGTTTTGCGAATGCAGCCAGAAGTCTTCCTCGAAGACCTTCTTGCGGGCCTGGTAATGCATCACCTGATAGCCGCGCGTGACCATTGTGTAGAAGACGTTGAGCCGCGTCCGTTCAGCGGCCTCAAACTCCTGTGGATCTGTTTCCAGGCCTCGCAGGAACAGATCGACCATCCCGGCTTCGCTGAGGATCTTCATATGGTCGCGGAAGATGTCGTAATAGCCAACCGCCGCCGCGATGCGCTGCTGGTCGGCAGAGTGTCTCAGCTGGAAACCGACGAAGATCAGCGACGCAATCACCGCAACCGAAGAGACAATCCCGGCAACGAAATAGAGCTGCTCCAGCGTCATTCCTGCGCCCCCTCATCTGTTTCGTCGGCCGCCGCTTCTGCCGGTAATTTCAGTGCGTCCAGGTACCCGACGAGGAAATCCTCATCGAGGGCGGCGATGATCGGCGCGGCGTCCCTTTGCATCGCCGTGCCTTCCCAGCCGGGGGCCTGCAGCGCCCACCAGTGTTTGGCGAACCGCGATCCGAAATAGAAGGGGGCCGTGTTCGCGATATGCTGGCGCACGCGCTCGTCCGAGATCAGCCCGGCATCGCGCATCATGAACATCTGGTCCCATTGCAGCATGATCGCGACGAGGACGCTGCCAACCGCCTGGTTTTCGGTGTCGCTCAAGGCTTCCGGCGTACGGATCGCCTTGACCCAGATGGCCGACATCTCCGGCCTGGCGATGTTGAACTCGATCTGGGCCAGCAAATCATTCTTCTGCTGGTCCATCGCCGCGCGCGTCAGAGCCGCATTCTGGCGAACTTCCACGATCAGGACGGCAAGGCCCAGCAGGACGCCGACATTCGCGGCAAGGGTCAGCCAGCGATTGAGCCGTTCCAGCGGGGTGGGGCGCGGCGCGGAGGGTGGTACTGTCGGGGAAGTCGCGACGGGCGGTAGGGGCGGTGTATCAACACGCGCTGGCTTGCGCCGCAGACGGGAGAGTATGGCCGGACGTTTCATGAGGCGTCCGGCCTCGCACAATTTGTCCCAAGATGATCAGACGTATCGTCTGCCAGCATATTTTCGTCCCCCAGCCCGGCATTTTAGGCCGGGAATGGGGGGTGACAAGCGTTTTCCGGGAGGCTTAGCGCCCCACGTAGATCAGCGTGCCTTGCGGGACGAGGGTCATGAAGGTGTCGAGGTCGGCGCGCGAGAAGGCGATGCAACCATTGGAGCGCCCGAGCTGGCCATAGTTTTCAATCATCGCAGGTTCTGCATAGGCGGCGGAATGGATGACGATGGCGCGGCGGCGGGCATTGGCATTGGTCTTGTCGAGGCCATCGAGACGCAGCGAGCGGCCATGCTTGCCGTAATATTCCTCGGCCGTGAGATAGGCGCCTTGCGGACTCGCCGAGGAGCCGGGCACATCGGAGAAGGCATCGAGGAAGCCATCATGATCCTTGTCGGAGCCCCGGCCGTGCGTGGTCCGGTAAGCGGAGACGAGGCCGGTATCGAGATCGACAATGAAGAGCCGTTCCTTGGCGGAATGAAGGCTGTAATCGACCACGACCAGCTGGCGCGAATGGGTGAGATCGGCATGCCGGCTCATCGCCTTGACGGCCTTGCCCAGTAATTCGGGCCGGATCAGGCGGTCCGGGTCAATCTCGGCCGCGCGGGCCTGGAAGGGCAGGAAACAGAGGCAGAGCAGGATCAGGAAGCGGGACATGGACAATCGGGCTTTCGAGCGTGTGAACAAGATGGCTTTGAGCCGGGCGGTCGGACGGATGAAGGGTACGCTTGAGATGCTGGAAGACAAGGGCGATTTCGCGGACAAGGATGACGACCAGAATTGCCGCCAGGGTGAGCATGGCCAAACTGAGCAAAGCGAGGGCCGTGGCAAGGGTCTCCATTTTTCGCACGGTGCGAACCTTTCATGTGAACTGGCCGGTGCGGACGTCGCGGAAGGCCTTGGCGTCGCGTAAGCCGTGAGTATGGTATGACAGGAAAAGTTGAACAAAAGAGGGCAGAAAATGGCCGAGGGAGAATCCGCTGCAGAATTGTTCACAGGCACCAAGCCTGTGGTCGAGTCGCACAAATTCGATGAGGCGAAGCTCGCCGCCTGGATGGACGCCAATGTCGAGGGCTATGAAGGCCCGCTGGAAGTGCGCCAGTTCAAGGGCGGCCAGTCCAACCCGACCTATCAATTGGTCACGCCGAACAAGAAATATGTCATGCGCCGCAAGCCACCTGGCAAGCTGTTGCCGAGCGCGCATGCCGTGGACCGCGAATATCGCGTGATTTCCGCGCTCTATCCGCTGGGATACCCCGTTGCGCGGCCATATGGCCTGTGCACCGATGAAAGTGTCGTCGGCACGATGTTTTATATCATGGACATGGTGGAAGGCCGCATCCTGTGGGATGGCACACTGCCCGATTATGAGCCGGCCGAGCGCCGCGCGATCTATGAGGCGAAGGTGAAGACCTTTGCCGATCTCCACAATGTCGATTGGCGCGCCGCCGGGCTCGAAGGCTTTGGCAAGGAAGGCGACTACGTGGCCCGCCAGATCCATCGCTGGACGAAACAGTACAAGGCGTCCGAGACCCAGCACATTCCGGAGATGGAACAGCTGATCGAATGGCTGCCGAAGAACATCCCGCCGGGCGACAAGACCACGATCGTGCATGGCGACTATCGCCTCGACAATATGGTGCTGCATCCGACCGAGCCGAAAGTGATCGCGGTGCTGGACTGGGAACTCTGCACGCTGGGCGATCCGCTGGCCGACTTCTCCTATCATTTGATGAACTGGGTGATGCCCCCGGGGGATTCCTCGCGCGGCTCGATCATGGCGATTGACGATCTCGAGGCCTGGGGCATCCCGACCATGGACGAATATGTCGACATGTACTGCAAGCATACCGGCCGCGACGGCCTGCCGGAACTCGACTATTACTTCGCCTATAATGGCTTCCGGCTTGCCGGCATTCTGCAAGGCATCATCGGCCGCGTGCGCGATGGCACCGCCAACAGCGCCAATGCGGAATCGAATGCGGCGCGCGTCGTGCCGCTGGCAAAATTTGCCGCCGACTTTGCCCGCCGCGCCGGGATGCCCGGGTGAGTTCTGCTCCGTCCGGCCCGCCGGACGGCGGGCCTGATTACCGGCAACTGGGCCGCCGCGACATCTGGCTGCTGACGCTGGCCAGCGCGGTGGTGACGGCGAACGCCTATTACATCCATCCGATCATCGCGCTGGTGGCGGAGGATTTTGGCGTGTCGCCGTCCGAGATCGGGCTGGTGCCGGCGCTCAACCAGATTGCGCTGGCGCTCGGCATTTTCCTGCTATTGCCGCTGGGTGACCGGTTCTCGAACCGGCGGCTGGCGACCGTGTTTGCGGCGGGCCAGTTCCTTGGCCTCGTCGCGATGGCGCTCGCGACGGATTTCCGCCTGTTCGTGGCGGGCTCCACCTTTCTCGGCTTCTCGACCATCACGCCTTACCTGTTGCCGGCCTATGCCTCGAAACGTGTTTCGGTGCGCCGCCTCGGCCAGACCACGGCGATGCTGACCACAGGCGTGATCGCGGGGATCCTGGTCGCGCGGGTCGGTGGCGGCTGGCTGGGCGAGCATTATGGCTGGCGGACGGTCTATTATGTGGCGGCGGCGCTGATGGGCGGGGTGACGCTGCTGCTGCCGCAGATCATGGACGAGCGCCAGAAACGCGACGAGTCGCGGTCGGGCCGCAGCTATCTGCGGCTGGTCGTGTCGGTGTTCCCCGTCGTGCGCCGCCATCCGGAAGTCCTGTTGTCGGGGACCATTCAGGGGCTGGGCTTCGGCATCTTCCTGGCGGTCTGGCTGGGGCTGGGACTCTATCTGACCAGCCCGGAAATGGGCTATGGCGCCGATACGGTGGGCTATCTGGCGGCGCTGTCGCTGATGAATGTCTTCACCACGCCTTTCTTCGGAAAATGGGCCGACCGGATCGGGCCGCGGCGGCTGAGAGCTTCTGTGGCATTGATCCAGTTTTCCGGGGTCTGCCTGCTCGGCGTGTTCGGGCACAGCTTGTGGCTGTTGCTGGTGCCGCTGATGTTGATGAATGTGGTCGGGCCCTTGGTGGATGTGACCGGGCGCATGACTTTCCTGAACCAGCCACCGGACGTGCGCACGCGCCTGATGACGGCGTATATCGTGCTGATGTTCACCGGCGGCGGGCTGGCGAGCTGGGGCGCGACGTCCGTGTATGAGCATTGGGGCTGGCACGGGACGGCGACGCTTGCGCTGGTCATGTCGGCAATCCTGCTGACGCTGGCCCTGATTTCTGTCAGGCTGGACCCGAAACGGCCGCGCGATACCGACGCTGAGACCTAAGAGACCGAGACTGACGAGGGAGAGACCGACAATGACCGAGACGCTCAAGGGGCCGCTGCGCGCGCCCGCCCAGATGCTGCAAGAGCAATCCTATGGCGGACACAAGAGCCTGCATGATGATTCCGAAGCCGAACGGCTGGGCATCAAGGCGGGGCCAATCGAGGGCCCGACGCATTTCTCGCAATTCGTGCCGTACCTGGCAGAGATCTGGGGCCATGCCTGGTTCGAGCGGGGCTGTTTCTCCAGCCACTTCCTGAACATGGTGTTCGAGGGCGAGAAGGTGCGGGTCGAAGTTGACCGGCCGGCCGCCGGCGAGACGCGGACAATGTGCCGGGCCTTCAAGGAGGATGGCACGCCGGTGCTGGAGGCGAGCGCCTCCATCGGGCCGGATCATGGCGAGACCTTGCTGGAGGCGCGCATGGCGAAGCTGCGCCCGGCAGGCGATCTCGTGATCCTCGCGGATCTGCATGTCGGCATGACCGGCGCGGCGGATGAAGTGGTAACGATGGGCCCGGACCAGCATATGGGAAATCTTTATCCCTTCTCGCTGGCCGACAAGCTGAAGGTCATTACCGAGCCGATGCATGTCTATTCTGACGGATCGGCAGGCAAGTGGGGCAAGCCCATCGTGCCGCTGGAGATGGTCAGTGTGCTGGGCAATTACTCCAACCGGAATTCCGCATTTGGCGTCAAGCAGCCGGCGATTGGCCTGTTTGCCGATCTGGAAATCCGCATGATTGAGGGGCCTTTGCTGGTCGGCGAAACCTATGTGTTGCGCCGGGAAGTCGTGGCGCTGTCGGAAAGCCGCCGGGTAGAGAATTACTGGGTCCGCACGCGCTTCTTCGATGCTGCGGGCGAAAAGCAGGTCGCCGAGATGCTGCTGAATCATGGCGTGATGAAAGCGAGCTATCCGCATTATCCTGCCGACCGGCTGCCGGCCTGAGGAGAATCGCATGAAGGGATTGCTGTATCAGGGTACGCGCGACATCGCCTATGGCGAGGCGCCTGAGCTGAAGCCGGAAGACACGCGCAGCGCCATTGTGAAGATGACGGCGTGCGGCATTTGCGGGTCGGACCTGCACATCTATCAGGGGCACGGCTTCAGCGAGGAAACCGGCTATTGCGTCGGGCATGAAGCTGTCGGCGAGATTGTCGAGACGGGCAGCGGCGTGTCGCGGTTCCGCGCAGGCGACCGGGTGATGATCTCGGCCGCCGTGGGCTGCGGCGCGTGCGTGCCCTGCATGTCCGGCAACATGAATGAATGCGATACGCATGGCGGGCGTTGCTATGGGCTCGGCCCCGGCCTTCAGGGCGTTCAGGCCGAATATGCCATGGTGCCGGCCGCGGATTTCGGGCTGGCGCGCATTCCGGACGGGATCAGCGATGACCAGGCCGTTCTGCTGACGGACAATTTGCCGACAGCGTGGCATGGCCTGAAGGGCGCGGACATTCATCCCGGCGCGACGGTCGCCGTGGTTGGGTGCGGCCCGATTGGCCTGATGGCCGTGGAGGGCGCATTCCTGATGGGCGCGGCGAAAGTCTACGCGATCGACCTCGTGCCGGAGCGGCGCGCCATGGCCGAGGCGATGGGCGCGATTGCGCTGGATGCAGGCGAGGCCAAGGCCGTGATCGCGGAACAGACCAAAGGCCGGATGTGTGACAGCGTCGTGGAATGCGTCGGGGCAGACCCGGCGATCCATCTGTCGCTGAAACTGGCCAAGGCGGCGGGCACGGTTTCTTGCATCGGCGTGAACCAGACGATGGATTTCAAATTCCCGATGGCGCTCGCCTTTATCAAGAATCTGACCTTCCGGACGGGCACCTGTTCGGTGCCGCAGCATTGGCCGGAATTGATTCCTCTGGTGCAGGCGGGCAAGCTGACCCCGGAACGCACCATTACTCACCATATGCCCCTGTCAGAGGGGGCAGAGGCGTACCGCATGTTTGACGCGCGCGAGAATGGCGCAATGAAAATGATCCTGACACCCTGATGGAGGCTGACCTGATGACTTCGATGATGACCAAACTGGCCGCGAGCGCGGCGCTGGCGACCGTGATGAGCGGCGCGGCAATGGCCGAAACGACGCTGATCCATGCGGGGCATGTGCTGGCAGAGCCGGGCGAAGGCTACCTGACGCGCCAGACCATCACGGTCGAGGATGGCGAGATCATCTCGATCGAAGCGGGCTACAAGCGCGCGCCGCGCGGCGCCGAGCTGATTGATCTGAAGGAGGCCTATGTCCTGCCGGGCCTGATCGACAGCCATGTTCACATCACCGGCGAGAACGGACCGAACGAACGGATCAAGGCGTTCGAGGATACGGATGTGGATGCGGCCTTCGATGGCGCGGGCTTTGCCTACAAGACGCTGCTGACCGGCTTTACCACGGTGCAGGATGTCGGCGCGGCGAATGATGCGATCTTCGGCCTGCGCGATGCGATTGCCAAAGGCAATGTGCCAGGGCCGCGTATCCGGGCCGCTGGCCAGGCGATCAGCGTGACCGGCGGTCATGGCGATATCAATGGCTATTCGCCAGCTGTGATGGCGATGTTCACCGGCAAGAATATCTGCAATGGCGCGGATGATTGCCGCCGGGCCGTGCGCCAGCAGATCAAGGAAGGCGCGGACGTCATCAAGATCACGGCGACGGGTGGTGTCCTGTCAAACACGCGCGCCGGACTGGAACAGCAGTTTACGGATGATGAATTGGTCGCGATCATTGAAACGGCGCATTCGATGGGCCGGAAGGTGACCGGGCATGCGCATGGCAAGGGCGGCATCGTGTCGGCGCTGAAGGCCGGCATCGATTCCATCGAGCACGGCACTTATACCGATGATGAAACCATTGCCCTGTTCAAGGAACATGACGCGGTGCTGGTGCCGACGGTGCTGGCCGGGGCGACGGTGACGGGCTGGGTGAACGAGCCCTGGCTGCCGGCACCGAGCCGCGAGAAGGCGGCGGTCGTCGGACCGCTGATGCTCGACATGCTGCGCCGTGCGCATGAGGGCGGGGTCACGGTGGCTTTCGGCACGGATACGGGCGTGTCCAAGCATGGCGACAATGCGCAGGAATTCGCGCTGATGGTGGAGGCCGGGTTCACGCCGGAAGAGGCCATCCGCGCAGCGACCGTGGTGGCCTCCGAACATGTCGAGATGGCGGACGTAATCGGCACGATCACGGCGGGCAAGCATGCCGACATCATTGCGGTCATGGGTGACCCGTTGCAGGACATCACCGAATTGCAGGATGTGGATTTCGTGATGAAGGGCGGAACGGTCTACAAGCAGGCGCAGTGAGCCGGCCGGACTTCGCCTGAGCCGCGAAGCGTTTTGACAATCCCCGTCAATCGCCGGAGACTTGGCGAATTGCCTATTCATGCGGGGCGGGACCGTCGCAAGACCAGAGTGAGTTACCAGAGTGAGTTGTATGAGACCTGATCGATTTCTTGCCTGTTCCCTTGCAGGGGCTGCGCTGTTCGGCGTGGCGGCCTGTGGTGGCGAGACAGCCGACGCCCCGGCCAAGGCGGCAACGAATGACCAGGTCCAGTGCGTGCAACTCGCCGAGGGCGATTATTACTGGGACGGGACGAGTTTTGTCGTGTCCAGCGCGCCGCCACCGGCCCTTCCTGCGAGGGCTGATACGCGCCCTGCCAGTGCCGCCTGGGTGACCGAGCTGGAGCGCACCTTCCCGGATGCGGGCTTTCCGTGGATGGGCCTGCATGTCAGCGGGCCCGTGGCTGTGGTGACCGGGCTTGCCCCGGACCCGGCGGCCAAGGAGCAGGGTTTCCTGGTCGGGCAGACGGCGCTTGAGGAGAATGAAGAGGTCGCGTCCGATGTGACGCTGGTCGTCGATGGGATTGCCGTCGAAGAGGGCGAGCGGGGCGTGGGTGAAGCGCTGGCCACTCTGACCGATGGTGAGGCCAGCGCGGGCCGGTGCCAGACCGCCTTCAACACCACGATGGCCGGACGCACCATCATGTTCCAGAGCAATCTCGCCATCGTCTCACCGACCAGCGAACGCTTGCTGGACGCGCTGACCGGGGTGGCGCTGCTGTGTGATGCCTATGCCATTGAGATTGGCGGCCACACGGATTCGCGCGGCTCGAACCAGTATAATGAAGTCATCTCGCAACAGCGCTCGGACGCGGTGCGTGACTACATGATTGAGCGTGGCGTGGATGCCGAGGCGCTGATCGCGAAGGGCTATGGGGAGTCCCGTCCGCTGGACCGGGCGGAAACCTATGAAGCCTGGGCAAAGAACCGCCGCATGGAATTTCTGGTCTCGGAACGCCGCTAGAGCGTTCCAGGTGTGCGACCTGCCCCCGCTGTTTGGCCGCAGCGGGGGCTTTTGTCATTCTGGGGGTCAGACCGAGAGGATCAGGCCTTCGGACGGGCTGACCTTGGCATCGACCGTCTGGGCCCAGGCCTTGGCGATGGCCTCCGGCCCTTTCGCATGGCGGGGCGTCACGAAGTCGGTCGAGGCGGTATAGAAGCTTTTCAGCGCCGCGCCGAGCCGGCGATTGATTTCGGCCCCGCCCAGCGTGGCTGCGCGGTCGGCGGCATAGGTCGGCACGAAGAAGAATTCCGGTTGCGGGTCCGGCAGGGCGATGGGTGAACGGTCGCCTTCCCAATCGGTCACGCCGATGACGAGGCTGCGCACGAGCCGGTCCTTGAGGGCATTATGAACATCGGCCGTCAGGGTCGGGCGGCCGAGGAAATCGACAAAGGCCGTCAGGCCCCGCGCGTGCAGGCGGTCGGCATCGTCATAGGTGCGGACGCGGCCATAGAGGCCGGTCTTTTCGAGGAAGTCCTTGTTGCCGGGCGAGGTCAGCGCGACTGTATCGACACCGCCGCGGATTTTCAGGCAATGCGCCAGCGCCATCGCGGTTTTCGAGGAGGCGGACGAGATCACGACCGTTTCCGGCACCGGATCGCCGGTCTCCATCAGGCAGTCATCAATCATCCAGCCGGTTGTGAAGAGCGGACGGAACAGCATTTGCTGGTCTTCGAGCGCCGCATCATAGGACGGGTCACCGGCAGTGTTGATGTAGGTGTTGTAGATCGGAGGCAGGCCCTGGCGGTGGGCCGCGCCATCTAGGAAGCCATGCGCGCCAACGCTGACCGGCTCGACGTCGAAATGTTCGGAAATGGGGAGGTAGCCATAGAAGCGATCCCCCTCATTGATGAAGTCCACATGGGATTCAATGACTGTGGCGAAGCCCCAAACCGGCACGCGGCCAAAGCTGGCATCGGAGGTGGGGAAGAAATTCCAATACTGCATCTGCTCGCCAAAGGTGGCGTAGGTGACATTGTTGGCCGTCAGGGCGAACTTGTCGACCTGGAGCCGAACGGCATTGTCACCCAGAACGGACAGGTCTGCGGGTATCCAGCGCGTATCGCGCAAATCATCACGGCGGATCAGGAAATCACTCATGTCTTCGCTTTCTTGCTCTTGCCCGTAAAGGCCGCGATTCGGTCCTGCATGTCAGGTCCGACGCCTTCGCAATTGAGTATCTCCCATTGCAGGCCGCTGTCCATGTCGCGCGCATCGGTGGCTTCGAGCAGGCGCTTGTTGGCGGCATGGGAGAAAGGCGAATTGGCGAGAATGCGGCGCGCGAGATCCTCACAGGCGGCCTCGAAGTCGGCGTCCGGCACGATTTGTTCGACCAGGCCGATGCGGAAGGCTTCATCGGCGCGAATCATGTCGGCGGTGAACATCAGGCGCTTGGCGGTCGCCACCCCGACGCGGCGCGGCAGGCGCTGGCTCATGCCCCAGATCGGGGTGAGCGCCCATTTGGCATGGGTATCCCCGAAGCGGGCGCTTTCTGCGGCAAGGATGAAATCGGCGGCGAGGGCGACTTCCAGCGCGCCGGTATAGCAATGGCCATGCACCGCCGCGATGACGGGCTTGGGCAGGCGCTCCATCAGGCGCAGCGTTTCGGAGTGCCAGCCGGGCGAGGGCACTTTCTCACCTTCGGCAATGTCGCCAAGGTCATGGCCGGCCGAGAAGCATTTGCCGGCGCCGCGCAGAATGACGCAGCCGATGGAATCGTCGGATTGCAGGTTCAGCACATGGCGGCGTAATTCTCGGAACATGGCGACGGTGAGAGAGTTCAGCTTGTCCGGCCGGTTGAGGGTCAGGGTGGCGAGGCCATCCTTGTCCTGACGCGTGACCAGCGGCTCGGTCATGTGCCGAGATCCACCATCAGGCTGGAAATGGCGTGCACGAAATTGCTGGGCGCGAGGGTCTGCTCGCCGGTCCATTTGATGTCCGGGAAGCGGCGCAGAATGTTCCGGTAGGCCGAGTCGAGCTGCATGTTGGCGACGCGCTGGCCGAGGCAGACATGCGGGCCGTGACCGAAGGAGAGATGTTCCTTCGCATTCTCGCGGGTGATGTCGTACTGGTTCGGGTTCGGGAATTTCGCCGGATCGCGGTTTGCGGCGGCGTAATACATGACCACCTTGTCGCCCTCGGCGATGGGCTGGCCGCCCAGTTCGGTCTCGGCCGTCGCGGTGCGGCGCATATAGGTGACCGGGCTGACCATGCGGATCGATTCATGGACGAAGTTCGGGAACAATTCCTCATTCGCCATCAGCTTGGCCTTCTGGTCCGCGAATTCCGTCAGCAGGCGCATTGTGCCGGAGAGGGAGTTACGGGTCGTGTCATTGCCGGCGAAGACGATCAGCAGCCATGAGCCGTCAAGGAATTCCGGGCTGAGCGGCTTGCCGTCGATCTCGACATTGGCGATGGCGGAGAGGAGGTCGTTCTGGGGGTTCTCGCGGCGCTTGGCCAGCATGTGGCGGCCATAGTCGAACATGGCCTGAATTTCGGACATGAAGGCCATCATTTGTTCCGGCGTGACATTGCCGAGGCCTTCCTGCTGGGCCTGGTATTGCGAATTCTCGAGGAAATGCATCCAGTGGACGAGCTTCGGCCGGTCCTCTGCGGGCACGCCGAGAATTTCGCATAGCGTGAAGAGCGGCAGTTCGGCGGAGAACATTTCCACCATATCGACCACAGGGCCCTGTTTCTCCATTGCGTCGAGGAGCAGATTGACCTGGACGTCGACGCGCTTCTTGAGTTCGGCCACGAAACCGGGCCGGAAGAATTGCATATGCTCCATGCGGAGCGTGGTGTGATAGGGCCGGTCGAGATTGATCAGGCTGTTGAGGCTCGACGAGTGGAGCAGCGGGTGGCGGGGCGTGTCTTCCTGGCCATAGGTCATCAGGATGCCGCCACGTTGCGACGAATAAGTGGCCGGGTCCAGCTCGACCTGTTTGACCAGGTCGTAGGAGGTGACGGCCCAGAAACCCGCGCCAACCTGTTCGGGATGCCACATGACCGGGGCCTTTTCGCGCATTTCGGCAAAGGCTTCATGCGTGTAGCCGCCGCGCGACGAGAAGACGGTCGGGTCGGTCAGGTCCACCGGCGGGGCGAAATCATGGATGGGCGTGTGCTTGGGCGGCCGTGGCGGGGTGTCGACCTGATAGGTATCGGTCACGTTCTGTAGTGGCATGGAGCGCTCCTAGAATTTGTACCTCACGGGGATGGATTTCGGCCCGCCAACAAAGTTTGCCTTGATGAAGGTCGGGTCGCCTGCCAGTTCGATGGATTTCAGGCGGGAGAAGAGTTCCTCATAGATGGCCTGCATCTCAAGCCGGGCGAGATGCATGCCGAGGCACATATGGCCGCCATGACCGAACGAGATGAGCTTGTTCGGGCTGCGGGAGATGTCGAATGTGTACGGATCGTCGAACACGTCTTCGTCACGATTGCCGGACGGGTAGCAGAGCAGCAGGCTTTCGCCCTTGAGGATCTTGCGGCCACGCAGCTCGTAATCCTCCTGCGCGGTGCGCATGAATTGCTTGACCGGCGTGGTCCAGCGGATGGCTTCGTCCGTGGCGGTGCGGGAGACCGCTTTCGGGTCATCCATCATCTTCTTCAGTTCGGACGGATTCTGCAGCATGCCGAGTACGCCGCCGCCGGTTGAGGCGCTGGTCGTGTCATGGCCGGCGGCCGCGACGATGATGTAATAGCTCATCGCTTCCAGCTGGCCGATCGGTTCGCCGTCCACCATGCCATTGGCGATGACGGTGGAGACATCGTCTTTCGGGTGGGCACGGCGGTCAGCCGTGATGCCTGTGAAGTACATGAAGAATTCAGCAAGCGTCTCGTTGATCGAGGCGAGGCCCTTTTCGACATCCTGTTGTTGGGCAAGCGTCTTGTCGCGCATCAGGTCCTCGTCCTGCGCGCCGAAGATTTCCTGCGTCAGTTTCAGCATCATCGGCTCGTCGGATTCCGGTACGCCGAGAATCTGCATGATGACGCGCAGCGGATAGTAGAGCGCCACATCGCGCTGGAAGTCGCACTCGCCGCCAAGGTCTTCCATACGGTCGACATATTTCTTCGCGATCTGGCGGATGGCGTCTTCGCGCTTTTTCACGTTCTGCGGCATGAACCATTCCTGGGTCAGGTGACGCAGCTTGAAATGCAGCGGGTCGTCGAGCTGGACGAGGGTTTTCAGGAGGTGCGGACCGCCCATCTGGGCGTAGACTCCTTTTTCGGCGTCTTCATAGGAGAGCATCTCCCGTTCGCCATTGGTGAACAGCTTGTTCTGGCGGCTGACTTCCATGATGTCGGCATGCTTGGTGAGCGCCCAGAAGGGACGATACCCTTCCGGCTCGCACCAGGCGACCGGGTCTTCTGCGCGCAGTTTGCGGAAGGCCGCATCCAGCTGGTCCGGATCGGCATAGATGGCCGGGTCCACGATGAGGTTACGGGTGGCCTCTGCTGCGGCGCTCATTGTCCGGCCCCGGTCCATCTTGGTCTCGGGCGGCGTGGCAAGGGCAGTTTCAGCCATATTCCTCTCCGTATTTGTTTTATTTTTTTGGTTTGCGTTTCCTCGTGCCGACTCTAGCCGATGCCGGGCCCTTGCCAAGGCGTGACTTCGGGGCAGGCTTTCCACTCCCGCGGGTGGGACGAGCGGGTTCGGGCGGGCGAGCCGCGTGTTCATTGGTCATCAGATGGCCAATGGCCTGTTGCAGCAGGTCAGCCGGGACTTCCTCGACCGCGCCGGGGCGCAAATCATCCAGCAGGAAGGGGCCGTACTGGACACGGATCAGCCGGTTCACCATCAGGTTCACCGCTTCCAGCGCGCGGCGGACTTCGCGTTTCTTGCCTTCGGACAGGGTAACGGTCAGCCAGCTATTTGCGCCGGTCTCGCGGTCGAACACGGCGGTGATGGGCTTATAGTCGACGCCATCAACTGTGATGCCCTCGGCGAGTTCTGCGATCTTGTAATCCGTAACCGTGCCCTTGGCCCGCACGCGATACGTGCGTTCAAGCTCATTCTTCGGCAGTTCCAGCGCGCGGGCGAGCGCCCCGTCATTGGTCAGCAGCAAGAGTCCTTCGGTGTTCAGGTCGAGCCGGCCGACGGTAACGACGCGGGGGAGGGATTTTGGCAGCTCTTCAAAGACGGTGCGTCGGCCTTCCGGGTCGACCGTGGTCGTGATCAGGCCAGCAGGCTTGTGATAGCGCCAGACGCGGGTGGCGTCCGGGGCCTGGATCGTCTTGCGGCCAACACGGATCTCTTCGCGGCCAGTGACCTTGAAAGCGGGCGAGGTCAGCTTGACGCCATCCACCGTGATCTTGCCGTCTTCGATCATGCGCTCGACTTCACGGCGCGAGGCGACCCCGGCGCGGGCGAGGTATTTGGCGATCCGTTCGCCTTCGCTCCAGTCTTTTTCTTCGGCTGGGCGATGGGATTTCTGTGCGGGGGCTTGCTTGCGCGGGCCGGAAGGTTTCCGGCGCGGGCGGCCCGTCTCTCGACGCTCCGTCATGGGATTTTCTTTCTGTAGGTCTAGAACAGGAATTGAAGGAAGGGCGCGGCAATAGCAAGGCCCAGAATGATTTCCATCGGGATCCAGACCGGGATCAGGCCGGCCTCCCGGTTCTTGGTGCGGTCAAAGACCAGCGACATGAGGCGTCCGATGCCGGCGCCGATCCAACCCGCAGCCAGGGGCAGAACCACCAGCGTGGTCAGGATGTCCGGCTCGGCGCTGCCGAGATTGAGGATCAGGACAGCCGTCATCAGGTGCGAGAACAGGAACAGGCCGCCATAGGTGGCGCGGAATTCCGAATAGCCGCCGGGACGCAGCGGGTCCGGATCCTCGACAAGGCGGACGATCTTGCTGGCCCAGGCCGGGGAGAACATGGCCGACAGGCCGAGGACCGCACCAAACAGCAGGGTGACGAGGGAAATGATTTCACCGATATTCATGAGGCTCGTGCTCCGGGGTTACGTCCCCAATCTAGAATGATTTGACGGAAAGCACAGGCCTTGAAAGCGGTCAGGACGCCTTGCTGTACAGGTCGATCGTCTTGGCGATCTCCTGGGAAGGCCGTCCGAGCAGGTAACCCTGGCCCCGGCGGACGCCCAGCAATTTCAGCGTATTCAGCTCCGCTTCGGTCTCAATGCCCTCGGCAATGATATGGGCGGAGGTTTCGCGCGTGTAGAACAGGAGCGCGCCGATCAGGGCGCGTCGGGCAAGGTCTGAATCCACATTCCGGGTCAGGCTCATGTCGACTTTCACATAATCCGGATTGAGCTGGACGATGTGGCGGAGCGAGGAATGACCGGCGCCGGCATCATCCACGGCGAGCCGAAGGCCCGCATGGCGCAGAGGGCGCAGCACCTTGGTGAAGCTCTCATAATCGTCGATCACGGCGTGTTCGGTGATTTCCAGCAGGATACGGTCCAGCGGCAGCTTCAGGAACGTCTCGGCGAACTGATCGCTGATCACGGTCGATGGTGACGCGTTGACGGAAATATACTGGTCGGGCGCAATCTGGCTGATCCGCTGGACAGCCTGACGGATCGAGGCAAGTTCGAGTTCGACGGCAAGGCCCACAGCGGCAGCTTCGTCGAACCAGACATCCGGCGACCGGTAAGGCTCTGCGGAAAAGCGGCAGAGCGCCTCGTAGCCGCTCGGTTTCATCTGGCCGAGATCGACAATGGGTTGGTAGGCAATGGCAAAGGCGCTGGTGTCGAGCGTTTCGAGAATGCGCTCACGGATTTCCTGAAGCACCCGTCTTTGCGCGTAATCCTTGTCGATCTGTTGGGCGGCAAGGTTTGCGAACAGGCGCATGGTTTCGAGGTCGCGCTCATTGAGGCTGGTGTTCGGTTCCGGGCCGAGGCAGCAGAACATGCCATAGGGCGTGCCATCCATCAGCCGGATCGGAATGCTCATATGCGCGCCGATCGGGATTTCCCGCGTGATCGGCATGGCCATGGCGAGGGAATTTTGAGACGTATCCGGAATGAGTTCCGGCAGGCGGCCTTCCAGGATATGGAGGCAGTAGACTTCGGTCAGGTCGCGGCTGTCGCCCGGTTTGATCAGGTGTTCCAGACCCGGAGCATCGACATAGCGGAAGACGGATTCGCCATCGACGAACTCGGACACATAGGCAATCGGCATACCCAAATGCTGGCGAATGGCGTTCAATGCAGAGTTGATCGCCTGCCGGGAGTTTTCTTCACGTCCATCCAATGGCGATGAAGGCAGCGTGAATCCGGTCATTCGATTGGCCCCTGAGCCTGCAATATCCCACCGGCAGACATGCCGGTTACATGTATCGACCGTATCCCAGTGTCCCTTAAACTCCGTTCCAGACTTCTTTGAAGCCCAACATTGTTTCTTCGGACTTTCGTAAGAGTTTGATTTTCCGGCACTTCGTCCCCGTGAAACTTGCGGTCGCGACATTTTTCACTCTTTCGGCGAGCGACGCTGCGGGTGTAGGCATAGGGTCAGTGGGAGCGGGATGACATGGCCGGGCGCGCATGAAGCCTAAGATACTGACAACGATCCAGACCTATTCCGGGCAGCTGTTCCTGGCGGACCTGTTTGCCGGGGTGACGGTGGCATTGGTGGCCATTCCGCTCAGCTTGGCGATTGCCATTGCGTCCGGGGCCGATCCGGCCACGGGTCTGGTTACCGCGATTGTGGCCGGGTTCCTGATCTCCGCGCTGGGCGGCAGCCGCGTGCAGATTGGCGGGCCGACCGGGGCGTTTATCGTGGTCGTGTTCGGCGTGATCGCCGTGCATGGCTATGACGGGCTCGTGCTGGCGACCTTCATGGCGGGCATCATCCTGATCCTGGCGGGGTTGATGCGGGCCGGGAATTTGATCAGTTTCGTGCCGGAAGCCGTGGTGAACGGATTTACCATCGGCATCGCGATCATCATCGCGGCCAGCCAGTTGAGGGATCTGTTCGGCCTGACGACACCCGACCTGCCCGCTGAATTCATCAGCAAGCTGGAAACGCTCTGGGCGGCGCGAGGCACGTTGAACTGGGCCTCGCTGGGCATCGGCGCAGCAACCATGGCGCTGATTGTCGGGCTGCGCCGCATCGCACCGAAATTTCCCGGCCTGATCCTCGCGGTCGGCCTGACCTCGGCGGCGGTGGCCATCTTTCACCTGCCGGTCGATACGATTGGCAGCCGGTTTGGCGCGCTGCCCAGCCAGTTGCCAATGCCGAAATTGCCGGTGCTCAGCGCGGACCGCATAATCGAATTGCTGCCCTCGGCCTTCGTGATTGCCTTCCTGGCGGGTGTGGAATCGCTGCTGTCGGCGATGGTGGCGGACCGGATGACGGGCGGGAAATACCGGCGCAATGCCGAAGTGCTGGCGCAGGGCGCAGCAAATATCGGCTCGGCGCTGTTTGGCGGCTTGCCCGCAACGGGCGCCATCGCGCGCACGGCAACGAATGTGCGGGCCGGCGGCAAGACGCCGGTCGCGGGTATTGTCCATGCGCTGACCATTCTGATCGCCGTCCTGTTTGCGGCGCCGCTGGCTGGCTATCTGGCGATGCCGGCGCTGGCGGGCCTGTTGATGCTGACAGCGTGGAACATGTGCGAGCCGCACAAATGGCGTGGCTATCTGGCGGAAGAGAAAGCAAACATCGCGCTGTTGGGGATCACGCTGGTGCTGACCGTGGTTGCGGATCTGACGATTGCGATCGGGGTGGGCGTGTCGCTTGGGCTCGCCATCCGGTTACGCCGACGGCATGCGGGGCCTGCCGACTGGGACGAGCCGAAGCGCTAGGCGGGATCAGGTGATGCCGGCGGCCTTCCAGGCCTCCTTGGGCCAGCGGCGATGCTGCCAGAACCATTGGCCGGGATTGGCGCGAATCTGTTCCTCGATGAAATCGGTGATGCGCTGGACGCTCCGGCGAATGTCGGCGGTCTCGTCCCCGGTCGTTTCCGGCACGAAGGGCTCGTGGAACGTGATCCGGAACCGGGCCGGACCGGTGCGCACGGTCGAGACGGGCACGATGGGCACATTATATTTCATGGCGAGGCGCGTCGGGCCCGGCGCGGTCATGGCCTCATGCCCGAAGAAGGGCACGGCAATGCCCTCATTGAATTTCTGATCATTCATCAACGCGATGGTCTGGCCCTTGGAGAGGGCGCGCATCAACTCGCGTGTGCCGACACCCTTCGGCGCATTGATCTGCGTGCCATAGGCGGCGCGGAGGTCGGAGATACGGCGGTCGATATGGGGATTGTTCAGCGCGCGATACGTCATCACTGCATCCGGTAGGCGCTGGGTGATCGTCGCCGGCATGATTTCCCAATTGGCAAAATGGCCGGAGATAAAGACGGCGCCCTTGTCGCTGGCTTTCAGGCGGTCGAGAATGTCGAGGCCGATGATCTCCACCCGTCCTGACGTGTACGGATCGATGGAGGGCAGGTGCGGCAGCTCTCCGGCAACGCGGCCTGCATTCTCCCAGGCGGCAAGCGCCGTTTCCTCGATCTTGGCATCAGACCAGTCCGGAAAGGCGAGGTGGAGATTGCGTTTGGTCGTCTTGTGCTGAGACAGGCGGGGGCCGATCTTCTTCATCAGCCAGCCCCCGAAATTGGAAGCGCGCTCCGGGCCCAGCAGCTTCATCGGGCTCCAATAGACCAGATCCCAGGCAATCGTTTCCAGCCGCCATTGCACACGCTGCCAGAAGGTCGCGCGATTGTCGATGTCCTTGGGGCGGACGTATTTCGGGGCAGGCTGGGTCATGCGGCGTCTGGATAGAGGATCGGGTTGAGCAGGGCGTCAAGCTGACGGATGTCTTCAAACTCCGCCCGGACAGGGAATTTCAGGATGCCGCGCCGGTCGTCGGGATGGATGCGGACATAATCCTTGCTGGTCGTGATCAGCCGGGCGTCATGGGTCCTGGCCAGCTTGTGAAGGAAGGCGAGCTCCTTCTGGGAATAGTCATGATGGTCCGGATAGCCGACGGCTTCGCGCAGGTCGCCGCCTTCCGCCTTCAGGCTGTCGAAGAATTTCTGCGGACGCCCGATGCCGGCGAAGGCAACGAGGGGGCCGGTGGGGGGCGCCTCTGACGGAACGATGCGGGCGCGCAAGACGGGCAGGCCACTTTGCAGCACCTGTTGCGGGACATCGCCCTCTCCCATCAGGATCACCGCGTCGGCGCGGGCGAGCCCATCCGAGACCGGTTCCCGCAAGGGCCCCTTTGGCAGGACATGGCCATTGCCGAAGGGCGCGGCGGCATCGACCACGATAAGAGAGAGATCTTTCTCCACGCCGGGATTCTGGTGCCCATCATCCATCACCGCGACCTTGGTGCCGTAGAATGCCATCATCTGGATGCCCGCGAACCGGTCCTTGCCGATCCAGCTCTCGCCGGTCTGGGACAGGAGGAGGGGTTCATCGCCGCACATGTCGGCCGTGTGCCAGGTCGGGTAGATCTTCTGCGGACTGATCTCAGAGCCGCCATAGCCGCGCGACAGGCTGGAAGCGTGGAGGCCCTTCATCTCTATATGCTGGCGGATCGCCTGGACGATGGGTGTTTTGCCGACACCGCCCGTGGTGAGATTGCCGACACAGATGACCGGGATGGAGGCGCGCGCCGGAATGGCTTTGGCCAGCTTGCGGCGGATGCCCCATGTATAAAGAGTGGCGAGGGGCGTGAGCAGGGCGCGGGTCAGGGGAGCAGCTTCCCGGGATTTCGGGTCGAGCCCTGCCGACCAGAAGTGCGGGGCCTTCATTGCAACAGGCCCGGTTCGGGAAGCAGCGGCAGCAGCGCTTCGAGCGTTACCGTCATGGGGGCGTCGGCCGCCTCATTCAATTCCGCAAGGGCTTCAGGGGCGGGCGGGTCCATGGTCAGGAGCGCCTTGCCGATGGCCTTGGGCGTCTTGAGGCGGCGGATCAGGCCGCGCTGTTCCAGATCGTCCATGATGGTGGCGAAGTTGAAGACCTCCGGCCCGGTCACGACCGGGCGGCCCAGCCGGACAGGTTCCAGCGGATTGTGTCCGCCGACGCCTTCGGCATGGCCGCCGCCGAGGAAGACCGAATCTGCCAGCCGGTACCAAAGGCCCATTTCGCCCATCGTGTCCGCCAGCAGGACGCGTGTGCGCGGGGTCGGCGTCTCGCCGCGTGAGCGGCGGGCCAGCGGCAGGCCGCGGGATTTCAGCAGGCTTTCGATGGCGTCGCCGCGATCCGGGTGGCGCGGCGCAATGATCAGCGCCGTGTCCTCATCGCCTTTCAGCGCGTCGAGGAAGACAGCTTCTTCGCCGTCATGGGTGGAGGCCGCCAGTACGCAGCGCCTTGTGCCGAGGAAGTTCTCACGCAGGCGGCGGGTTTCGACCTCGCTGGCAGACGGCGGGGGCAGGGCCGATTTCATGTTGCCGGTGGACTGGACGGGCTGGCCGAGCAGGGTTTCCAGGCGGCGGGCCGTATCGGTATCGGCGGCAAGGACCACATCGAACTGGCCGACAAGGCGCTGGAAGGCGCCGCTGAGCTTCTGCCAGCCTTCGGCAGAGGAATCCGTCATGCGGCCATTCACCAGCGCGCGCTTCGCGCCGGCCTTTTCGGCTTCCAGGATCAGGTTCGGCCAGAATTCGCCTTCGCCGAAGATGCAGAGGTCCGGCTGCCAGTGCCGGATGAAGCGGCGGGCAATGGCCGGCGTGTCGAGCGGGGCCATGAGGTGAATGGCGCGATCCGGCAGGGCGGGGCCAAGCAGGCGAGCCGAGGTCTGGGTCTGGCTGGTAAAGAGGAGGAGCAGGTCCGGGCGCTTTTCGAGCAGGCGCTGGCCGAGTTCGAGCAGGAGCTGGCTCTCGCCGACGCTGGCCCCATGCAGCCAGACCAGCGTGCCGCCCGGCATGCGGCGGGGCATGTTGCGGGCAAGCCGCTCATTGATGCGGCCATAGTCTTCCTTGCCCGCGCGGGCACGGCGCTTCATCACGCCGCCCAAGAAGGGAGAGGCGGCCTGAGTCAGGGTCCGGTAGAGGTGGATCGCAGCTGTCATCTGGTCTCTGACCCCGGTTTCGTCTCGTGAGCGTAGCCCGCGAGCATGTCGGCTCTCTGTGTCGCCTCATCAAGACGTTTTTGCAACTCCGCCTGAATCTCCTGAGGGTCGCTGTCGCGCGGCACGAGGAGGGGCTCGCCATAGACAATGGCGCCCCGGGCGAAGGGATAAGGGATAATCAGCCGATCCCAGGTCGACAGGCGCGTGGCCGGCTTCACCGACAGGGCATAGGGCAGAAGGGGAACGCCGGCGCGCTGGGCGATCATGATGGCGCCGGGGCTTACGATCTCTGCCGGGCCGCGCGGCCCATCGGGCGTGATACAGACAGCGGTGCCGGATTTCAGGAGTTTCACGGCCTCGGCGATGGCGCGAATGCCGCCCTTGTCCTTCTTGGCCTTCTTCTTGTTACCGGCAGATCCCCGGATCGGGTGCAGTCCGAGAAGGGCGATGGCGCGGGTGACGGCCTCGCCATCGGGGGACAGCGAGACGAGCATCGCCCCGTTACGGATCTCGCCCGGCCAATGTTTCATGTTGCGATGCCAGCCGCTGGGCAGGACCATGATGCGGGAATGCCAGGCGGCGATGACGATGCCCTTATGGCTGGCCCAGACGGCGCGGGCGGGGCCTTCGCCTTCGACTTTCCAGCGAACGGAGCGGGCAATCAGGGACATCCAGCCCCAGATCAGGACGCCGAGCAGGATGGTCATGGGCTTGGAACGGAACAGGGATTTCATCGCACCGCCTTATACTGCGCTTCGGCATGCCGACCATGAATTAGATGCGTGAGAGGTGTGAATGACAGATTTCGACAGAAAACCGAGGCCGAATGGTGGGCGATAGTGGGTTCGAACCACTGACCCCTGCCGTGTGAAGGCAGTGCTCTACCACTGAGCTAATCACCCAATTCAGCGAAGCAGATGCCGTAATCCGGGCGCGAGTCGAGGTCAAGTCCGGATGTCTTCTGGCACTGATTCTCGAAATATCCGGTATTTTAGGTATGCAAAATTAGATGGCTTGTATGATATGCAATCGTTTGCGCATGCATCCTTGAAGGGAAGATTTTGCCCTATTTTCACCTTAGCGGCTTCATGTACCTCGATCTGGTTACAAGGATTTGGGGGTTCTTTAGGTTTTTTCTTACTATCACGTCATTTTTGTTTGCGGTAACACAAACATGAACAGATGTTCAGGATGAACGGATGTTCATCTCAAAACCTTACACTAGTTTCATTCGAAATTAGCCTTGAGAAAAACACAAAAGATGGTCATGTTCCGGTCACACAAGGACGGCCCGGGCAACGGGCTGCGTATAAACACATAAGAAGGACAGGCGGGGGCAAAAGGCCCCAATAACAGTACAGCCTGAAGAGAGAGAAAACATGAAAGACTGGTGTGACGAAGAAGGCGCAAAGCGCCTGCGTGAGAAAATTAGTGCCTATTGGGCCGAGCGTGGCTATGAAGTTGATGTCGATCTGATCGACGCTGGCTTCGTTCCCGCAATGCGCTCTGCCCGCACTGATGTGCGCAGCAATATGGTGAACGGCATGCCGCGCCGCCGTATTGCAAACGAAACGGGCTCTGCCCGTCCAAGCTACCGGCCACGCGAACAGCGTGAAGTTTCGGCCTAGCTGATCCAATTCTCCAGAACAGCAACCAAACCGGAATAGTGCTCCAGCACGATGTCGGGCTTGAGCTGTTCTGAGGATTCCTCCTCGTACCCGAACGGGACGAAAATGAAGGGCAGCCCGGCATTCCGGGCTGCCCTTTCGTCTGTGCGGGAGTCTCCGACCATGAGCGCGCGCTTCGCCGAGCCGCCTGCCGCCTGGATCGTGCGCAGGATATGGTCCCCGTCCGGCTTGCGGCTGGGCACGCTATCCGCACCCACAATCGCTGCAAAATGATTGGCGAGGCCGAGTTCGGCCAGCAATTGGTCAGTCAGGGATTGTTTCTTGTTGGTGCAGACAGCCAGGGTTGCGCCCCGGTCTGCCAGAGCCGCCAAAGCTTCGACCGCGCCTTCGAAGGCATGGGACTGATCGGCAATATTGGCTGCGTAATAGGTCAGGAATTGTTCGAGAAATGCATCGAGATCGGAGTCTGAGGGCGTCACGCCATGCGCCAGCAGGCCCTGCACGATCATGGCCCGGGCGCCCTGTCCGATCATGGTTTCGATTGTATCCAGCGTGACCGGCGCGAAATCAGCCTGGGTCAGCACATGGTTCAGGGCTTCCAGCAAATCCGGCGCCGTATTTACGAGCGTGCCGTCGAGATCGAAGACAATCGTCCATCCGTCGAAGGGTTTTGACATACTGGCCGCATTTCCTTTTCGGTCTCGCCTTGAATCGGCCTTTGGTCTAGGCGAAAGGACTAGGGAAAGCGAGAGGGCAGAACCTGTGGAAAAACCGGCCAGACAACGCGCAGCGGTCATTCTTGCAGCAGGCAAGGGCACAAGGATGAAGTCCGACCTGCCCAAGGTGATGCACAAGGTTGCCGGCCGGCCAATGGTGGATTGGTCGATTGAGCTGGCAAGAAACGTCGGCTGTGACCGGATCGTGGTCATCGGGCACCCCTCGCAGCAGGTGCTCATCGACCATGTCGGGGCCTCGCTCGGCAGCGACTCCCTTGCCTATCAGGACCCGCCCCTGGGCACAGGCCATGCCGTCCGCTGCGCCGAAGACGCGCTTGCCGGCTTCGAGGGGGATCTCGTCGTCCTCTATGGCGACAGCCCGCTCGTGCCAGCCTCAGCCATCGAGAGCCTGTTCGACAGCCTCGGCGACGGCGCCGCGATCGGCGTGCTGGGCTTTGATGCGGCAGAGCCCGGTCTCTATGGCCGCCTTATCACCTCCGGTCAGGGCGACCTCGAAGCGATTGTCGAAGCGCGCGAGGCGACCCCCGAACAGCTGGACGTCACGCTCTGCAATTCCGGCGTCATGGCGGGCGATGCGGCCACAATGTTCAGCCTGTTGCAGAAGGTGACCAACGACAATGCCAAGGGCGAATACTATCTGACCGATCTTGTCGCACTGGCGCGGGCCGAGGACATGAATTGCAAGGCTGTGCGCTGCGCCGAAGACGATCTGATCGGCTGTGATTCCAAGGCCGACCTCGCCGAGGCAGAGGCCATTTTCCAGAGCCGCCGCCGGGCGCAGGCCATGGCCGACGGTGTCTCGATGATGGCGCCGGAGACGGTGTGGTTCTCGTACGACACGGTGCTGGAAGCGGATGTGACGGTCGAACCTAATGTCGTGTTCGGGCTGGGCGTGAGCGTGCAGACCGGCGCTGTGATCCGGGCCTTCAGCCATCTGGAAGGCGCCAGGGTCGGGCCGGGCTGTTCGGTCGGGCCCTATGCGCGCCTGCGACCGGGCACGGTTTTGGAAAAGAACGCCTTTGTCGGCAATTTCGTCGAGGTGAAGAACACACAGATGGGCGAGGGCGCGAAAGCGAGCCATCTTTCCTATCTGGGCGATGGCCAGATCGGCGCGGATGTGAACATCGGCGCGGGCACCATCTTCTGCAATTATGACGGCTTCCTGAAATACCAGGTCCGCATCGAGGATGGCGCCTTCATCGGCTCCAATAGCGCGCTGGTCGCGCCGGTCAGGATTGGACGCGGATCTGTCGTCGGCTCCGGCAGCGTCATTACCGACGATGTGACCGCAGATGCGCTGGCGCTGGGGCGCGCTCGTCAGACCGAAATCAAGGATTGGGCAATTGAATTCCGGAGCCGCAAGGCGTCGGAAAAGGCAGACAAGCAAAAAGGCTGAGGCGGATGGCGAACGAACACGAGAAAGAGAATGCCGCGATGGCGGCAATGGAGTTCGTCGAAGACGGCATGACGATTGGGCTTGGCACCGGCTCCACGGCGAAATATTTCGTGCAGATGCTGGCCGAGGAAGTGGCAGATGGCCTGGTCGTCCGCTGTATCGAAACGAGCGAACAGACCCGGCGGCTAGCCAACAGCCTCGGAGTGCCGCTGATCCCGTTCGAACAGGTCGAGCGCATCCACCTGACCGTCGACGGCGCTGACGAGGTCGATCCACAAGGCCAGCTCATCAAGGGCGGCGGTGCGGCGCTGTTGCGCGAGAAGATCATCGCCAATGCCAGCGATCACATGGTGGTGATTGCTGATCCGTCCAAACAGGTCGCGCGGCTGGGCAAGTTCCCGCTGCCGGTGGAGGTGACCCCGTTCGGCTACACGATCACGGCGAAGCTGGTTTATGACGTGCTGACGGCGTCGGGTATTGACCGCCCGCGCGTGGGGCTACGGTCATTGTCGAATGGCGAACTGGTCGTCACCGATGGCGGCAATCATATCCTCGACTGCCATTGTGAACGCATTCCGGACGCCGAGGCGCTGGCGGCGCGTCTGTCCAACGTGCCGGGGGTTGTGGAGCATGGCCTGTTCATCGGTCTCGCGCGGACTGTGATCATCGGCAATGAGAATGGCGCCACAGTGTTTGAATTCTTCTGATCGGCCCTCATATGGAGGGGCGAAACCTGTAAAGATTCAAGGACCCCTCCATGACAGATGCGACCCATGACTTCGACCTTTTCGTAATCGGCGGAGGGTCGGGCGGTGTCCGTGCGGCGCGCCTAGCGGCGCTGTCGGGGGCCAAGGTCGGCCTGGCGGAAGAGTATCGCATGGGCGGCACCTGCGTGATCCGCGGCTGCGTGCCGAAGAAGTTCATGGTCTATGCCAGCAAGTACGGCAAGGACATCAAGAAGGCCGCCGGCTATGGCTGGTCCACGGGCGAGGTCTCGTATGACCATTCCGTCTTCGCGTCCGCCATGCATGCCGAAGTCGACCGCCTGTCCGGTATATATTTCCGCAATCTGAGCAATTCCGGTGTCGAGATCTTCGAAGACCGGGCCGAGTTTGTCGACAAGAACACGCTGCGCCTGAAGAACAGTGACAAGACGGTCACCGCGAAGAAGATTCTCGTCGCGGTCGGTGGACGTCCATGGCGGCCGTCGCCAGAGGAATTGCCGGGGGTCGAGCACACGATCACGTCCGACGAAATCTTCGAGCTGGAAGCATTGCCGAAGCATCTGGTCATCGCGGGGGGCGGCTATATCGCGGTCGAGTTCGCGCATGTGTTTGCCGGTCTCGGCGTTCCGACCTGCCTCGTCTATCGCGGCGAGGAAGTGCTGCGCGGCTTTGACGAAGATGTGCGCACCGAAGTGCATGAAGGCCTGAAAGAGGCCGGCGTGCAGGTGATTACCGGGGCTGTCTTTGACAAGATCGAGAAACGCGAGGGCGCCGACCTGCCGCTGCACCTGACCTTGAGCAATGGCCACAGTCTCGATTGCGATGTCATCATGATGGGTGTCGGGCGCCGTCCGAATACGGAAGGCCTTGGCTGCGAGAATGCCGGGATCGAGGTGAACGAAAAAGGCGCCATCCCGGTCAATGAATGGTCGAAGACCAATGTCGACACGATCTGGGCCGTGGGCGATGTAACCGACCGTGTGGCGCTGACCCCGGTCGCGATCCGCGAGGGCCACGCCTTTGCCGAAACCGAATTCTACGACAAGCCCTGGCATTTCGACCATAGCGACATCCCCACGGCGGTCTTTACCCAGCCGGAAGTCGGCACTGTGGGCATGACCGAAGCCGAGGCCCGCAAGGCTTTCGGCGAGATCGACATCTACAAGACAAAGTTCAAGCCGATGAAGAACGCGCTCAATGGCGACCAGACGCGTACGCTGATGAAACTGGTCGTGCGCGCATCAGACGAAAAGGTCCTGGGCGTTCACATTGTCGGGGATGACGCCGCCGAGATGATCCAGATCGCAGGCATCGCCGTGAAAATGGGCGCGACCAAGCCGGACTTCGACCGGACGTGCGCCCTGCATCCTTCCTCGGCCGAGGAATTGGTGACGATGCGCCAGAAATGGGTGCCGGACGTCCAGAGCGCCTAGGCTGTAAGGGCGTCCCGCGTTACCGTCAGGCTTCGAAGAGCATCTTCAGTTCCAGCGCGACGGTTTTCAGGCTTTCCCGGATGGGCTTCAGCCCGCCGCCACGGCCGGAATGGATGGTGAGTTGTTTCCACGCCGGTTCACCCTCGCGCGGGGCCTTTACCTGTAGATGACCAGACCGGGGCAAGGCTGCCCGCAGCAGGGACGCGGCCAGGTCGAAGCCAGCTTTGGAATTGTAAGCGCCATTGCGGGCGTCGGCCTCGAATGTGGATTGCTCCGACCGGCCAACCGCATTGAACATGACTGACAAATCAGGGCGATGCTCCGGCGCGATCTGTTCCCGGATGACCTGGTTCAGCAGTCGAACGCCACGCAATGAATAAATGTCCGCATGCATGGGGGCGAGCACGCGGTCAGCGGCCTCAAGCGCGCAGCGCGTCAGGAAAGTGGCGTTCGGATTGGTGTCGAAGACGATCAGATCATAGTCGCTGCGATAGCGTTCGATCGATTGCAGGAAATGCTCCTTGATGCGCGCGAGGGAGACAGCGTCCGTCGCGAAAGCATATTTCGAAATCTCGAATTGGCCGGAAATCAGGTCGAGCCGTCCGCCGGGGCTGCCATCGCCCATGAGGTCATGAACCAGCTTCTCTTTCGGAACAGGTGCGAAGGGATCGGTCGACAGGGTGAGCCAGGACTCGCCGGGGCTGGTCGCATCCCGCGCATGGATGCGCGATTTCTCGAAGAGTGAAATGACCGATTTGTCGGCCGCCGCGCTGGCGTCCGCCACGTCCATCTCGAAAAAGGTCTGGGTCAGATTGTATTGCGGGTCGAGATCGACCAGCAGGATGCGCCCGCCGAGCGCGCCCTGCCATGCGCCGAACACCTGGCTGGACACGGTCGTCTTGCCGACGCCGCCTTTCAAATTCATCACGGCCAGGACCGGGCATTTGCGCTTGTAGGCCTGACGGGTTTCGTTGACGAGCTGTTGCAGACCGTCGGGCGTGGTCGACGACAGGCGCAGATGCGGGAGGACTTCATGCTTGAAGAAGCCGTTCAGGCGCGCCTTGTCGATCTGGTACGGGATCAGTTTCAGCCCGCGGGCCTTGGCGCGCTCGACATCCTGGCGCACGGCCTTTGACCGGACCGAGGAGGCAGAGACAAGCACGATCATCGCAAAGGCGTCGTCAATCGACTGGTTGGCCATGTCGCGGGAGGCCCCGTCATTCGGGACATACCAGTCCGGAATGGCCGCCGCGCGAAGCGCTTCGTGCAACTCCAGAAGTGCATCGAAATCCTTGGCGGAATGGCTGATATAGACGTGGGACATGACTAGTTTTGAGGTTCTCCGGAAGACAACAGGCCTATGCAATCCCTAAAAGGCCAAATCATGATTCCTCGGCTAATCTGCTGTGAAATTATAGTGAAACTTGAGCATGTGCCTGCCATGTGATTAATGCGGCTCTTAATTGGAGTAACCGAGATGACCTGGACCCCCTCAGATTGGCGTCAACTGCCAGCGAAGCATATTCCGGAAGACTATCCGGATTCTGCCGCGCTTGCTGCAGTCGAGGAAAAGCTGAAACGCTTTCCGCCGCTGGTCTTTGCAGGCGAGGCCCGCCGGTTGAAGCAGCGCCTTGGCGAAGTGGCTGCCGGAGAGGCATTCCTTCTCCAGGGCGGTGATTGCGCCGAGAGCTTCAAGGAGTTCCATCCGGACAATATCCGCGACACGTTCCGCGTGATCCTGCAGATGGCGGTCGTCCTGACCTTTGCCGCGTCGAAGCCTGTGGTGAAGGTCGGCCGGATTGCCGGTCAGTTCGGCAAGCCGCGCTCGTCCCCGATCGAGACGATTGATGGCGTCACGCTGCCATCCTATCGCGGCGATAACATCAATGGCATGGATTTCACGCCGGAGAGCCGCGTGCCGGACCCCGAACGCCTGACGCAAGCCTATTCGCAATCGGCGGCAACGCTGAACCTGCTGCGCGCCTTCAGCCAGGGCGGCTATGCCAATTTGTCCAACGTGCATCGCTGGATGCTGGGCTTTGTGGACCGCAGCCCGCAGGGTGAACGTTACGAACAGCTGGCGGACCAGATCTCAAAGTCGCTCGACTTCATGAAAGCCTGTGGCGTGACGCCGGACAGCGTGCCGCAAATGTCCCAGGTCGAGTTCTATACCAGCCATGAAGCGCTGCTGCTGGGCTATGAAGAGGCCATGACGCGGATCGATTCCACGTCCGGCGAATGGTATGACACGTCGGCCCACATGCTGTGGATCGGCCACCGCACGCGCCAGATCGACCATGCCCACGTCAATTTCTGCAAGGGCATCCGCAACCCGATTGGCATCAAATGCGGACCGGGCCTGGAGACGGACGAATTGCTGCGCCTGATCGAGACGCTGAACCCTAATGACGAGCCGGGCCGGATCACGCTGATCTCCCGCTTCGGATCGGAGGGTGTGGCCAAGGGCCTGCCGCCTCTGGCGCGCGCCGTGAAGAAGAGCGGTCGGACGGTTGTCTGGTCGTGTGACCCGATGCACGGCAACACGCTGAAGACCGATAGCGGCTTCAAGACGCGTCCTGTGGACCGCATCCTGTCGGAAGTGCGCCAGTTCGTGGACGTGCTCTCGTCGGAAGGCTGCTATCCGGGCGGCGTGCATTTCGAGATGACCGGCCAGGACGTGACCGAATGTATCGGCGGCGCCCAGGCGATTTCGGAAGGCGACCTGTCATCGCGATACCACACCCATTGCGATCCTCGCCTGAATGGCGAGCAAGCCCTTGAACTGGCCTTCATGATCGCGGAGAAGCTGCAGTCCGTCGGTGCCTCCGGCACTGCTGCGCTCAAAGCGGGATAGAAAGACAGTTCCATGCGTACGCATCGCCTGGGCTGGCCTGCTTGGGTGCGGCCAGCTGACATTGCAGACCTGTTGCGGCTATCGGTACCGATAGCCTTTACGCGCATGTCGCAAATGCTGATGGCTGTGACGGATGCGGTTGTGCTTGGGCAATATGCGCCTGGTGAGCTGCCCTACATTCTGAACTCGTGGCTGCCGATGGGCGTATCGCTCGGGTTGGGACTTGGCATCCTGTTGGGAGTGCAGGTGCTGACCTCTGAACTGCTCGGTATTGGGCGAGAGAAGGAAAGCGGCCGCATCTTCCGGCGCGGCCTGTGGACCAGTGTCTGGCTTGGTATCCTATTGATGGCGGTCGTCTACTTTTCGGCCAGCGCGCTGTTCACATGGCTCTTTGTCGATATTGCTCCTCCGACCGAGGTTGCGGTATCGGTCGACCCTCATACGGTTGCTGAATCTGTGGCGGGCGTAACCCGTATCCTGTCCTATGGGATGGTAGGCTTCATGATCTCTACGGTTTGCGGCTACTATCTGGAGGCGCTGCGCCGGCCCTTGCTAGTCTCGGCCGTGATGTATTTCGGTGTATTTCTCAATGTGATCATTGACCTCGCATTAGTCGGCGGATTTTGGGGGTTCGAACCCATGGGTGCCGCAGGTGTGGCGTGGGCGACTACAGGCTCTCGCCTGTTGATCACGATCCTGTTGCTCATTGCCGTGATCTTGCTGACTCCCGCATTCAGAAAGTCTCCAGCCAGTCCCGAAAACGAGGCCAAAAGGCAGCTGTCGGTCGGCACGGGCACCGCTATCAGCAATGTTGCCGAGTGGGGTGGTTTTAACCTGACCTATGTGATCGCGACATGGATCAGCCTCGCTGCCAATTCGGTCTATGGCTATGCAATCCAGATAATGGGGCTGTGCTTCATGTTCTATCTGGGCATCGCGACCGCCACCAGCGTCCGTGTGGCGGAGGCCTATGGCCGACGAAACCTGACAGAGATGCGGGACGCAGGACGCCTTGGCGTGGCAGCCACACTTGTGATGGGGGTGGCGCTTGGTGTGGTTCTGATCGTTTTCAACAACTCGTTGGCCGGCTTCCTCGTGAAGGATGATGCCGTGATTAACGGTGTTCATCTCGCATCGGGCATCGCTGCCCTGCTCGTGATGGTATCGTTTGTAACGGTTTTTGACGGGCTGCAGGCGACAGCCTCATTCGCGCTCAGGGCGCAGGAGATCGTCTGGTCGCCGAGCCTGATCCATATCGGCTCGTTCTTCCTGGTCATGCTGCCATCCTGTTACTGGTTCGGCATTGTCGAGGGCCGGGGCGCGCAGGGCATGATGGAGGGCGTTTTCGTCGGCGTGTTCACGGCCGGGATCCTGCAGACCCTGCTGCTGGAATGGAAAACGGCGCGCCAGCCGAGCCGACGCGCCGTTTGAATTCCTTGTGTCAGGACCTGAAGGCCCTGAGGAATCCTAGAGGTCTTTCAGAGCCGAAGCCGGCTTGAAAGCAGCCGATGTCTTTTCCGGGATCTTGATTTCTTCGCCGGTGGCTGGGTTGCGGCCCGTGCGCGCATTCCGGGTTTTAGCCGAGAATGTGCCGAAGCCTGCGATCGCCACTTGCTGACGGTCTTTCACGGCGCCAGCAATTGCGTCGAAAACAGCGTCTACAGCCTTGCCGGCGTCGCTTTGCGACAGACCGGAATCAGCTGCGACAGCTTTTGTAAGTTCGCCCTTATTCATAGGGGTTCTCCTCTAATGTTAAACGGCGATCCCCCGCCGTTGCAGCGACATACCCACGATTCGTAAGGCGTGAATATGACGAAAGCCCAATAAAGACGGGCTATGCGCCGAGAATCCAGCCCTCTTCTGACTGAATTTGCGATATTTTTCCCTCGTCAAGAGAGTTATTTGTGGAAATTCGCCCGTTCAGACGGCCTTTTTCGTCCATTTCCGAATAGTAATGGGCAATCTGGCGGATCTGCGCGGCATCTGGGATTTCTCCCTTTTCAGGCTTGGCGGGAATGAGAGACGGGTAGATTTCCGCGAAAACGACCTGCACGCCGTCGAGCGACTCCTCGGTCATTTCGCCGTCCTCGAACTCGAAGGGCCAGACGCGCGAAGCCGGCAGGGCCTGACGGAGGGCGTGAATATGCGGGATGCCGGTCAGGGACTGGCTGCCCACGCTGCCGGTATAGGCAAGCTGCCAGACCGATTTCGGCTGGCCGCGTTTGGAGGCCCGCATCTGGGATTCCACGATGCGGTATTCCGGCAGGGCCTGGCCGTCGAAATTCGGTTTCTTGTCGGACAGGGTGGAGACGACATCCCGCGCCGGAGCTCCCCAGAACGGGAATGGCCCCTTGGAGATGGCATAATTCATCCCGGCTGCAATGGCGTAGCGCGGATTGGAATTGTCCGCCTTGTCCTTCATCTTGGAGGCGAGATGCGCGTACATCGCCTGCCACGGCGCTTTGGCGGACGTGTCAAGGCCAAGAGCCTCGGCGGTCCCGGCCGGATAGCCCAGCGAGAAGTCAAAGCCGATCAGGACGCGGTCGCCGCGCCCTGTCAGCTTGGCGATGATGCCTTCCAGAAAGGCCCGCGCCTTGAGACGCGTGTCGATATTGACGGACTGGTATTGCAGCTTGAGCCGGGCATCCTTTGCGAGGATCCCGATCCAGATGGAGTTCTTCCCCGTCACAGGCTTTGACGCGGCACTCCAGTCCACCATGATATAGGCATCAAACAGACGCGACATAATTACCCCAGCTTGACCAGCATTTTGCCCATGTTCGCGCCCTCGAAGAGGCCGAGGAAGGCTTCCGGCGCCTTGTCGATCCCGTCCTTGACGGTCTCTTCAAACTTCATCTGGCCAGACGAAATCCATTTCGCCATGTCCTGGAAGAAGGCGGGCTGCATGTCGGCATGCGTCGAGACAATGAAGCCCTGGATCTTCAGCTGCTTGCCGACGACCTGGATGATGTTGTGCGGGCCGACCGGCGTGCCGGTTTCATTGTATTGGGCGATCATGCCGCATTCCGCGAAGCGGGCCAGCGGACGGGCACATTCGATGGCGGCTGCGAGGTGGTCTCCACCAACATTGTCGAAATAGACGTCGATGCCTTTCGGGGCAGCGCTACGCAGCGCTTTCACGAGCCCTTCGAAGCCGCCTGCCGCCTTGTAGTCGATGACATGGTCGGCGCCGAGCGATTTCACGAACTCGCATTTTTCCGGGCCGCCGGCTGAACCGATGACGGTGCAATTATTGATCTTGGCGATCTGGACGACCGTGGAGCCGACGGCGCCAGCTGCGCCGGAGACGAAGACCGTGTCGCCTTCCTTCAGTTCGGCAACGCGCAGGATGCCTGCGTAAGCGGTCAGGCCTGGCATGCCGGCGACGCCGAGGAAGGCGCTTTCGGGCAGGCCGATATCCGGCAGTTTCTGCGCCATCACGACTTCCGGCCGCGCAACCCATGCGGTGCGCCAGCCGGCCATGGAGGAAACCAGATCGCCCTCCTTGTAGTCGGGATGGTTCGAGACGGTGACGCGGCCGACAGCGCCGCCCTGCATGGTCTCGCCGATCTGGAAGGGCGGCACATAGCTTTCGCGGTCATACATCCGTCCGCGCATGTAGGGATCAACCGACATCCACTCATTTTTCACCTGGATCTCGCCGGCGCCGGGCGGGGCGATATCGATGGTTTTCTTCTGGAAATCCGACAGTTTGGGCATGCCGACGGGGCGTGCGGCGAGAGACCATTCGGTGGATGTGAGGGCTGTCATGGTGTTTTCCTTCCTCTGTTCTTGTTGAGGCGTAAGTGGACCGGCATCCCGGACCTGTGAAGAGGGCGCGCGAAAGAATCTGTAATTCTCTGTGTCAGCCATGCCTGAGCCCAAGGCTTGCAGCACCGGGCGATGCAGTGTCTTTAGGGGGCCGAAGAGGGCCAATCTGTTATGACCACACTGAAAGTAGGCGTCGCGGGCGCTGGAGTTTTTGGCAATTACCACGCCCAAAAGGCTGCCGCGTCTGCTCGAACCGAACTCGTCGGGGTCTATGATATCGACCTGGACCGGGCGACCGCGATTGCCAGCCGGTTTGGCGCCAAGGGGTTTGACAATTACGAAGCGTTTCTCGAAGCGTGCGATGCTATCGTGATCGCAGTTCCGGCCATCTGGCATGAGAAGCTGGCCCGGCAGGCCATCGAAGCCCACTGCCATGTGCTGGTGGAGAAGCCGCTGGCGCTGACCGGCAAGGCCGCCCGCGATCTGGCCGACGAAGCCGCTGCGCGCGGACGCATCCTGCAGGTGGGGCACCAGGAGCGGTTCGTGGCGCGTGCCATGGGCGTGCTTGCGATTGAAGAGACACCCCTGCTGATCGAATCCGTCCGCGCCGGACCGCCGGCGCCGGATAATCGTGCGGGCGATGTCTCGGTGATCTGGGACCTCATGATCCACGATCTCGACCTTGCCGCCATGATGATGGGAAATGAATTCACCGGCGTCATGGCGAGTGGCAAGCGGGTGCATTCAGACCATATCGACGAAGCCAGCGCCCAGTTCACCTATGCGAGTGGCGGCGTGGCGCGCCTGATGGCCAGCCGCGCGGCAGAGGCCCGTCAGCGCACCATGCATGTAGTCTACCCGTCGGGAGAAATCTCGATCGACTTCCTGACACGGCAGCTGGTCAACACGACGCCTTATGACGTGCGCGTCGAGATTGCGGCAGACCTGCCCGATCCGCTTGGCGCCGCCGATGAAGGCTTCTATGCCGCGTGCCTTGGGCTGGGGCGTAGCCCGGTGCCGGCGCACGGTACGGTCGGCGCCGTTGCCATGGCGGAAGCCGCCGAGGCAGTCGCACTGGCAAAGCTGGACGGCTAGCGCGTCTGTTTGGGATCGTGCTTTGGCGCAGGCGCGAGACGCATCACTTCGGTCTGGAAGCGTTCGTCATTGCCTTCGGCCAGGAAGGGCAGAGCGTCAGAGATCGCCTTTACCAGCGGATCGAACCAGTCATGGTCGGCTTTTGAGAAATCGGATAGCACGTAGGGCATGACCCGCGACTTGTCGCCGGGGTGGCCGACACCGATGCGGACCCGGCGAACAGTCTCGCCGAGATGGGCAATCATCGAGCGGACACCATTGTTGCCGGAATGACCGCCGCCTTGTTTCAGGCGTACGCGGCCGGGCGCGAGATCGATCTCGTCATGCAGGACAACCACGTCTTCCGGAGACAATTTGTAGAATTGGGCGACCTTGGAAAGGGCGCGGCCGGTCTCATTGTAGAAGGTTTGCGGCTTGACGAGCAGCGTCTTGACGCGGTCCGGGCCGATAAAGCCCTCCGCAATCTCGCTTTCAAATTTCGAGCGCCAGGGCTGGAATCCATGCGCGGCGTGGATCGCGTCCAAAACGAGAAAACCGGCATTGTGCCGGTTCTTCGCATATTTTTCGCCTGGATTTCCCTGACCGGAAAGAATGAGCACGATGCGGCCTCCCTCTTCCGAAATAGCAGGGTTTGGCTGTGTGCCCAGCCCCAAAAGGCTGGACACACGAGACCAGAATTTGCCGATCAGTCTTCCGACTCCGCTTCGGCTTCGGTTTCAGCTGCGGCTTCTTCGCCTTCAGCCTCTTCACCTTCTTCCGTCGTAGTGTCGGCGGTTGCCGTACGGCCAGCGATGGTCGCGATGGTGAAGTCGCGGTCGGTGATGGTCGGCTCGGCATCGCCCGGCAGGGTGATGTCGGAGATTTTCACATTGTCGCCGATTTCCAGCGTGGAGACGTCTGCTTCCAGAGATTCCGGAATGTTGCCGGCCGGAACAAGCAGTTCGACCGTGTGGCGCACCACGTTGAGCGTGCCGCCCTTTTTGAGGCCCGGAGACACTTCTTCGCCGGTGAAGTGGACCTGGACTTCCACCTTGATCTTCTGGTCGCGGCTGACGCGGAACAGGTCTACGTGCATGGGCTGGTCGGAGACCGGGTGCATCTGGATCGCCTGAGGGATCACGAGCTGTTTCGTGCCCTTGTGGACGAGCGTTGCGGTGGACGACAGGAAGTGGCCGGTCTCGATGGCCTTGAGCACTTCGTTGCGCTTCAGGGTAATCGCAACGGGATCTTCGCCGCCACCATAAAGAACGCCGGGCACAAAGCCTTCGCGACGTGCTGCGCGGGATCCGCCGCTGCCGACGCGCTCGCGCAGTTCGACATTGAAAGTAATTTGGGATTTGGACATTGGGGTTTCCTTTCGCCCTCGACTCCGCCTCTCCGCATTCGGGATGAGGTAAGAAGCTGACACGCACGGCCTTGCGCCGCCGTTTCTGAAGGCGCGCATATATGCGATACGGCCTGTACTGGCAAGGCTTTGCCGCAGGGGGCGTTAGACCAAAGTCCTGCCTTGCCACACGGCGCCAGACGCATATGGTCGTCTCCGGTCAAGAAGGAAGCGTCTGCGGCAGCAATGAAACACCACATCATGATCTCTCTCGGCATCCTGATGGGCCTTATTTTCGCGTTCCGGGCGGCTGTGGCGATCCTTGAGCCGGGGCTCGGCTTCCGCGAAGCCTATTTGCTGGGCGGGCTGGTCCTGTCGGGCTGGTTGATCATGGGCGGCATCGCCGAATGGCGGCATGCACGCAAGACCCAAGCCGCTCCCGGCCCTGAGGCCGATTAGGTAAAACCGGCATTAAGACCAAAGTTCAGGTTTCATATTCCTCCTGCTTCCGGCAGCCTGCAGGCTGCGGAACTGCGCAAAGACAAAAAATGTCATGGGAGGAAACACGTGTCAGAACCTGGCTACAAAATTGATGGGAAGGGGTATTGGCGGGAAGTCATCCGACTGACCCTTTCCCTGCTCGTCATCTGGTTTGCGGTCTCATATGGAGCAGGCATCCTGTTCCGGGACCTTCTGGATAATCTGTCGATCGGCGGCGCGCCGCTTGGGTTCTGGTTCGCCCAGAACGGATCGATCTACGTCTTCGTTGGACTGATCTTCTACTACTGCCGGGCAATGAACCGGCTGGAGAAGAAATACGGCGTGGAGGGCTGAGGTAATGGGGCAGGATTTCTGGACATACTTCTGGGTGGTTGGCACCTTTGGGACCTACATCGCGATTGCCTTGTGGGCCCGGGCCTCATCCACCGATGATTTCTATGTTGCTGGCCATGACGTGCATCCCACGGTGAATGGCATGGCGACCGCGGCCGACTGGATGTCGGCGGCTTCGTTCCTTTCAATGGCGGGCCTGATTGCCTTTCTGGGGTATGGCGGCTCAGTCTACCTTATGGGCTGGACCGGCGGGTATGTGTTGCTGGCCCTGTTGCTGGCGCCGTTCCTGCGCGAATTCGGCAAGTTTACCGTGCCGGACTTTGTCGGGGACCGTTACTATTCGACCACGGCCCGCCTGATCGCCGTGATCTGTGCGCTGTTCGTGTCCTTCACCTATATTGCCGGACAGATGAAAGGCGTGGGCGTGGCCTTTTCAGGCTTCCTCGGCGTCGAGTTCAACACCGGCATCATGGTCGGCATGGGCATCGTCTTCGTCTATGCCGTGCTGGGTGGCATGAAGGGCATTACCTATACTCAGGTCGCGCAATATTGTGTGCTGATCTTTGCCTATACGGTTCCGGCGGTCTTCATTTCGCTGATCGTTACCGGTAATCCGATCCCACAACTGGGCTTCATCTCGGATGTGAGAGGTGAAGACATCTCGATGCTCGGCAAGCTCAACACGGTTGTGACCGATCTCGGCTTCCAGGAGTATACGCAGACGAACAAGACCACGTTCGACATATTCGCCATCACCGGCGCGCTGATGTTCGGGACGGCAGGCTTGCCGCACGTGATCATCCGCTTCTTCACGGTGTCGAGCGCGGGTGCGGCCCGGGTTTCTGCCGGGTGGGCACTGGTGTTCATCGCCTTGCTCTACACAACGGCCCCGGCCGTGGCCTCCTTCGCGCGGCTCAACTTCATCGATACGGTGAATGAGTCGACCTATATCGCGGATGATGCCGACTATGAGACCGAGGCTGCGGCGATTGTGGCAGCCGGTGGGAAGCCGACGCCGAAATGGTTCAAGGACTGGGAAAAAACCGGTCTGTTGGGCATTGAGGACAAGAATGGCGATGGCGTGATCCAGTATCGTGCGGGTGACGACAATGAAGTCACCAAGCTCGACCGGGATATCTTCGTGATGGCCAATCCGTCAATCGCGAACCTGCCGGCCTGGGTTATCGGGCTCGTGGTTGCAGGCGGCCTTGCGGCGGCCCTGTCCACGGCAGCCGGATTGCTGATGGTCATCTCGTCATCAATCTCTCACGATCTCTGTCGGAGGACCCTGTTCAAGGACATGTCAGACAAGGACGAATTGCGGGTTGCGCGTGCCTCGGCCGCCGGCGCGGTGGTCCTTGCCGGGATCATGGGGATGAACACGGCAAAGCTGGGCTTTGTGGCGCAGGTGGTTGCCTTCGCCTTTGGCCTGGCGGCAGCGTCGCTCTTCCCGGTGATCGTGCTGGGCATCTTCTGGAAACGGATGAACCGGGAAGGGGCCATTGCGTCCATGCTGACCGGCCTCATCTCGACGTTCAGCTACATCTACTACTTCAAGTTCGTGAACACGGATCCTGCAGACTGGTGGTTCGGTGTGTCACCGGAAGGCATCGGCTTCCTGTTCATGTTCCTGTCGCTGGCTGTAGGCATCGTGGTGGCCCTCGTGACCGCTCCGCCGCCGCAGGATATCCAGGATCTGGTAGAAGACATCCGCGTGCCTGGCGCACGGAAGTCGCACGGCATTGCGGATGAAGGCATGGCCCCTGTGCCTGCCGAATAGCCTCTCCCTGCGACTCCAAACTGACGGGTGGCCCCTTCTGGGGCCACCCTTTTTCCGTTTTAACGGCTGCTGTCTTATAGACGTAAGGCCAATTTCCCGGTTCGATGCCGTGTGTAACTCTGGCATGAACCGTATCGAGAGGTGCAAATGCCTGTCTGGCTGATCCTTGGAGCGACCACGCTCTACATGCTTGGCCTGTTCCTGATCGCCTGGCGCGGGGACCAGACGGCAATGCGGCCGGGATTCACCCAGCACCCGCTGGTCTATTCGCTCGCGCTGGCAGTGTATTGCACATCCTGGACGTTCTTCGGCGCCGTTGGCACAGCGGTGGAAAGCGGATGGGATTACCTGACCATTTATCTGGGACCGACGCTGGTGTTCGTCCTGTTTCCGGGCCTCGTGCAGCGGATTGGGGATGTCACCCAGCGCGAAGGCATCTCGTCCCTGTCGGACTTCCTGTCGGCGCGCTACGGCAAGAGCCGGGCGATTGCGGCCGCCGCAACCCTCGCGGCTGTGGCAGGGAGCCTGCCCTATATCGCGCTGCAGCTGAAATCGGTCGGCATGAGTTTCCAGGCGCTGGCCTATGGCTCCGACGGGCCGGCGAATACGCCGGCGAACGAGACCGTCCTGCTGACGGCATTTGCCCTCGCCATTTTTGCCATCCTGTTTGGCACAAGGCAGTCGGATGCCACGCGGCACAATTCCGGCCTGATGCGGGTGCTTGCGGTGGAAGCGGTGCTGAAACTCGCGGCGCTGATCGCCGTGGCCATATTGTCCATCAAGCTGTTGATGAGTGGCAGTGTGCCGGAGAATGCCCCCGTAGCGCACACCTTCGAGACGTTTCGCTTCTCCGAGCGCTTCATCACCATGACCCTGTTGGCCATGGCGGCCATCATCTGCCTGCCAAGGCAGTTTCATGTCGCAATGATCGAGCGCCAGACCCAGAAGGACCTCGAGACGGCGAAATGGGTGTTTCCCGTCTACATGCTGCTGACGAGCCTGGTCGTCATCCCGATCACGATTGCGGGCATGGCCATACTCGGTCCGGGCGCGCAGCCGGATCTGTTCGTGCTGGACCTGTCGCTCCAGCGCGGCAGCGGCTTGCTGGCAACGCTGGTCTTCCTGGGGGGCTTCTCGGCGGCGACGGGCATGGTGATTATTTCCACCGTGGCCCTGTCCACCATGGTGACCAATGACCTCGTCGTGCCCGCCATCATGCGGTCCGGGCGTTTTGCCAGTTTGAGCGGTGATGCCGGTGCAAGGATCGTCCTGACCCGGCGGATCGTGATCATTGTGCTGTTGATGCTGGCCTATGCCTATTACCGGCGTGCGGGAACGGGAGAGGCCCTGGCGCAGATCGGCCTGCTCTCCTTTGCGGCTGCGGCGCAGTTCGCACCGGGCCTGATCGGCGCGGTCACATGGGGTCATGGCCGGCGGTCGGGCGTGCTGGCCGGGCTGATCTCCGGCATGGCGCTTTGGGCCTATACCTTGTTCCTGCCGGCCATTGTCGGGTACGACGCGATCACGGCCATTGTCCCCTCGGCGCTGGATCCGCATGCGATGTTCGGACTGAAGATCGAGGACAGTCTGACTCATGGTGTCCTGCTCAGCCTTGGCACAAATCTCCTTCTGTTTGTGATTGTTTCGCTGCGCGCGCGTGAGCGTCTGCGCGACCGAGTGCAGGCAGCCGTATTTGTCGGCGGCGACCAAGTCATCGAGATTGCCGAGGGCGCGGTCGACACGCACGCCTTCAAGGTCTCCCCAAACGGGTTGAAGACGCTGGCGTCCCGCTTCCTGACGCCCGAAGCGGTGGATCATGCCTTCGTAAAGTTCGAGGAAGATACCGGCATCGCCGCGTCTGGAGATGCGCCCGCCAATTGGCTGCTCGTTCAACGTACGGAAAAGCTGCTGGCCGGTGCCCTCGGCTCATCCTCGGCCCGCGTGGTCCTGTCATCCGCGATTGGCGGCAGTGACGTCACCCTGCCGGATGTGCTCTCCATGCTGGACCACAAGACCCAGGCGGCGCGGTTCGAGCGGCACATGCTGCAATCAATGCTGGAGAATATCCCGCACGGGATCAGCGTGGTGGATTCGGATCAGAAGCTCGTAGCGTGGAATACCGCCTATGTGGACCTCTTCGACTATCCGGCTGCCAAGGTCGTGGTCGGTGTGCCTGTGGCGGAGCTGATCGAACACAATATCCGGACCGGATGGATTGACGGCGATCCGGCTGAACAGGCAAGGCGCCGGGTGGCGCATATGCGGTCCGGCCGGGCCTACACTTATGAACGGCGCAATCCTGACGGGTTGTATTTGCGCATAAGCGGCAACCCGATGCCTGGCGGCGGCTATGTGACGACCTTCGCCGACATTACCGAAGACAAATTGCGGGAACAGGCACTGGTCGAAGCCAATGAAATGCTGGAAAGCCGCGTGAAAGAGCGGACGCGGAAGCTGGAAGCCATGGCGGATGATCTGAACCTCGCCCGTCAAGAGGCTGAGGGTGCCAATGCGTCCAAGACACGCTTTCTGGCCGCCGCCAGCCACGACCTGCTGCAGCCGCTGAATGCTGCGCGGCTATATCTGGGATCGATCATCGCGAATGGATCCGCTCCGGATCTGGCCACACGGGCTGACCGGGCCATTCAGTCTGCGGATGAGTTGCTCAAGGGCTTGCTCGACATTTCGAGGCTGGACCACAGCCAGGTCAAGGCAGTGCCGGTGAAATTGCCGCTGGGACCATTGCTGGAAGACCTGATTGACGAAGCACAACCCATGGCAGACCGGTCCGGACTGGAGCTGCGTGTGGCGCCCACGAAACTGGCTGTGTTCGCCGACCCGGATTACCTTAAAAGCATCGTGCGGAACTTTATTTCCAATGCCCGCCGCTACACGAAGTCAGGCGGGGTGCTGGTCGGCGCGCGCCGGCGGGGCCGCAAGGTCCGGATCGAAGTGTATGATACCGGGCCCGGCATTCCCGCTGACCGGTTGGAGCTGATTTTCGAGGAGTTCCGCAAGTATGAGGATTCCGACAATGTCGGTATTCGCGGCGCCGGCCTCGGCCTGTCCATTGTGCGGCGTCTGGCCAGCCTGATGGACGCCAAGATTGACGTTCGGTCCACGCCCGGAAAAGGGAGCGTGTTCTCGGTGACGGTGCCTATGGCGGAAACGCCGCCCGTCCGCCGGGCCAAATCGGTGAATGCCTTCACGCGGGACGATACGAGCCTGAAGGGCATCAGCATTCTCTTTGTCGATGACGAGCCGGCGATTGTCGACAGCATGACCCGCCTGCTTGAAAGCTGGGGGTGCCGGGCGACGAGCGTCCGTACCGTGGCTGAGGCCGTCGAGTGTCTGAAGGATGAGTGTTTCGACGCCCTGATCGCGGATCTTGATCTCGAAGACGAGGTCAGTGGTCTCGACCTGATCCAGCAAAATCGTGCCCGATTGCGCGACCCGGCGAATGTGTTGTTGCTGACGGCGGCGACGAACGTACCGGACCTCTCCAAGGCACGAGGGGCGAGCGTCCCTGTCCTGCGCAAGCCCAGCAATCCAGTGGACATTCGCCAGTTTCTGATGATGTGCAAGACGCGCGGACGCGGTCAGGCGTTCGAGGCGCTTCCGACAGAAGTGTCTTCCTGATAAATCAGCAGGGCCTGGGTCCGGTTGTTGGCACCGAGCTTTCGGAAAATGGCCGTCATGTGCGCCTTCACCGTCGCAACGGAAATGTCCATTTCGTGGGCGATCTGCTTGTTCAGGAGACCGGCCGACAGGCCCGCGAGTACGCGGCGCTGCGCGGGGGTAAGACTGGCGATACGTTCGGCTGCCGGGCTGGCGGGCAAATGGGTGCCGTTGGTCTTCGGGAACCATGTGCCACCATCCAGTGTGGTTGCCAGCGCAGCAGACAGATCTTCCAGGGACATGCTTTTTGGCAAGTAACCGGCCGCCCCAAGGGCGCCCGCCATTTGAAAGGCCTTGGGCGTTTCCGTGGCCGAGACGACCACGATGGGGCAGCCGGGTTCTGCGGCGAGCAGGGTGGTGAGCCCCTCGAACTCGGCGCAATCTCCGAGATTCAGGTCGAGCAGGATCAAATCCACCGGATGCGACCTGAGAATGTCCAGCGCGCCGGACAGGTTACTTGCATGGGTTGCCTCTGCGCCGGAAGGAAAGGCGCATTCCAAGGCAGTTTCAAGCGCATCCCTGAACAATGGATGATCGTCCACGATCAGGACGCGGGGCGCGTCCGGCATCTTGTTCCTCCCCATTTCCCCGCTGCTTAAGCAGTCTCTACGGTTAGCCACGCAGTGTATCCCATAAAACATGGATTGTCTCCGGGGGCTCTTAGACTTTTGTCTTAGCACCAATGGCTAATGGCGGAGCAGCAGCATCAGTCAGATACTTCCCGCACATAAAAAATAGAGGGAGGAAAACATGTCACGAGCGTTGAAGGTGCTGATGTTGTCATCGGTCTCGGTTGTCGTCGCATTAGGTGCGGTGGCGCAGGATACGTCGCTGGAAGATCGGATAGCGGCGCTGGAGGCGATGGTCTCCGAACTCAAGACCGAGTTGGCCACTGAACGGGCGAACCGGGAAGAAGACGTCGTGCGGATTGAACGCACGGTTACCGAAGCCCCTGCCGCTGCGCCTGCGCCCAAGACTGACGGGTTTCTGGTTGGCGACACGACACTGAAATTCGGCGGCTTCGTCGATGCGGATGTTCACGTCACCTCGCTCAGCGACGGCGCCATCGCCGGCAGCTCCATCGCGCGCGATTTCTACATTCCAAGCGCGACGCCCATCGGGGGAGAAGAAACATCGTTCACGGACTTCACTGCAGAATCCTCACGGTTCTTCCTGTCGGCCTCACGTCCGGTGGGAGACGACACTCTGAGCGCGCATATTGAAATGGACTTTCTGGGATCAGGGCAGGGCAATGAGCTTGTCTCGAACTCCTATTCGCCGCGTCTGCGCCGCGCCTTCATGAAATACAAGAACTGGCTGGTCGGACAGGAATGGTCGACCTTCCAGAACACATCTGCCATCCCTGAGAGCGCGAGCTTCCTGATCCTGTCGGATGGCATGGTGTTCGTGCGCCAGCCACAGATCCGCTATACGAATGGCAATTGGCAATTCGCGGTCGAGAATCCGAATACCACGACGCTCAATGCGGGCTCACGTGACGAGAACCTCATCCCGGATGTGGTCGCGCGCTACAATATGACCGGTGATTTCGGCAACGTATCCATTGCGGGTATCGCGCGGCAATTGCGCGCAGATTTCGGCACGGAGGAAGACGAAGCCTTCGGCTACGGCCTCAGTGTTTCCGGTCGGCTCATGATGGGTGAGAAGGATGATCTGCGCTTCAACCTGGTCGGCGGGGAAGGCATTGGCCGGTATGTCGGCCTGGCGGCCAGCCGTTCCACGGCGCTGGACCCGAATGGCGATCTGGAGGCGATCCCGAGCTATGGCGGCCTTGTGGCGTGGCGTCACCCATTCGGCGAGACCGCGCGATTCAGCGGCGGCTATTCCGGCCTGTTCATCGACAATCCGGATTATCTGGGCGGTGGCGTGACCTCTTCGGTGCAGTCGGTCTTTGGCGCAATCCTGTGGGATGTTGCCCCGAATGTGACGCTGGGCACAGAGCTGCTCCACGGCATCCGCGAAGAGGAAAGTGGCGCGGATGGATCCATCACACGGTTCACCTTCTCCACAAAGTATGCATTCTGACAGGAGGACAAACATGCCAGACGGAGAGCCATTCATGAGCGACGCACAAAAGATATATCCGGTACCGGCGGAGTTTGCAGCAAAAGCGAACCTGACCCCGGAAAAGTATCGCGAAATGTATGAGGCCTCGATCTCCGACCCGGAAGCTTTCTGGGGTGAGCATGGCAAGCGGCTCGACTGGATCAAGCCCTACACGGTCGTGAAGGACGTCTCCTGGGAGACGGGCGACCTGCATGTGAAGTGGTTTTCCGATGGCGTGTTGAATGTATCGGCCAACTGCCTTGACCGGCATTTGGAAACGCGGGGCGACAAGGTCGCCCTGATCTGGGAGGGCGATGAGCCCGGCAATACCCACAAGATGACCTATCGCCAGCTTCACACGGCCGTTTGCAAGTTCGCGAACGTCCTGAAGAAGATGGGCGTGAAGAAAGGCGACCGCGTCACGATCTACATGCCGATGATCCTGGAGGCCACATATGCCATGCTGGCCTGCACACGGATCGGCGCCGTGCATTCCATCGTGTTCGGTGGCTTCAGCCCGGAAGCGCTCTCCGGCCGGATTACGGATTGCGAATCCAAATTCCTGATCACAGCCGATGAGGGCGTTCGCGGGGGGCGCCGTGTGCCGTTGAAAGTGAACGCGGACAAGGCGGCCGAGATTGCCGGCGGCATGGTCGAGAAGATGCTGGTCGTGAAGCGGACCGGCGCCGAGGTCGGCATGAAGGAAGGCCGGGACTATTGGCTGCATGAGGCCGCCGAGGGCATTTCGTCGGACTGCCCACCTGAGCCGATGAATGCCGAAGACCCGCTCTTCATCCTCTATACGTCGGGGTCGACCGGCCAGCCGAAAGGTGTGCTGCATACAACCGGCGGCTATCTGGTCTGGGCGTCGATGACGCACGAATATGTGTTCGATCTGAAGGAAGACGATGTCTTCTGGTGTTCGGCCGATGTCGGCTGGGTGACCGGCCATACCTATATCGTGTACGGACCGCTTGCGAATGGGGCGACAAGCCTCGTCTTCGAGGGGGTGCCGACCTATCCGGACGCCTCACGCTTCTGGCAGGTCTGCGACGAGCAGAATGTCACCATCTTCTATACGGCGCCAACCGCCATCCGTGCCCTGATGCGCGAAGGCGAGGGGCCGGTGAACAAGACATCCCGGAAATCCCTCCGTCTGTTGGGCACCGTCGGCGAACCGATCAACCCGGAGGCTTGGGAATGGTATTTCCACGTCGTGGGTGAAGCGCGGTGTCCGATTGTCGACACATGGTGGCAGACCGAGACAGGCGGCACCATGATTGTGCCTCTGCCCGGAACCACCGACATGAAGCCCGGCGCCGGCAGCCACCCCTTCTTCGGCGTGAAGCCTGTTCTGGTGGATGCAGAGGGGAATGTGCTGGAAGGGGCGACGGATGGTAATCTGTTGATTACCGACAGCTGGCCCGGCCAGATGCGTACGGTCTATGGCGATCATCAGCGTTTCATCGATACGTATTTTACGGCCTATCCCGGAACCTATTTCACGGGTGATGGCTGTCGCCGTGACGAGGACGGTTTCTACTGGATCACGGGGCGGGTGGATGATGTCATCAATGTCTCCGGGCACCGGATGGGGACGGCAGAAGTCGAGAGCGCTCTTGTAAGCCATGACGCTGTCGCTGAGGCGGCCGTGGTCGGCTATCCGCATGATGTGAAGGGGCAGGGCATCTATGCCTATGTCACATTGCGTCAGGGCGTTGAGGTGGACGATGCGCTGGTCAAGAATTTGATCCAACATGTGCGTCAGGAAATCGGCCCGATAGCCAGCCCTGACCTGATCCAGATCGCGCCGGGCCTGCCCAAGACGCGGTCCGGCAAGATCATGCGACGGATCCTGCGCAAGATTGCCGAGAACGAGTATTCAAATCTTGGCGATACATCGACATTGGCCGAGCCTGAAGTTGTCGACGATCTGATCAACAACCGCCAGAACCGCTAACGGCTTACATCGCCGGTAGGTCAACGACGAACCGCGCGCCCCCTTCTGCGCGGTTCTCGGCCCAGACCTTGCCGCGATGGGTCGTCACGATCTGCTGGACAATCGAAAGACCGAGACCGGAATTGTTGCCAAAGGCAGTTCCGGCCGGGCGATCTGTATAGAAGCGGCTGAAGATCTTTTCGAGCTTGTCTTCCGGCACGCCGGGGCCGCTATCCTCGATCATGATGCGGGCAATGGTCTGTGGACCGTCATTCGACTGGTCGACGATGACATTGACCTGCCCGCCAGCTGGCGAGAAGGAGCGGGCATTGTCGATCAGGTTGCGCACCACTTGGCCGAGGGGGCCGTCGCGGCCTCTGACCAGAAGCCGTGCCCCCATCGTGTCGTCGCGATAGTGGACCGAGACGGCGCCCTCTTCACGGCTGAAGGCTTCATAGGTCTGGACGACATCGTGAACGAAGCCGGCAATATCCATCTGTTCGGTCGGCACGCGCGTCATTTCCGCTTCGATACGGGATGCGTTGGAAATATCTGTAATCAGACGGTCCAGCCGTTTCACATCCTGGGCGATGACCTGCCGCAGGCGCTCTAGCGCGACCGGGTCGTCCTGCACACGGTCAGCAGTTTCAACGGCCGAGCGGATAGAGGTGAGGGGGTTCTTCAATTCATGGGCAACATCGGCAGCGAATTGTTCATTCGCCTCGATCCGCTCCAGCAAGGCTTCGGTCATGCTCTGCATCGAGGCGGCAAGATTGCCGATTTCATCCTTGCGATTGGTCAGGGCCGGAATGTCGATCCGGTCGGAAGCGCCCGCCCGGATACGGTCGGCCGCGATTGACAGGCGGCGGAGCGGCCGAGCGATGCCGAGGGTGAGCAGGATTGATGTGATGAACGCCACGAGGACGGCGACCCCGATAAAGGGGATGAGCGCGGCGCGTTCGGCGCGGATGATCTCATCAATGTCATTGGATTCCAGCGTCAGGACGCCGACCACAGCCGAGACGCGCTGGATCGGCATGGAGACGGAGATGATCCGCTGGCCGCGATCGGAGAAACGTTGGCTGGCAGCTTCCTGTCCGCGGACCGCAATCTCGAACTCCTCCTCGAAACTCTGGGCGACCAGGGCGTCGGAGCCACGCCGGGGCATGATGGGCCCCAATGTGTTGCTGGCCCATTCCGACAGATTGGCACCGAGGCGGGCGAAGCTGCTGGGTTCCTGCAAGGGGGGCAGGGCGTCTATGTCGACCCGCTCGGAGAGATAGAAGCTGTCGCCGACCAGTTCGCCATCAGGAGAGTAGATGCGGGCGCGTACTCGCTCTGGCAGATTCAGGCGAACGATGGTCTGCCGGGCGGCCTCTTCGTCGAGTTTGGGCGCGGGCGTGGTGGCATCATCGCCCAGCAGGCTGGTGAAGATCTGCGCCTGCGCAACAAGATCCTGCTTCTTTGAAACCACGAAGCCGGCGCGCATCTCGTTCAGGACCATCGCGCCGATAATCAGGATGGCAAGGCCGGCAAGGTTGGACGCGAAAATCAGACGAGCAATGCGCGAGCCGAAGATTTTCGACCCGTGGCGCGCGATCGCTTTTCGCCTGATTTTCCTGTCCGTCATTCCGGCTTACCTGCCTGCCTGAAATCAGGCGTCGGCAGCCACCTTCATGCTGACGATCCGGTCGGGATTGCGCGGCGGCTCACCCTTGGCCAACTGGTCGATGACGTCCATGCCTTCACTGACCTGGCCCCAGACCGTGTATTGGCGGTTCAGGAAGCTGGCATCATCAAAACAGATGAAGAACTGGCTGTTGGCCGAGTTGGGGGCCGATGTGCGGGCCATGGAGCAGGTGCCGCGGACATGGGGCTCTGCGTTGAATTCCGCTTTCAGGTCCGGTTTGGAGGAGCCGCCCATCCCCGTGCCTTGCGGGCAGCCGACCTGAGCCATGAAGCCGTCGATCACGCGGTGGAAGACGATGCCATCATAAAAGCCTTCGCGAGCCAGTTCCTTGATCCGCTCGACATGGCCGGGCGCGAGGTCCGGACGCAGGTCGATTTTCACCGAGCCCTTGGAGGTTTCGAGGAGAAGCGTGTTTTCCGGGTCTGCCATGAAGTTATCCTATTGCTTGTGTTAGTCTGGTGTCTGGCTATTGAATGATGGAGAGAACGGCAAGTGGGCGGCGCATTTTACTCGCCGCGCCGCGCCCTAGGAGTGTCGTCATGATTGCACCAATCATTTCTCCCATTCTGGTGGTCGTGCTGTTCGTATTGGGCTGCCTGCACCTGCTGTGGGCGTTTGGCAGCACTTTTCCCTGCGCGAACGAGCAGGCCCTTGCCCGCGCCGTGGTTGGGCGTCGGGGAATTACCAGAATGCCGTCCGCCCTGTCCTGCATGGTGGTGGCCTCCTGCCTGTTTGCGGCTGCTATCCTCGCGGCAATGCTGGGCGGATATGTAACCCTGCCACTGCCATCCCTGGTCCGGAAGGGCTTGCTGATTGTGGCGGGGCTGGCGGCTGGACTCGTATTCCTTGGGCGGGGCGTTATCGGAATCCTGCCAGCTTTCGAGCGTTCGGCGCCTGAAATGCCCTTCCTGACTCTCAATCGCCGTGTGTATTCGCCGCTGAGTTTCCTGATTGGGCTTGGATTCATTTTGCTTGTCCTCAGCCTGCCGAACTGGAGCTGGCGGCTTTGGGGCGTATAGGCTGGTCGATCCGCTCGACATGATCGGCGGCGGAGAGGCCGTCCTCTCCAGGTGCGAACATCATCTGAGCGAACGCGAAATGGTTCAGGTCCGCGATGATCAGGGCATGCGCCGCTGACAGGCGGCGATGCAACGTGCCGCCAAACCATTGCCCCATGCCTTTCACCTGGTCGGACCGGTTTGGATAGCTTGGCCGGGCATCGACATGAATGATCCTGTCGGCATTGCGCGGCATCGGGGGCGGGTTGAGGCGGGATTTCGGAACGGGGTCCACACAGACAAGCAAATCCACCGAAATTGGCCGTATGGCCTTCAGCACGCGCAGTGCGGTGTCGCCGCCCCAGCTGTGGCCGATGAGGATGAGCGTGCGCCCGATTTCGGCATCCCGCAGGGCGATATGCTGAATACGCCGGGACGCGTAATGCGGGAAATAGTGCGCGTCGTGGTGCGCCTGATGGGCAAATTTGCGCTGCCGTTCATCTGCGTAGGCGGCTACGAGACGGGTGCGGGTGTCGCCCGCCCCGCCGATATAGAGTTCGGTGACCCCGCGCCTATTCGGTGTAGCGGTAGCCGACGCCATACAGGGTCTCGATCGCGTCGAATTCATCCGTCACTTCGCGGAACTTCTTGCGAAGGCGCTTGATGTGGCTGTCGATGGTGCGGTCGTCGACATAGATCTGGTCATCATAGGCGGCGTCCATCAGCTGGTCGCGGCTTTTGACATAGCCGGGGCGCTGGGCGAGCGCTTGCAGGATCAGGAATTCCGTCACTGTCAGGCGGACCGGATGGCCATCCCAGGTGCAGGCATGGCGGTTCGGGTCGAGGGTCAGCTTGCCGCGCACAATTGGCTTCTGGTCGCCGTCTTCTGAGCCTGCCACGCCGCCGCGAGCCCGGCGGAGCACCGCTTTCACGCGTTCGGCCAGGAGGCGGTTGGAACACGGCTTGCGGACGAAATCGTCGGCGCCAATGTTGAAGCCGATGACTTCGTCGATTTCCTCGTCCTTGGACGTGAGGAAGATGACTGGCAGTTCGGAAGTCTGGCGTAGACGCCGCAGCAGCTCCATACCGTCCATGCGGGGCATCTTCACGTCCAGGATCGCGATGTCCGGCGGCGTCTCCGTGAGCGCCGGCAGGGCCGCTTCCCCATCATGATAGGTGCGCACATTATAGCCTTCGGCCTCGAAGAAGATTTTCAGGGACGCAACGATGTTCTCGTCATCATCCACCAGCGCCAATGTCGTCATCGCTCTATCCTTCTCAGCCAACGCATATCCGTGAACGGGATCTGGCCGTCTTGTATTACGGTGTTCAAACATGGTTCGCGTCACGGCAAAAGCCCTCCTTCAATGCAATTACAATGAAATCAAGGGATCAAGGCGAGCGAAGGCTCACATTACGGCAATTTAAGGGAGATTGGGAGACTGCGCGAGCTAGCTGAGCGCTTCTTTCAACTGATCTGGAGTAACCGGCTTGATCAGAACTCGATAGGGATGGTTCTGCGAAATACGCTCCAGCGTCGCGGGCTCGTTCGACCCCGTCACATAAATGACCTTCAGGTCGGGTTGTTCCGGCGAAATCGCCATTCCAATATCCACCCCATCCATGGAGCCGTTCAGCCGCATGTCCATCAGCACATGGGATGGCTTTTCCTCGCGCAGGATGCGTAGCGCGCTTTCGCCATCTGCCGCGGTGCCCACGACCAGGGACCCGAATTGTTCGCATGTGCCTTTGAGGAATAGCGCGATGAGGGCGTCGTCTTCAACAATGACGACGCGAGGTTGATTTGTCATGAGTAGGGCTCCAATCGGTCGCTTGGGATACGGATACGGGTGGTGGTGCCATTCTTGGAACGGATCTCAAGGTTGCCGGACAACTGGGCCGTGAGAGCTGTAATGATTGCGGAGCCTGAACCTCCCTCTGGCAGGCTGGCCGTTTCGAAATCACTCAGGCCCTTTCCATTGTCGGAGACGGTCAGGATGCTGTGTGACCCATCCATTTCGAACAAAACAGAAATGACGCCTGGTGATGCCGGGCTGAGCGCTTCGTAATCGAAGGCGTGTTTGAATGCGTTCGAGACCAGTTCATTGATCAGAAGGCCGAGGGTGATGGCCGCATCCAGCGTGATCTTGCGGTCTGTGACCTCTGTCACGAGACGAGTATGAGATGTGCCGCCGCCCAAGCCATGCTCCAGGCGTCCGCAGAGTTCCCCGAAGAAGTCGCTTGCGCTCAGATGGGTGCGAGTGGGTGAGGCGAGCAACAGGTTCTGCACGACCCCGAGAGACTCTATCCGGCCGGATATGGATGTCAGGGCATCCTTGGATTCCTGATGGCTCTGACTTTGCGCCTGAATGAACAGCAGCGCGTTGATCTGCTGCAAATTATTCTTCACACGGTGATAGACTTCACTCAGCAAAAGGTCCCTGTCAGCGACCGTTTGGGTGAGCTGCCCGATCAGGGCAGATTGTTGCTGGTGCGCGCGGTTCTGGTTCGCCGCTAGGACAAGCAACGCGACAAACAGCGCGGCAATCATGATCGTGGCGATCAGGCTGAGGCTGAAATTCTGATTCAGCAGGCCGGCCTTCGACAGCACGAGCGCGGTATAGCACAGGCCCACAGGGATTCCGATCAGGGGGATCACGAGGCGTCGCGCGTTTCGGCTGCCGGGGCCTTGCCCCACGAAGACCTTCATCCATCCAATGTCGCGCCGGCTGAGCAGTATCGAGAGAAACATCAGAAAGAAGGCCACGGATGTTTGGAGTGACATCGCCCGGAAGAGCGAGACACTGTAAAAGGCACTGGCATCAAACAGATGCCCAAGCAGGCCCACAGTGGATATGATGAAGCCAATGCTCGCGAGTATCAGCAGCGCGCATTGGCCCCACCGGCGCTGGCTGGGTTGAAGAATAATGCTTGTCCCCAGACCCACGAAACAAAAGGCCGTCATCGTGGACATCATCTGCTTTGAGGATTCCCGAAACCCCTCAAAGATATTTCCGTCGAGGCCCATGCCATTGACGCGCAGATGGAGAAACTGATCGAGGCAGGCGAGGCCGACGACAAGACATGCGAGTGTCCAGACCAGCCATTTCGTTTGGGGGCCTATAACGCTCAGGGTCAGGACAAGTGCAACGGCCGACCCGACCATGAGCGCAGCCGTACTGGGGACCATTGCCGCCAGATTGGAGTTGGGAGAAATCAGGTATTCAAACTGGAAGGTCCATCCGAGCAGCACGATGGAGCACAGCGCAATGACCGCGCCGATCAGGATGTAAATGTCCCTGTGCTTGTCCTGCAGGGAGGTGTCATTTCTCGCGTTCGGAAGACTCTTGCCTGGCATGTCCTGCATTTCCGCAAGAGCCTTCGCTGATGCCAGCAATTGCTCCAGTTTGAATGATCCGCGCGCTGTGTAAACCAGCCGGAGAGGGAGGTGGGAAAATTTACCTACACATTAACGTAAGTTAGTGCCAGAATGTTCAGCAGTTACAGCTGTCATTCGCTTTTCGCAGCGTCGGTCCGGCTACTGGTCGTGCATGGAGATGATCCGATAGGTGCGAAGGGATCCGGTGTCATCGCGTTTCAGGATGCGAATGCCTTTTCCGATGGAAATGCCGGAATTGTCCAGCGAATCCCAGCGCAGATTGTAAGACAGATAAGACAGCACGAATGGCGAGGTTCCCTCAATCCGGTGGGCGGTCGATTTGATGTAATCGAAGGAGGGCCAGTGGGAAGTGTAGTCTTCGAGAAAGACCCTGATCGCCTCTCGCCCTTCCACGGGCGGGCTGTCATGGGGCATCATCACGGCATCCTCCGCATAGACATGGTATAGAATGTCGGGCTGGTGCCTTAGCATGGCTGCGTCGTTGAATTGATTGACGGCCGCCAGATCGAAGGAGACGCCTGAACCGACCGGTGCAGAGGGCGTAAAGGCCAGGTGTACGCCGGGTAACGCGTCGAAGAGTTTGGAATTTCGAATGTCGGGATAGGCTTCATCAAAATTCCACGCCTGTGTGAGCAGGGTATAGTTTCCCGATGCGTCTTCCTGCCAGATGTCGAAATACGATCCTGAAATTTCCGCCGGATCGCTCGAAGGCGAGTTGGCAGGTTTGTAGGCAAGGCGAAACGCGCCAATGTCTGCGCGGAGATTGTCGATGGGGATCGTTTCCGTCAGGGTCTTTTCGAACTGCGCGACGTCAATGCCGTCAAACAGGGTCTTGTAATAGCGGGTGGCAACGTCCGGGCCCACCATTGTCTTCTGGAATTCCGGCATGATCTGGATATCCGGATCGAAAGCAGACTTCAGTGCGGCGACGTCTTCCTGGGCGATTGCCGTATCAATCTGTGTCCGGAGGAGCGACAAATCGGTTTCCGCCATTGCGGCGCCTGAGATCGCGTAGACAATGCCGCTGACAAAAATACCGCGTAACATGACCCTGTTCCCCTCAGTTGACGCTTCGAGAACGTTAACATGAGGGAGGCAAGAGCCAGTGTGAAAACTTGGTTAGGTTGCTAGTGCGCCTCGGCCCAATTCTTCGCGGCGCGCGCGTCCACGACCAGGGGCACAGACAGGTGCAAGGCCGGCCCGGCCGCCCCTTGCATGGTTGTGCGGACGATTTCGATCAATTTGTCGGCTTCCTGTTCCGGACACTCGAAGACAAGTTCATCGTGGACCTGCAGCAGCATACGCGCCGATAGGCCGGCCTTTGCAAGAGTTTCCGGCATGCGGATCATCGCCCGTTTGATGATGTCGGCGGCTGAGCCCTGGATCGGGGCGTTGATCGCCTGGCGCTCAGCGAAGGACCGTTGCGGGCCTTTCGACTTGATGCCAGCAAGATTGATCTTCCGTCCGTAGGCGGTCGTCACATAGCCATGTTCTTTCGCAAACGCCTTGGTCTCGTCCATATATGCCCGGATGCCGGGAAAGCGTTTGAAATAGGTCTTGATGTATTCACTGGCTTCGCCCTGCGGGATGCCGAGCTGGCGCGCGAGGCCAAACCCGGAAATGCCATAGATGATACCGAAATTGATCGCCTTGGCCTGACGGCGGACCATCGGGTCCATACCTTCGATGGGCACGCCGAACATCTCGCTTGCCGTCATGGCATGGATGTCGAGCCCATCCTTGAAGGCGGTCTTCAGCGCATCGATATCGGCGATGTGGGCCAGGATGCGCAGCTCGATCTGGCTATAGTCCGCGCTGACCAGCACATTGCCTTCATCCGCAATGAAGGCTTCGCGGATCTTGCGGCCTTCCTCGGTGCGCACCGGGATGTTTTGCAGGTTCGGGTCGGTGGAAGAGAGGCGTCCGGTCTGAGCGACCGCCATGGAAAAGCTGGTATGGACGCGGCCCGTGGCCGGGTTGATGGCCGCCTGCAGCGCTTCGGTATAGGTCGAGCGGAGCTTGGACAGGGTGCGCCAGTCGACGATGGTGCGGGGTAGGGGATGGCCCTCCGCGGCGAGGCTTTCGAGGACGTCCGCATCAGTCTGCCAGGCGCCGGTCTTGGTCTTCTTGCCGCCTTCCAGGTCCATCTCGTCGAACAGGATTTCGCCGAGCTGTTTCGGGCTGCCGATATTGAATTCGCGGCCAGCCTGTTCATACGCCTCGGCCTCAAGCGCGGCCATCCGCTGGGAGAAATCGGAAGACAGGCGGGAGAGGTGATCGCGGTCGACCTTGATCCCCTCCTGCTCCATGCGGGCGAGGACCGGCACGAGCGGGCGTTCCAGCGTCTCGTAAACCGTCGTGACCTTTTCCGTGCGCAGCTGGGGTTTGAAAATCTGCCAGAGGCGCAGCGTAATGTCGGCATCTTCGGCGGCGTACTCGGTCGCCTTGTCGAGAGCGATGCGATCGAACGTCACCTGGGATTTGCCGGTTCCGGCAATCTCCTTGAACGGAATGGTCGCATGTTCGAGGTAGCGTTCCGACAGCGTGTCCATGCCGTGATTGTGCTTGCCGGCATTCAGGACATAGGAGAGCAGCATCGTGTCATCGATGGGCGCGACATTGATCTTGTGCGTGGCGAAGACCGAGAGGTCGTATTTGATGTTCTGGCCGATCTTGAGGACGGACGGGTCTTCGAGCATCGGTTTCAGCGCGCGCAGGGCATCCGTCATGCGAATCTGGCGGGGCGGATCCGCGCCAAACATGTCGCCGTCACCGGCATTGTTAGGATCGACATGGGCGAGCGGGACGTAGCAGGCCTCGTTGGGGGACAGGGCGAGCGAGACCCCGACAAGATTTGCGATGATTGAGTCGAGACTGTCGGTTTCCGTATCGACCGCCACGAAGCCCTGCTTGGTCGCGCGGGCAATCCATTCTTCCAGCTCTTCGAACTCGCGGATGCAGATATATTTGCCCCGGTCGATCGGGTCTGCGGCCGGCGGGGCGGATTCAATCGCGCCTTCCAATTCCATCATTTCGCGTACGCGGCGCGTGATGGTGCGGAATTCCATTTCCTCAAGGAAGTTGATCAACGTATCCGGATCAGGGTCCTGCACGGCAAGGTCTTCCAGCGGCACGTCCAGCGGCACGTCATCCTTGAGCGTCACCAATTGCTTGGAAATGCGGATGAGATCGGCATTGTCGATCAGAGTCTGGCGGCGCTTGGGCTGCTTGATCTCTTCGGCGCGCGCGAGGAGGGTTTCGAGGTCGCCATAGGTGTCCAGCAGCTGGGCGGCCGTCTTCACGCCAATGCCGGGCGCACCGGGTACATTGTCGACACTGTCCCCCGCGAGCGACTGGATATCGACAACCTTCTCCGGGCCGACGCCAAATTTCTCGAACACGGCCTCCCGCCCGAGCGTCTTGTTCTTCATCGTGTCAAGCATGACGACGGTGTCGGAGACCAGCTGCATCAGATCCTTGTCGGACGAGACAATCGTGACGCGCGCGCCCTTGGCCTCCGCCTGACGGGAATAGGTGGCAATCAGATCGTCAGCCTCGAAGCCTTCCTTCTCGATGGCATGGGCCGCAAAGGCCTCAGCGGCGCGGCGCACGAGCGGGAATTGCGGGCGCAGTTCTTCCGGCGGTTCGGACCGGTTGGCCTTGTACTGGTCGTACAATTCGTTCCGGAAGGTGATCGAGGATTTGTCAAAGATGCAGGCGAAATGGGTGGGCCGCTCATCGCCCTTCAAATCTTCCAGCAGCTTGAACAGCATGTTGCAGAAACCGCTCACAGCGCCGATTGGCAGATCGTCGCTCGCACGGGTCAACGGGGGCAGGGCGTGGAAGGCGCGGAAGATGTAGGCGCTGGCATCCACCAGATAGAGATGACTGTCCTTGTCGACGGGGGCAGTGGCCATGGTTCGGGAATCCTTTGCTGGCCGAATGTGTAGCCCGTGTCATGCGCGGCGTCACCCATCCGGACAGGAGGAAAGCACCCGCACCTGTGCGGAATTGCCGATCATGCCGCCGGAGCATAAACTGTGCCCCATATTCTGGGAGGGAATGATGAGTGAATCACTGGAACCAAAAACCGCCGGCACGCCCTGGCATGTCTGGGTGGTAGGCATTCTGGCTACCTTGTGGAATGCGGGCGGAGTATTCGATTATACCGCCACGGTGACGCAATGGGCACCGTACATGTCAAACTTTACCGAAGAGCAACAGGCCTTTTTCTATTCGTTTCCTGTCTGGCAATATGTGATCTGGGCATTCGGAGTCTGGGGCGCCTTTGTCGGCTCCATCCTGTTGCTCCTGCGCAGCCGCTTCGCCGTGTGGGCGTTCGCGATTTCGCTGGTTGCCGCGCTGGCCTCGATGATTCACGGCATGTCGTTGAAGGATGTTCCGGAAGGGGCGTCGAACCCAGCGTTTGCAGCCATCATCATCCTGATCGGCGCCTTGCTGTTGGCCTATGCCTGGTGGATGACGCGACGCGGTGTCTTGCACTAACCGGGATTTGACCTAGCCTCCCTGTCAAAATGAGGGAGGATACACATGACCGAGATGAACAAGAGCTGGGTGTTGCGCCAGCGGCCTGTGGGCGACCTGAAAGAGGGAGACCTCGAACTGGTCGAGTCGCCGCTTGTGCCTCTGGAAGAGGGCGAGGTGCGCACACGCCTGATCTACCTCTCGCTCGATCCGACCAATCGTATCTGGATGAGCGATGTGGATGGCTATTTGCCCCCGGTCGGCATTGGCGATGCCATGCGCGGCGGCGGGCTGGCCGTTGTCACCGAAAGCCGGTTTGACGGGTTGAAAGAGGGCGATATCGTCAATACTGGGCTTGGCACCTGGTCCCTTTATTCAAACCTTCCTGGTAGCTCGCTCAACGCGCTGCCGCGCCTGCCGGGTGTGCCGCTGACCGCCTATATGGGCCCGCTAGGCGCAACTGGCATGACGGCCTATTTCGGTCTGATGGATATTGGCAAGCCCAAGGCTGGCGAGACGGTGGTCGTCTCTGCGGCGGCCGGCGCGGTCGGCTCCATGGTCGGCCAGATCGCAAAGATCCAGGGCTGCCGCGTTGTCGGCATCGCGGGCAGCGACGAAAAGTGCAAATGGCTGACCGAGACAGCCGGCTTTGACGCGGCCATCAATTACAAGACCGAGGATGTCGGTGCGGCGCTGGACAAACATTGCCCGGATGGCATCGACATCAATTTCGAAAATGTCGGCGGCAAGATCATGGACCAGGTGATTGCACGCCTGAATGACTTTTCCCGCATGCCCCTGTGCGGCCTGATCAGCACCTATAATGCGACAGATCCGGTGCCGGGGCCGTATAATTTCTCGAATTTGCTGATGCGGCGGACGCTGCTCAAGGGCTTCATCGTGATCGACTATTTCCCTCGCTTCCCGGAGGGCATTCAGCAAATGGCCCAATGGCTGATGGCCGGGAAGATCAAGTTCGAGACCGATATTGTCGACGGTCTGGAAAATGCGCCTGCCAGCCTGTCGCGCCTTTTTGAAGGGAAGAACCTTGGCAAGCTGATGGTTCAGGTCAGCGAACCGCCCGCTGCCTAAATTAACTTAAGTTCAGGTGGCGTTCAGCTTGGCCCTGTATCTCTGATTGCAGACGGGGCTGGGATTGAGGGACGCAGGCTTGTCGAAAGTAGAGGAATTCGGCGATTGCGCTGAATTCCTCTACAGGACCAGCGGCGCGATCCAGTAGCCGACCGCGGCAATGATCACGATACCTGCCAGATTGATATAGAAGCCCTTGCGGATCATCTGCTGGATGGTGATGTGGCCGGTGCCGTAGACGATAGCATTCGGCGCGGTGGCCACCGGCAGCATGAACGCGCAGGATGCGGCGATGGCGGCTGGTCCCAGCAGGCTTTCCGGGGCTGTGCCAAGCGCGATGGCCAGAGAGCCGAGCACGGGCGCGAGCGTCGTCATGGTGGCCACATTGGATGTCACTTCGGTCAGGAAGATGACCAGTGCGACCACGATCACGATAAAGACCAGAGGCGGCAAGACGTCGAGTATCCGCAGATTTGCCCCGATCCATTCCGAGAGTCCCGTACGCGATATGGCCTTGCCCATGGCGATGCCGCCGCCAAATAGGAGCAGCACGCCCCAAGGGATTTGTTCAGCTTCCTTCCAGTCAAGCAGGCCGCGGTCTTCGTCCCCGCCCGCCGGAACGAGAAACATGAGCACCCCGCCAAAAATGGCGATCATCATGTCGACTTCCGCGCCGCCATAATTCGCCAGCAGCTCTATGCCGGAGGCTTCAAGGAAGAGCTGAATGGGCAGTCTGAGCAACCAGAGGGTCGCCGTAATTCCGAAGACGATGGCCACACGCTTTTCCTGGAGGGTCATCTTGCCGATATCGATCAGCTGGGATTTGACATGAGCTGACACGGTTTGGGCATTTTCGGAATGGATTGGCATGCCGCGCGTGACGTTCCACCACGCCACCGGCAACAGGAGCGCCATGGCCGGCAGGCCGAAAGCCATCCATTGGGCAAAGCCGATATGGGCGCCCGCTTCGGTCTGCAGCCAGCTGATCGCGATCAGATTTGTCGGCGTGCCAATCGGCGTCGTGACCCCGCCAATCGAAGCCGCGTAGCAAATGCCAAGCATCAGCGCGGTGGTGAAATTTTTTGAAACGTTTCCGAGCACGGCGCTGGCGGAAATGGCGATGGGTACCATCATCAGGGTCGAGGCGGTGTTGGAAATCCACATCGACAGGACAGCGGTGGCCAGCATGAAGCCGAATACGATGGCGCCCGGTGAGGTGCCGACGCGGCTGATGACGTTCAGCGCAATCCGCTTGTGCAAATCCCAGCGCTCAATGCCCAGCGCGACGATAAATCCGCCGAGCAACAGGATGACAATGTGATTGGCGTAGTCACTGCCGGTCTGGGACGGCGAGCCCGCGCCGACCAGTGGCAAGACGAACAAAGGCAACAGGGAGGTAGCCGGGATCGGGATGGCTTCGGTCGCCCACCAGACGGCCATCAGGACCATGAGCGCACCTGTGCCCCACGCCGCATTGCTCAGGCCCTCTGGTGCGCCGAAAAGCAGCATCAGCGCGGCCAGCGCTGGCCCCAGAAACAGGCCGATCTTTCGCGCCCCCAGCTGCATTCAGCTTCCCCTCATTGCCTCGAACCCTGCTTCCAGATCGGCAATCAGGTCATCCGCCCCCTCAAGACCGACATGAATACGTAGCAAGGGGCCGCCCTTTTGTTCAATCCAATGGCCTTTTGCCCGTTTCAGTTGCGGGTCACAGGGGATGATCAGGCTTTCAAAGCCCCCCCAGGAAAAGCCCATGGAGAAGAGTTCAAGCGCGTCAAAGAAGCGTTTGAGGGCTGCGGGCTCCACGGCTTCGAGAATGACGGAAAACAGGCCGTTGGCGCCGGAGAAGTCCCGTTTCCACAGTGCGTGGTCGGGATGCTCTTCGAGCGCCGGATGCAGCACCTGCGAGACTTCGGCGCGGCCTGACAGCCAGTGGGCGAGCTTGAGGCCAGCTGCCTCGTGCGCGTCCATGCGCGTCTTCAGGCTGCGCAGGCCGCGCAGCGCCGTATAAGCATCGTCCGGAGCGAGGCTGATGCCCCAATCGTCGCCGCAATCGATAATCTGTTGCGCCACCCGCTTGTCGCGGCTCATGACCGCGCCGCCGAATATATCGGCATGGCCAACGGCATATTTGGTCAGCGCCTGAACGGAGATGTCGACGCCGAGGTCGAGCGGCTTGTGCAGCAGGCCTGCGCCCCAGGTATTGTCCAGAACGGTGCAGATACCCTGCTTCTGGGCGATCTCCACGATGGCGGGCGTATCGCTGATCTCGAAGGTGAGCGAGCCGGGCGATTCCAGATAGATAATGCGTGTGTTCGGTTTGATCAGGTTTGAAATGGCTGCACCGCAGCGCGGATCGAAGCGGGTGGCTTCTACCCCCATCCTGTCGAGGCGGCGTTCGAGATACCGCGCGGTCGGTCCGTAGGCGGAATCAGTGAAGAGAACGTGGTCGCCCGCCTTGACCTGGCTGCCGATGGCGAGCGCGCAGGCCTGAAGCCCATTCGCGGTGAGCTTGGCATGGGTGGCATTCTCCAGCACGCATAGCGCGGCTTCGAGTTCACGATGGACGGTGAGGCCCATGCGGCCATAACCGGGATTGGCGCTATAGAGGTCTGAAGCGGTGTCGAACAGAACAGTCGAAGCCCGCTCGATCGGCGGATTGACTGTTTTCTGATCCATCCGGCGGCCACGCGTATGGATGAGGCGTGTCGCGGTGTCCTTCGTCATGCCGGGCCCGTGGCGATGGGGCGGGATTCGTCGGACGCCCATTCCGTCCATGATCCGTCATAGACAGCGACGTCCCAATTCCCGAGCCGGGCCAGCGCCAGCGCCGTGACGGCGGCCGAGACACCCGACCCGCAGGTCGCGATTGTGGCGGCGGAGGGGTTCGGGAACAATTTGGCAAGCTCCTCGGCTGATTTCATCTTGCCGGCAGGCGTACGCAGTTTGTCGGATGGCAGGCAGACGCTGCCCGGAATATGGCCGGAGGGCAGACCTTCTCTGGGCTCCGGCGCCTCGCCCGAAAAGCGCTCGGCGGACCGGGAGTCAATGATCGTGTGAAGACCGCTCTTGGAAGCGGCAAGCATTTGCTCTGCATCTTTGAGAAGATCGGACCGTACGCGCGCTGTGAAATGTCGTTCGACCGGGACCGGGGGCAAATCCTCGATTTCACCGCCGGCTTCGGTCCATGCCCTGAGCCCGCCATCCAGAACTTTCACGTCTCGTTGACCCATCACGCGGAGCATCCACCAGACGCGCGCGGAGGCGAAGAAATTGAACTGGTCGTAGACGATAATCCGGTTGCCATCGCCGAGGCCCAGCTTGCGTACACGGGATGAGAACATGACAGGGTCCGGCAGCATGTGGGGCAGGTCGGTACCGCCCGCCTTGATTGCGTCGATGTCAAAATAGACAGAACCCGGTATGTGGCTCTCAGCCCAAGCTTGGCGCCCGGTCTTCTTCATATTGAGGAAGGGCGGGAACCAGGTGGCATCCACAACCCGGACATCGGGCGCAGAGATATGGTCTTTGAGCCATTCGGCGGTGACGAGCGGGTCTCCGGATTCCATGATTCAGGCCTCCATCCAGGTTGGGACCGGCAGGTCCTTTGATCGCAGGAAATCAGGATTGTAGAGCTTCGACTGGTACCGGTTGCCATAGTCGCAGAGCATGGTGACGATGGTGTGTCCCGGTCCGAGGTCTTTTGCCATTTGCACTGCGCCCGCAACGTTGATCCCGGCCGAGCCGCCGAGACAGAGCCCTTCATTCTGCACGAGGTCGAACAGGATGGTGAGGGCTTCTTCATCCGTGCAGCGATAGGCCCGGTCGACTTCGATCCCTTCCAGGTTTGCGGTGATCCGGCCTTGGCCGATGCCTTCGGTGATGGACGTGCCTTCAGACTTCAGTTCGCCAGTCTTGTAATACTCATATAGCGCGGCGCCCCCCGGGTCGGCGATGCCGATCTGGATATCCTTGTTCTTCTCCTTCAGCGCCATCGATACGCCGCCCAGCGTACCGCCAGACCCGACCGCACAGATAAAGGCGTCAAGCTTGCCATCTGTCTGGGTCCAGATCTCCTGGCCCGTCGTGTCATAATGCGCCTTGCGGTTTGAGACATTATCGAACTGGTTGGCCCAGATGGCGCCATTCGGTTCGGACTTGGCGAGATCTTCCGCGAGGCGTTTTGAAAAGTGCTGATAATTGTTCGGGTTCTTGTACGGGACGGCGTCGACCTCGATCAGCTCTGCGCCGAGCAGGCGGATTGCGTCTTTCTTCTCCTGGCTCTGTGTGCGCGGCATGACAATGACGACACGATAGCCGAGCGCTGCCCCGACCAAAGCAAGCCCGATCCCGGTATTGCCTGCCGTTCCCTCGACGATGGTGCCGCCCGGCTTCAATTCGCCGGCAGCTTCCGCATCGCGCACAATTCCGAGCGCAGGCCGGTCCTTCACGGACTGGCCCGGATTGAGGAATTCGCACTTTCCGAGGATTTCGCAGCCGGTTGCGTCTGAAGCCTGGTTCAGGCGAAGCAGGGGGGTGTTGCCGATAAGGTCGATCACCGAGCGATGAAACTTCATCAGGTTGGGTCCGATTCTGGTCGTTTTTCTTTGAAGCGAAGCTAGTGCGGCGGGGCTGCTTTCACAACAGCCGTAAAGACCGCAGGCGCAGGTGATCCGTTTGACCGTCTCCAGCGTACCCAAGAAGAAACCGACCCGCCCATACAGGACGACCCGCTTGACCCGAACCGATACCTATATCGCCTTCATGATGGACCATGTTGCCGGCAATCACCCGGAATCCTTTGCGATTGCGGCAGACCTGCATGTCTCGTTGAGTGCGAACGGGGCCGAAACGGCCGATTTGTGGGCGATGATCGGGGGCGTCTTGCTGGAAGAGTCTCTTTCCGCGCCGTCCCGCGCAGTGGGTGGGCATCGGAGGCGGCCTGCCCCTTCCACGCATGTATCTGTTGACGAAATTCTTTCCCGCTCAGGTAACCAATTACAGTGGCGGCGTGGCCTGTCCGGCGTTCACTATGCCCCTGCCGGTGCGCCGGGCACGAAATTCATGAAGCTTGAACCTGGCCAGAGTGCCCCGATGCACGGCCATGGCGGCCTTGAAGCAACCGTTGTCCTGTCCGGGCGTTTTACAGACGGACACGGCACATATGCGCGCGGCGATCTGGTTCTTGGCGAGCCGGGACTGCGTCACAAGCCTGCGGCGGTAGGCGATGAAAGCTGTGTCTGTTTCGTGGCCCATCGACCCAGCAGGTTCTGGAGATATTTTCAATGAAACGCTTTTTCTTGCTTGCCCTGACTTCTATTGCGCTGCTGACAGCACCTGCGCTGGCGAAATCCTCCGACGCCACCTGGTCACCGAAGCCCGGTGATGTGATCGAGTTCAACGTGTTGCGTAAGGGCAAGCCTTTCGGGTCCCATTCGGTCAAGTTCGAGCGGGATGGGGAGGGACGACTTATCGCCAAAACCGATGTGAATTTGAAGGCGGGTTTCGGGCCCATCACCGTATTCAACTATGAACTCAAGGCCACTGAAGTCTGGCAAGATGGAAAGCTCGTCTCGCTTTCTGGCGAGGTAGACGATGATGGGGATGAGGGATTCGTCCAGGCTGTTCGGAGTGGCGACAAGCTGGATGTCGACGGCACGAAATTCGAGGGTGAGGTTTCCGCCTCGATTATTCCGTCCAGTCATTGGAATTTCTCCCAGACACAGGTTTCAAAACTCCTGTCGACGGGTAATGGGGAAATACTTGATGTGGCGGTCTCGGAGCAGGGGCGCGAGACCATTACCGCCGCGGGCAGACGGGTTGAGACGACCCGATACCTACTCGATTCCGATATTGATGTGACACTCTGGTACGATGCGGCAGGCCGTTGGTTGAAGCTCGCCTTCAAGGCGCGGGGCCAGGATATCGAATACGTGCTGGCGAAACCATACTGACCGAAACGGGGCTCAGTCGTCTCTTACCCCTAAAATAAATTTTATGAAAAATTCCGAGGGGGCTTGGATGGGGCGATTGTCAGGCCAGACAAAACCCGCTGAAATCCTTGAATATTTTCTCAACCAAAGATTGATGGCTTATGAACCGTTACCGGTTCCCTGAAATTTCGGACTTCTAACTACACGCATTTTCATCATGGCCGCGTAAAGGATTGCCGCAGTGGTGATTCCGAGAAATCGGATGAATTCCGGGGTGGACGCATGAAACTTTCAGTCTTGAAGGATGGCGGCAATGAGCCGCTGTCCGAGATCGCTAAGGATCGGGAAAACGAACGGAAGCATGAGGCGGCCTGGCGAGCGAACCAGCTTGAGATCGTGGGTGCCATCACGATTCCGCTGGTCCTCGCCAATCTGATCAACGCATCCGTTGTCTGGTTGTCTTTTCATGACACGTCGGCCGGAATGTACTTGTCTATCTGGATATCAGGTATCGCAATTATCTGCGCTGCCGCTGTCCTGGCGAACAAGGCCCGGCGGTTTCGTCACCGCGGTTTGGCGACCTCTCGCAGACTTCTGAAGGAATATACAATTGCCGCGGCAATTGCCGGCCTGCTCTGGGCGGCTGTGCCGATCATGGTGATGAATGTCACCGACAGTTACGGGCAAATGATCCTGGGCGTCATTCTTGCCGGTACCATGTTTACGGGCGCTTTCCTGATGTCGCGGATACCGCGGGCCGCCTTTGCGTTCATTGTGCCGATCGCGCTGGGATTGGTCGTGGAAATGCAGTTTCAGCAGAATCCGAAATACCTCTACGCATCTATACTGACGCTGGTCTATGTCGCCGTTCTTATCCTCGCGATCCGGTGGTCACATCGCCAGTTTGTGCGGCAGAGCGTGAATGAGGCCGCCGTAAAGGATCAGTCGCAACTCATCGGCTTGTTGCTCAGGGATTTCGAGGAAAGCACGTCTGACTGGCTGTGGCAGACAGATCCGCAAGGCGTTTTGGTCGATATTCCGCTCGTCTTCGAAGGGGCGGAGCACGACAATGGCTATTTGACGCTCGGCAGTCCCTTGGTCAGCCACTTCGAGGCCGATGAATCGACCAAGGTGCTCAATACGAGCCTGATGCGCCGGCAAGGGTTCCGGGATATTGCCATGCAGCTCAAGGATACCGATGAGGACCGTTGGCTGTCGCTCACCGGTAAGCCGATCTTTGACAAGGGCGTGTTCCGTGGGTTCCGTGGGGTCGCGTCTGATATCACCCAGTCCAAGGAGATTGAGGACCGGATCGCCTTCATGGCCCATTATGACGGGCTGACCGGCCTGCCGAACCGGATGAACATGCAGGAGCGGCTGGAAAAGGCGTTGCGCAAGCAAGACACCAAAGACGTCCAGCGTGCGCTGGTCTGGCTCGATCTCGACAATTTCAAATGGGTCAATGACACGCTTGGACATCCAGCCGGCGATGAATTGCTGCAACATGTGTCTGGCCGCCTAAACGAGCTGAGCGCGGACCAGGATACGGTCGCCCGCATCAGCGGCGACGAGTTCGCCATGATTGTTGAACGACCGTCTATGGACGATCTTGAGCTTTTCTTCGACGAATTGACTGAACGCCTGAGTGAACCCTACGATTTGTGGGGGTCGACGGCGAATTGCTCGGCCTCTGTCGGTGTGCGCATGTTTGATCCGCATACGAAAGATGCACGGACCATGCTGAAGCATGCTGACCTCGCGCTCTATCAGGCCAAGAAGCTGGGGAAGTCGACTTGGTGCCTGTTCACGCCAGCATTGGACGAGCGCGCGCGGGCCCATTTGCAGATCGAGGCAGACCTGCACTCAGCCTTGGAACGAAACGAATTCCAACTCTACTTCCAGCCTCAAGTTGATGCGCATACGCACGAAATGGTTGGCTGCGAAGCCTTGTTGCGCTGGATTCATCCAGAGCGCGGCCTGGTCTATCCCGGCGAGTTCATCGAGCATGCGGAAGATAATGGCCTGATCACACGGATCGGAGACTGGGTCATTCGCGCGGCCCTCGCCGAAGCCCGCCGGTTGCCGAACCATATCAAGGTCTCGGTCAATATATCGCCGTTGCAGATCCATTCCTCAAACCTGATGACGACAATCGTGAACGCAATTGCCGCCAACAAGACCGACCCGCGCCGTCTCGAACTGGAAATTACGGAATCGGTGCTGATGTCGGACACCACTTTCACGCTCAAGCGATTGCACAAGCTGAAGGAAATTGGCGTGGGAATCGCGCTGGACGATTTCGGTACGGGCTATTCCTCGCTGTCCTATTTGCGCAGCTTTCCGTTCGACAAAATCAAGATCGACAAGAGCTTTGTTCGCGATATTGAAAACCAGTCCGACAGCCGTGCCATCACGCAAGCCACAATTGCGCTGGCGCACTCGCTGGGCATGCGGTGCACCGCCGAAGGTGTCGAGACGCGCTTCCAGGCCGACTTCCTGCGCGACATTGGCTGTCAGGAACTGCAGGGATTCTTCATCAGCCGCGCCAAGCCGCTCGATGAGCTGCAGCATGTTGTCGACCTCAAGCCAGCGGACTGGGCCTCAGCAGAGGCCAATGGCCAAAAACCCGTCCAAAAGGTCAAACTTCACGTTGTGAAATCGGCGCAGGGATAAGAAATCAGCTCAGTTGTCCTGGGGGGGCTCTGATTCCTTTTTCTTCCGGTTGCTCAACAAACCGCCAAGCGCTTTGATCGCGGCATCTTCGGCAGATGTTTCGGCGGGGGCATCTGTTTCAGAGGGGGCGGCCTCTGGTTTCTTGATCCCAAGAAGGCCGCCAATGACGTCTTCCGTGCTGCCGGACTCGGCCGAGCCGGAGACGCCCAGTTCTTCAAGAACGCGGGAACCCAGTTCGGCCTGAAAGGCGGCGCGTACACCGCTCAAATCCGGCGTGACCTTGGGGTTGGTCCAGGCGCCGGAGATGCGCACGGGCACCGGAATGCCGTTCAGCTGGATCACACTGCCCTGGCCTTGCGCCGACTTGTCGACACTGGTGGCAAGCCGCAAATCCATGGATTGACCGGCGAGATTGATCTGACCGGTGCCGTCAATGCCCAGCACAGGGCTGAGCAGTTTCATGACATCGACATTGGCAACGCCGTCATTCACTTTCAGCACAGTATTGAAACTCGAAAAATCGGTTTCGGCATTTTTCGACAGGGCTTCCCCGAAATTGAGGTTCTGGATCGACCCCGTCGCCAGCGCCTGCTTGAGCGAAGAGGCACTGCGCACGAGGGCGGCAACGTTCAAGCCCCTGATGACGCCATCAGACAAATTGGTTGAGACTTCGCCATCAATGGCTTGCATGATTTCGTCGATGGATGTGCCGGTGGACTGGGCCGAGACCTTGAACTGGCCGGTGCCGGTCAAGCTGTCGAAGCCTGCGAGCGTGCCAAGCAGATTGGAGACGGCGACGTTCTGGCCCTGCATGTCGAAATTGACCTTGGGCGTCGCAGGACGGGCGTCGACCGTAAGCTTGCCGAGCCAGTCGCCATTGAACGCCTTGAACTGGGAGAGGTCGGCCGTCAGCAGGCCATTGGTCAGGTCCACCGTCATAACGGCATCTGTCAGTACGATCTCACCCACGGTGAGTGTGCCGACCTTCAGATTGAGATCCGCATTCACGGATTTAAGGCCGGTCAGGTCGAGCGGTTCGTCGCTCCAGGGCTGAATGCCCTGGGATGGCTGGCTTTTGTCCGGTTCGCTCATGAAGGGCGTCAGGTCGAGAGCCGGGAGGGTCAGGTCACCCGTGATGCGCGGGGTTGTACCCGACAGGTCCAGCCCGGCCTTGCCAGTGCCGGTCAACTCGTCGAGCGACAGGTCGAGATTGTTGAGCATGATGGATTCGAAGGACCCGGCGGCGGTGCCGGACACAGCAAAGGCCTGCAGCGTATCACCGGGGGCCAATTCGACTTCTGCGGTGCGAAGCAAGTCACGCATCCGGTCGCTCGCCACGGACAGATCGCCGTTCACTGTACCATCGCCTGCGAGCGAGACCGCTCCCTTATAGGAGGCCCTTAACAGATCACTGGTGTGCGACATGTCGAGTTCGGTCAGCGACAAAGCATCCAGCGCGCCTGCAGCTTTGCCGGAAACCTCTACGCGGCCCAAAGCAGCCTGAGCGGGCAGGTCGAGATCGAATTGTTGCGCGAGAGCCGCCGCGTTCGGCAGTGCAGCCTCGAAGGCGCCGCCGACGCGTGGTGCGTCTCCCAGCTGGAGGCTGCCATTATAGTGGAGGTCGCCGAGGTCGGATGTCAGGTCGAGCCGCGTATTGACCGGAGCATTGCTGGTCAGCGCGTTGGGGGCGTCCAGCCAGAGATCCATCGTAAAGGCCTGGTCCTGGAACCGGCCGCTCGCTTCGGCGCTGAGCGGCTGGTCCACGCCGCGCAGAGACGCCTGCAGGTCCAGTTCGGACACTTGGTAGGTCTTGCCGGCTTTGTCATCCTGGAAAGTGAGAGAGGCGTTCTGCAGAACAGCTGACTCAATCCCCGCTTCGAAGCCGCCTGCTGAGTCTTCGGTAGTGGGCGTAGTCTCGTCCTTGGCGGCGAGCTCCCAATTGGTGCTGCCATCGGCCTTGCGCTGCAGGAAGACATTCGCGTCGACGAACGCGATCTCCTGCACATCTACGCGGCGGGAGAGCAGGGGCATCCATTTGACCGATCCGCGCAATTCGCCGGCCTCAATCATGGTGGGGGTCGCGAATCCCTCGGGATTGGCCACGGTGACCTGTTGGACGGAAGCCGAGATGCGCGGAAACACAGAGATGTTCACATCGCCTACCAGGGTCACCTCGCGCTGCAGGGCGTTTGTGGCCGCTCTTTCGATCTGGGCCTTGTACACCGACTTTGGAATGAAGAAAGGTACTGAAAACGCTGCGATAATCAGCAGGACGGCGATGCCGGAAATGATAAGGAGAACACGCTTCATGGAATAACCTCAGGACTGGGTGTCTAACCTGATGTGGGAATATGGCCGGGGAATGACACCTTTATACAGAAAAGTACAAATTCGCGTGAAGTTCCCCGCTTGACCCGCCATGCGGGGTTTAATAGAGAAGCGCTTCGCCGAGTTTCGGCAAGGAAATGCGCGGGTGTAGCTCAGCTGGTTAGAGTGCCGGCCTGTCACGCCGGAGGTCGCGGGTTCGAGC
>TARA_R110001583_G_scaffold55764_3_pt1 | contig 153148 bp, 122 predicted proteins | sample TARA_R110001583 | Tara Oceans TARA_R110001583 (sample SAMEA4398432) | marine metagenome | biome: Polar Biome; feature: [MES] marine water layer (ENVO:01000295) within the mesopelagic zone...; material: water (ENVO:00002006), including particulate matter (ENVO:01000060) such...
GGTTGCTATTTTTCCAGATCCTGCAAGAAAGGACGGATTCTTAGTAATGACCGAAGTTTTAAATGCAGATGGTACTCCGCACGTATCTAACGGAAGAGCTACCATAGAGGATGAAGACAATGATTTTTGGTTCGGTTTTGAGCAAGAATACTTTATCATGGATACCAAAACACAATTACCTTTAGGTTTCCCTATTGGTGGTTATCCTGCTCCACAAGGAATGTACTACTGTTCTGTTGGAGGATTACATACGCACGGAAGAGATTTAGTTGAAGAGCACGCTGATCTTTGTATTGCTGCCGGACTTAACTTTGAAGGGATTAACCAAGAGGTAGCTTCAGGACAATGGGAATTTCAATTGTTCGCTAAAGGCGCTAAATTAGCTGGTGACGAAATGTGGGTTGCACGTTATTTACTAGATCGTTTAACAGAACAATATGGTTATTATATTGAATACCACCCAAAACCATTAGGTAAGGAATTGGACTGGAACGGTTCTGGTATGCACGCAAACTTCTCTAACACTACTTTAAGAACTTGTGGTTCTAAAGAAATTTATGAAAAAATTTGTGAAGCTTTCAGACCAGTTGTTAAAGAACACATCTCTGTTTACGGTGAGTTTAATGACCAACGTTTAACAGGCCTTCACGAAACTGCTTCAATTACAGATTTCAGTTATGGTATTTCTGATAGGGGTGCTTCAATTAGAATTCCTATCATTACCGTTCAAAAAGGATGGAAAGGCTATTTAGAAGACAGAAGACCAGCTTCAAACGGAGATCCTTATAAAATTGCTGGTAGAATTATTAAAACAGTTAAATCGGCTAAGATTTAATACCAAATTAATTGTTGATTATACTCAAAACGCCTTGGATTACTCCAAGGCGTTTTTTTTTGCTAACAACTTTAGTATTATAAAATTTCTTTGTTTTTTATCCGATAGTAACATAAATGAAGGATAGGTAAACACTTATCAAAACAAGTCCATCTCTCCACCCCAATCTTAACCCTTTAGGTATAAACACTAAAGGAAGAATAAGAAAGGAGATCCCCAGCATCCAAAAGATATCATTTGTCAAGAGCCCCTGATCCATAACAGTTATAGGGGTAATTATAGAGGTAATTCCTAGTACAGCCAGCAAATTAAAGATGTTGGAACCTATTAAGTTTCCTAATGAAATTGCTTTTTCTTTCTTAATCACAGCAATTATAGATGCCGCTAATTCAGGAATACTTGTACCAATTGAAACAATGGTGATTGCAATTACACGTTCGCTTACACCAAACACAGTAGCCATACCAACTGCACCGTTAATCAATAATTCAGATCCGCCCCAAAGAGCACCACCTCCCAAACCTAAAAACAATGCCGTTTTATATGTAGGCAACATTACATCGGGTTCATCTTCTTCATCTATAACTGCAGGCTTCTGAAAACGGAGCAAATACACTAAGAATAGAAAAAGGCATACCACCATAACAATACCTTCGTATTGCTCTAAAACTCCATCAAAATATATAAAAAAGAAAAAGAGTAATGAGGCTAACATCATTACTGGCCAATCTGTTGTATAAAAACTTTTACTTACATCAATTGGGCTTAACAAAATTGTAATCGCCAATACCAATCCTAAATTGGCAATATTAGACCCTACTACATTACCCAAGGCTAAATCTGGAAAACCATCTAATGCAGCATTTATACTAACAATTAATTCTGGTGCCGAGGTAGCGAAAGAAACGACCGTCATACCTATGACAATCTTCGGAATTTTTAATTTTAGGGATAAATCTACTGCAGCTTTTAAAAGCCAATTACCACCGGCTATCAATAAAAAAAGTCCGCCAAGTATAAATAGAAAGTTCTGCATCAAAAGAATTTTCACAAATATAAATAGAAGAAATCTGTTGATCGGCAACTATTGAAAGTATATAAAAACTAAAAAAATAGTTAAATAACTGTATTTTTAGTTTTATAACTATAAAAATAGTTTACATTAGCTAGACAAACACATTTCAATGGAGAAATTAACCAATAAGGAAGAAGAAATAATGAAAATCCTTTGGCGACTTAAAAAAGCTTTCGTCAAAGAGATAATGGAAGAGATCAGTGTAAATAAACCTCATTATAATACCTTATCTACTATTGTACGAAATTTAGAAGAAAAGAAATTTGTAGGGTTTATAGCCTATGGTAAAACACATCAATATCACCCAATTGTGAGCAAAGAGAGTTATTACAAAGCTTATGTCAATGAAGACATGGTGGGGTATTTTGATAATTCTTATAAAAATCTAGTTTCATTTTTCGCCAAAGAAGAAAAGATATCTGTGAAAGAATTAAAGGAAATCATCAATCTTATCGAAAACAACAAATAGATGGGAACACTATTTTACTATATATTAAAAGTTAGTTTTGTACTATTTCTATTCTTTAGTTGTTACCAAGTATTATTAAGGAAAGAAACCTTTTTTCAATTCAATAGATTCTTTCTTCTTATTGGGCTCATATTTTCTACACTACTCCCATTATTATATATAAACAATTCTATAGAAATACCATTTTTAAAATTGAGCAATGCTAATGATACCGTTTCTATATTATCAGACCCCTCATCTATTAACGAATTGAATCCTTTCCCCATTTTAATAATAGTATATATAATTGGCGCGCTCTTTTTATTATTTAGGTTATTCAAACAAGGTTTCGATTTAAAAAAAGTTTTGAATAATGGTAATCGAATAGAATATTCTAGAACAGCTCACATTAAAACTAAGGACACAATTCAGCCATTTTCATTTTTCAAGAGTATTGTTTACAATCCTTCACTACACTCAGAGAAAGAGTTAGAAGCGATACTAGCACATGAAGAAGTACACGCTAAGCAGTTTCACTCATTAGATATTTTGCTGATGGAAATTTTCCTCATTCTACAATGGTTTAATCCATTTGCATGGTTTTACCAAATAGCAATAAAACAAAATTTAGAATTTCTTGCTGATACTGAAAACCATCAAATTAAAAAGAATAAAAAAGCATATCAATATATCTTACTTCAACAAGCATTCGGAAATCAACAATTATCAATCGTCAATCCATTTTTTAATTCATTAATCAAAAAACGAATCGTTATGATCAATCAACAAAAATCACACAGATTAAAAGCCTTAAAAAGCCTAATTGTTTTGCCTTTATTGGCCCTCTTCTTATTAAGTTTTAATGTCAAGGAAGTTTATACATTACAAGTCAAAGACCAATATGGTACTGCACAAAACATTATTGAGTTTTTGATAGATAAAAACACTTCAGATGCTCAATTAATAAAAATAAAATCAGAATTAGCCAAAGAAAAATTTGATTTCTCGTATACGACTGTGAGAAATAATGATGGAGAGATAAAAAATATTTCTTTACATATATCTGGAGGAAATAAGAAAAATAGTGAAGTAAGCAGCCGGTTCAACTCTGCATCTGACAATGATACAATTGACCCTACTTTAATAAGTATCGACTTGTCAAATAATAAAATTACAATTAGAACTGCCGATTCAAGCAATAAAATGCTAAAAGTCGAAACAGACAATAACAAGCAAGTAAACATCAACACTACACCAAAAAGTGAGCATGATATTGAAATAGTTGAAGAAGAGGGAAATACGTTCTTATTTTCTGATTACACCAAAGATCCTTTATTTTTTATCAATGGAAAGAAAAGTAATGAAACTGACATTAAAAATTTAGACAAAAAAAACATTGAATCTATGAACGTTTTAAAAGGAGAATTTGCAATTATGAAATATGGTAAAGATGCTGTGAATGGTGTTATAGAAATAATTACGAAAGAGAAATAAGCTATAATTATATATTGGATTGATTAATTACAAATCCGGTGTTTCTATAGCATCGGATTTTTTTAATCTAAAAATGAAATGGCCTTTTTAATCTATTTCAAGAATGATTTGTCCCTTGAAAAAGCAAAATCAATCAAATACACCTCTTTAATTATTACAAAATGTAATCAAATAATAAAATTACCTTTTAATATAAAACATAATTGTAGACAAGTACCTTTATATTAAAATAAGTATCAATATTTAACTTACAGATTTGTAATTGATTACATTAATTTAACAGGCTTTATTTGTTCTAAGCACCATACCATTATATCTTACAAGAACAATCAATTATAAAACGTTCAACCACTAAAATTAAACTTCATGATTGCTCTTATTAAACTTTTAGTCTTATTAATTTTAAGTATTATAATTACGATAGTTTTGCATTAGATAATACTTATAGCGATTTAATCAATCGCTTTCTTATTTACGTATTTTTACAATAAATATCAACCTTGAAAAAAGCAATTTACAAACTACTTGCTAAGCTTAATAAAGCTCTTTTACCTTCATATAGCAAGCAACACTTAGACTTATCTAAAACAAGTAAATTACAAATGGCCCTAATAGGTTGGCGTTATTTTGTAACCACACGAGCTCTTGATTAATATTTTAAAAGAGACTGTACTGAGTAGTTGTTAATCTTGGACAAGCCCTCTAGAAAAGTAAGTTCAATTAAAAAATTACATTGAACAATTTCACCACCTAAACGCTCTATTAATTTACAAGCTGCATTCGCTGTACCGCCGGTTGCCAAAACATCATCATGTATGAGCACCTTATCTCCTTTTTCTATTCCGTCTATATGAATTTCAAGCGTATCAGTACCATATTCAAGGTCATAGGTTTCACTCAGCCTAGTTGATGGTAATTTTCCTGGTTTACGTATGGGCACAAAACCTGCATTAAGCTTGTTTGCAAGTATAGGCCCAAAAATAAATCCTCTACTCTCCATACCAACAACCTTATCAATTTTTTGTCCATCTAATAATTTTATTAGCGCATTAGTGGTTTCTTTTAATGCTTCTGGGTCTTGTAACAATAAAGTTATATCCTTAAAAATCACTCCTTCCTTAGGAAAATCGGGTACATCTCTAATTAAGCTTCTTAAATCCATTTAATATAGTGCTCTTAATTTTGTGGTAAATGTAAAAAGAAATATATTTGCAGCCCGTTAAGGGAAATATTAAATGGCCTCGTGGCGCAACTGAATAGCGCACTTGATTACGGCTCAAGAGGTTACTGGTTTGAATCCAGTCGAGGTCACTACTAAAAACAAAGCTTCCAAGAGATTGGAAGCTTTGTTTTTTTTATCATTTGCAGAAAAACCAATTTTTAATACAGCTTATTGTTATTATATTTTTTATAAGTGAGGATTTAAAAGAACTTTCTTACAATTAAAAAAACTCTTGTTTTTAAGCATTAAACGCTTACACCAAATATCAGATGAAGTTATTCCAAGTTCGGATCCAGAATTGAAGGTCCCTAATTCGATTATAGTCCCGTTACTAAAACTTAGGTCAATAAAAACAACGGTTTGTGTTTAATATTAAGGTATTAATTGCCATTGAATTTATAATATTTTGGATACTGTTAAAGCACTATAAATTCGAAAATATACAAATGATTGTTACGTAGAAGGAACCAAATACAACGCCAAACTTAGCAATATCAAAAGGGCATCGAAAGCCTTGTTATAATAAGATAATATAGGTTCTGTATTTGCACTCTGAATATTAACTAATGATTTTTGGTACAAAAGTAAAACCAAATAGAATTGTAAAAGTGGTGTGTTAATTTGGGAATTTATTCAAATATTTTCGGCGGTGCTGCCTTTCTCTCGAATCTAAGTGGCATCTATTTGAATTGGATAATAGACCACAAATGTTGTTTAGGTTGCTTACCCCAATCCATTGTTATCAATGAAAATAGTACTGACATAATCGACAACCCAAGACAAGGTCTTATTTAGTTCCTTTTCTAGTAATTAATAAATTACTTCCAATTCTACAATTAGTGGAAAATGATCAGACGCAATAGGTTCTTTTAATAACTGAACGCTTTTCTTTTTAAACTTTACATTATCAGCATTCCGATAAATCACATGGTCAATTTCAGCCTTATACCCCCCTTGATAACTTAAATTATTCTCGCCTTTTTGAACAAATACAAAACCTTGTTCAGTAAAATATTGCATTGTTGGTGACTCAGGTGTACAGTTAAAATCGCCAGTGATAATAGTTGCTTTTTTTAATGTGTCTATGTAGTCTATCAATACTTTTGCCTGACTAAGACGTATATAGCTAGCTTCCTTTCCTATATTCCATTCAAAATGAACGTTGGCAAAAACAATATCACAGTCTTCGGCTATTTGTACCTCATGAACAATTGATGCGCGAGGTTCAAATTTACTATTAGGCAATTGTAACACCTTTGTTGTAAGTAATGGTTTTCGTGACAAGGTTGCCATACCGTATTCACCTCCCTGAAAGTTCATAAACTTACCAAAAGTTCCTGTCATATTTGTATTATGGGCCAAATAGTCAATTTGTCCAGTACTATCTGACCGCATACAGAAATTATCGACTTCCTGCAATCCACATAAGTCTGGTAGTTGTGATTTTATAATTTTTGCTGAACGGGATAAATCCAAAATTGTATCTAATCCTTCTCCATGTCGGATATTATAAGACATGATTTTTAAATTGATTGATTTCTCTTGTTGGATTTTACAAGAGCTAAAAAAACTTAAACAAATTAATATATATACTATTTTTTTCATTTTTGAATTTCAACTAATACATTAATTATAATTTCTCATTAATCGTTCGTTATAGCAATTACGCCTTCTACTCGATTGCCAATCTAAACCAAAATAACTTAATTATTTGCCTACAATAATTTCTTGTAATCTTTTAGCTAGTATCAAATAACCTTTGCGATTGGGATGCAACCCATCTGTAAATAATGATTCGTCTATTGCGCCATCTTTAAGCAATAATTGGTCATTAATAATACTGAAATCAATTGCTTCTGAATCTGCTAATTGTGCTAGTTTAAGATTTAAGCTCCTAATCAGTTTTTCTTTGCCAGATCTAGGTAATATTCCTATCATCAGAATATTACTTTTAGGTTGACGAACTTTAATAGCTTTTATCAACATTTCTAATCCTTTAGTTATTTCAATCTCACTATTAAGGTTTACGTTATTTGTACCAATCATTAATATAATCTGTTCAGCTTCGAAACCATCAAGTTCATCATGATAAACTCGCCAAAGTACATTCTCTATTCGGTCCCAACCAAATCCGAAATTACGTACCCCCATTGGTTTTAAAAAATTCTCCCACGAATCTTGCCCTGTAGTAATTAAAGATCCTGGTTCTCCTCCCCAAAAATTAATTATAGAATCTCCAAACAGACATATTTTTGGCTCATTTACTTTATTCAATTCAAGTACTTCTTGATGCCTTTCCTCCCATTTATAAACAGAAATATCCCTACTCTGAGTTTTGGGAATAGTTGTAACTAAATTTCCGATTGGCTCATTTAGGGCCTCTCTAATTAGATTTTCATAAACATCTGCATACTGCACCATACCATGATCATTAGGGTGTATATGATCAACGTACATATCAAAACCAAAGGCTAAATCATTTTTTCGCAACAGAAAAATATTTTCAAAACCTTCTGATTTTAAGTCTTTAAAAGCTTTTTCTAGTTCTTTGTTAAGCGCTATAACCTCTTCAGTACTTTTCTTATTGGTCCATTCATCTGCATAGCCAATGTGAGAAGTAAGGATTATAGGTACATCAGGTCTTTTTACCCTTAGTTTTTTCACAGCATCGACCGTAAGCGAATATGTATCGTCTTTATTAGGATTTAAATTTGGCAAGCAATCCAAAATGTACAATTTCGCATCAATTTCAGTCATTAAATCTATTAGTTCAGGCTCTAATTCTCCATTTCCCGAAAAACCAAGATTAATAACAGGCCTTTCTAGTTTTCTCTCTAGTATATTTGTCCAGGCCATTCCTGGGCGTGAAGCACAAGCTCCTTGACAAATAGAAGTTCCATAAGCTACAATAGGCTTCTCATTTCGCATTGGTAACACTTTAAAAAAGGATTCCTCTCCAACTCCAACCTCTAATGAATCAATTTCATTGTATAACGGTAAAAATAGCTGATACTCCCTACCGTATTTTTTATATGATTCAGAATTATCATCAATTCTAAAAGAATAATTACTTTTTTCTTCAATTGAATATGAACCCCAACAACGAAGCCATTCACCATCATATGTTTTACTGTATAGGTCTAAACCGCTAACGCCTGTAGCAGGCATGTGCGCCATATCAATAGCTCCATTAAGCTGGTATTTAACAAGAATACTGTCAGCATTGGACCAAAATCGTATAGATAAGCCCGCTGATTGCTTTGATAATTCCCAAACGTCTTCTCTTACAGTTTCCTTCGCTTTTTCTGGAAATCGATGATAAACAGATTTTACCTCATTGGGCCAAGCTTGACCTGCAATTACAGGAACCTCACTATTAATCGGATTCCACCATTTGATTTTCTTTTTCTCTTGGGAAAAAGAAATATTCACTACGAGTATAAATAGCAATAAGAGTATCGGTTTTTTCATATTATGATTATTATGATTTGTCCATAAGTAAAGACCATTTCATTTTTCTATTATTCAATTAATTCATTAAAGGCATAAACGCTTCAATATCCGTTAGGGACTCCATAAAAGCAATAATATCTTTAATTTCTTGCTTCGACAAATTCAATGGCACATCTGACAATGTTTGGTTTTCAACCTCTAGTCCCATTCCTGCGCCTCCACCTAGGTTATAAAACTCTAAAACATCATCTAAGGTGTCAAATAAACCGTTATGCATATAAGGCGCTGTTAAGCCTATATTTCTGACAGAAACTGTTTTAAAAGAGTTTTTAAAAAAAGGATGCTCATCAGCTTTTAGTCCATTGGCTATACGTCCTAAATCTTTATCCAATTTTGGATTAATCGAATCAAAACCTTGTGTAATACCTAAAACTTCTGATTCAGATTCTAGATAAAATGGAGGAATGGTACCATTAAAAACAGGTGCAAAATGACAACTACCACAAGCGCCTTTTCCCATAAATAAATTAAACCCTCGTTTAGCATTCTCTGGGTATTCATTGATTTCGTTTCGCACATATTTATCAAACTCACTATTGAAAGATTTCAAGGAATTCACATAAGCGGCTATAGCGTTGCTTATTGAGCGCTCATTAATATCCTCTCTCCTGATATCCCCGTAAGCTTCTTCAAACAACTTTATATAGTTAGAATTTCTCTTCAATTTTTCAATTATCGTATTGAAATTTGTATTAAACTCTAAATTATCGTCAATAACATGTGTTACTTGTTTTTCTAAATTGAACTCACGCATGTCCCAAAAATATCGTGTAGAGTACCCAGCATTTATTACAGTTGGGGAATTTCTTGCTGTAAAAAAGCCTTCTCGATTTGATTCACTTTTAGGCAAGCCATCAGTAAAACCTTTGTTAGGGTCATGACAAGTTAAACAAGAAATTTTATTGGCATTTGAAAGTTGAGGATCCTCAAACAACAACTTACCTAATTGAATTGTTTTGGGGTTGTCTAATGGCAGATAAACTAATTCTGAATAAAAATTAGTCTTTAGAAAATTGATGTCAAATATATTTTTTGTTTTATAGTCCTGCGCATGCTTTTTATAAAGCTCTATCTTGATATTATTTAAATTTTGAAATTCTAACAATCCTGCATATAAAGGGTTAACTACTTCTTTTAAAAACAACATTCTATCAAAGTCATTAAACTCGATATTGGAGTTTAATAATTTTCCGCCCTTTTCAAAGAGCTTCTTGATAGTATTGAATTCGTCTTTGGCTTCTGAATAAATTCCTTTTTCAAAATGCAAGAATGTAGTTTTCATACTTTGCAAACTAACATAACTCTCTTGCATAGCGTTAACAGAACCTGGTGTATCAAAACCTGTAACACCCAAAGTGAAAATTCTAACCATTCCCGACCGAATACACTCAATAATCTGACTAGACTTTAAATGAATTGGTAAATGTATTATTGAAATAAAATCAACACGTACTCTAAGTTCGTTTGCTAAAACTTTTATATGCTGGAAATTTTCTTTGGAAGCTTCATTATAAACAGCTTCATCTAATGCTTGTAAGCCGCAAGGCTCAATAACCTTTCCTGCTTCAAAATGATCTTTTACTTTAGGCAAAGGTGCGCCATTGATATAAGTTCCATTATAGGACGTTTGGTAATAATCAAAAATAAACTCGACGCCCTTATAGGCCAATCTAGTTTTTTTGACTTGCTCTTTCAACTTAAGTTCATCTAAAAAAGTTGAATTATTAGCTAGATCTGCTAATAACTCAACTTCATTTTGAAAGTTGTGAAAATTGGCCTCATATAACGCCGCTACTCTTTCTGGAATATTATCTGACTCGTATTGGGTTACCGTATTTTTCCCTGACCAGATAAAAAAACATATAAAAATTAACCCTATTAAAATACTTGCCTTTTTCATTTATAATTAAAGCTTTTTTCACACCTCTAGATTTCCTTTATACTTTAGGAAATTATAAAAACAGCCTATTTAAAACTATTCTATCGTAACAGATTTGCTAAACGTTTTTTTATTTGTGATTATTTCAACCATATAAAGGCCTTTTTCCAAATTGCTTACATTAATCGTTTTTTTTCTGCTCTTCTTAACCAATTTACCAATGTTGTTATAAAATTTAATTTTCTTTAGTCGTTCATTTGGGTTTACTTTTATATTAACCAAATCATTGTTGGCAACATAAAAAAGTTGTACACCCTTTTCTAATGGTTCCTTTCCACCAGCTTTATTAGTTATTCCTGTTTTATTGATGGTGAAATAATCATCAATACCATCGGTTTCCCTTATAAATTTTACGGTCAGGTTTTGTCCGCCCAATCCATCATCTTCAATTTCCAAAACACAAGAACCAAGCTCATTTAACGACACAGACATGGCTTGATGGTTTAAATCTCCACCCGATATTTGACCGGCAGATCCCGTAGTTATATAAACAGCACCTTCTGTAGCTACACTAGCTTTTTTATATGCACCATCGCTATCTGCTTTACCGTCTCCATTCCCTGTTGGTCCAACGGTATGACCGCCTTTCGAAATTTCATCTGGGTTAAAAGTATTCGCAAAACCTTGGTGTCCGTTTAAAAAATAAGAACGCTCATAAGAGTGGCTATGCCCACTTAAAACAAGGTCAATTCCGTTAGCCTCTAACATAGGCATGAAATTTTCTCTCATTTCAATAGGCCGATGATCTTCATCAGAATCATGTGATCCTTTAGAGTATGCTGGATGATGAAACAAAGTTACAATCCAATCTTGTGTTGTGTTTTGAATATCGGTTAGAGCCCAGTTATACATGGCGCCCCCTACTGCACGACTTGTATGGTGAGAGTCTAGTATTATAAAATGAATGTTGGCATAATCAAAAGAATAATACGCTTCTGTTCCAGAAGCTGTTCCTCCAGCTTCTCCAGTGGTCGGAAAAGTAAATATATCATAATATGGACCAGACTGGGTAGCAGAATCAGCAGATTGTCCATCATGGTTACCTAGGCAAGACCATGCGACAGATTTTTTGAACATATCATCATAAACATCAAAAAAGGCATTTTGATATTCTGAATCTTTCCCCGTATTATAGGCATTATCTCCTAAAAATAACATCATATCTGTTTTGCCTGTGTTTGTTGGTGTAGTAGCAACATAATTATAATATGCATCTCGTACATATCTTTGATTATTGTTTGCTGTACCAGGGTCACCTAAAATCCATGCTCGAACAAATTGTTTAGTACCTGTTGTGGGTCCTGTTATTACATACATATCGCCAGTAACACTTTCGGAAAGAACTTCTGTCTGGTTACCAATATTGAAATAGTATTTGGTATTAGGAGTTAACCCAGATAAGGTAACTTCATGTTCAGTTGTTAAATTAGCATTTGTTACATTCAAGGATAAGGATCCTAATATTGTACCATATTGAACTACAGATTCAGTTGCTACACCTGTTCTCCATTTTACAACCACACTAGTCGGTGTGCCACTTTGTAAATAAGGACCTCTTTCAACAACAACAGAAGGAAAATTATTTAAAACTCCAACAGAATTAGAATTTGTGTTAGAACTAACTATAGGAATACTTGCTACTGATGTTTGTGAAAATGAATACACCGTAAGAAACATCATTAATATTGGTGTGATTTTTTTAATCATAATTTCTGATTGTTAATTGAGATTTCTAAACTTTTAATTTGGTTTTTTAATTTGGTAATTGAACTCATGTTTTTAAACTTAGTGTCCAATTGTTCAATAGTAATTGTAGCTAGTTTTAAGGATATGATCGCTTCTTTTTTCTTATTTACTTCTGTCAAATACTTCGCTTTTTTATAATACCAAAACTCTCTTCTATTATATTCAAGAATAAAATAATTGTATTGCTCTATTGCTTTTTTAATTTGGTCAGAATCTTTTAAATACTCTAATTTTCTAACTTGAAGCGAAAATATATTAGAGCCAAGTTTTTCTAAGCCAAATTCAATGATATTTAAAGCATCGGTATAGTTTTTATCGTTTTCGGCAAGTATGATGTCACAATGCTCCAAGATATCTTCAGGTCGTATATCGATCATGTTATTGCAAACATAATGGTAGGCTTCTAAAGATTCTTTATATACTTTTAATTTAAACAGTATTTGAGCCTCTAGTTTTTTAGCTTTTACGTCAATACTATCTACTTCTAAATACTTTGTTATACTTTCTAAAGCATCGCTATAATCTTCAGTTAAATAATTAACCTCAGCAATTCTATACAGTAAGACTTTATCTGTATTTCCTAAAGATGTAGATTTGATATAATCTTCCAGAGCTTTATTGAATTCAACGTGTTGTTGATATAAAAAACCTCTCTCGTAGTAAAGTTTAAAGTTGTTTGGGCTTTTTAAAATCTCTTTTGTTTTTTCATTTATCCGTTTAGTTAAATCGCCATGAGCAAATACTTGCACAGATAGCAGAAGAAACGCGATTATAAATAATGTTCTATTAAGTACAGTAATAGTTCCTGAATTTGATACCATTTTTTTAAACAGATTAGCCATTTTTATTCATCAATAATATTTATTTCGAATACCCTTGATTATCTCTATTTTGGCGAGTTATCCTTTCCTTAATTTCTCTTGCATATCAGTAGCACTTTTAATGTGCTCTTTATGCGTTTTAAGTTCGAATTCTTCAAGAATATCTGCGATTTTTATATCGGGAGAAAGGCTTTCGATAATCGACCATTCTTCTTCGTCGAAATTGGTAATCTTTACCTTTCTTCCATACTTAGCATGTATGTCTTTGAATTTCTGGATATATGGCCAAGTATGTAGAAATGCTTTATCGAGGTTTAAAGGGGCTATTGCCCAATACTTGTCCCAAAATCCAGTTTTTGCAATTTCATCACCGGTTACATCACATATTTTGGCTGTACCGTTTAGTGTACTTGAAACAACGCAATATTTGTTTTGCCAGGCTCTTGTATTTATTGCCTTCCCACCAGAATAGGCAGAACAGAAAAATACAATCTCAGCCCCTTTTTCTTTTAATTTCTCCCAACCATCATTCCATTCAAGATCAAAACAAATTTGAACTCCTATAGTACCAAAATCAGTTTTAAATACTGGTGGTTCAAGTGGCCCAGGGGAAACTCCTTTTCCCATCTCTCCTTCGGTAGTGTGGGTTTTTCTGTATTCCCCCAATACTTTACCTTCTCTGTCGATAACTACAGCAGCATTATAATACATTCCATTTTCAACAGTATACAATGGGCAAATGATATACGTTTTGTGCTTTTTGGCAAACTCGGCAAACCTACTTGTGATTTTTCCCAATGGTTGCTCAGCAACTTCTTCAATAGCTATCTTCTCAGAAATATGAAAAAATGGAAAAATTTCAGGAAGGCATATTACATCAGGCTTATAGTTTACAATATCTGCCATATGGCCTAATACTTCTTCAACCATCTCCTCGTGATTAATAGCATCAATCTTTGTTAATGTCAGTGTAGCTATCCAGACTTCTCTTGGCAACTTAGAAGGCAACGGCTCTCCTTTAACATTAGACGCAAGTACTGCCGAAGGAGTAATTGCAATCCCTGCCCCTAGACCAAGTGCTGAGTTTCTTATAAAATTACGTCGTTCCATATTTTTGTTTTTAAAGCTGATCAAATTAGAATAGCATGTTTTCCCAGTAACAGAAAAATTAATAACTTTCGACTGCCCCTATATCTGGTGCATTCCCTTTATACATTAAACTTACTGGAGCTTTATCTTTCCATTGCATCTGCTTTTTTAAAATCATATAACCGGTATCATAATCAATACTTTTTATCTGAACTTCATTAGACCCAATACGGATTATATCTCCTTCAACAATACTAAATCCATCGGTAAAGAAATAAGGATCCTCTACTTTCAAAACAACGCTATCCTCACCTGTACCGATTGAATACGTCAAAAATGCTCCCGCATCAACACAAGGACTATCTTCTGTTAATTGATATTCACTTCGGACAAGATTTTTTAGGTTGGGCTGTTCAGCTATTAACCGCGGATTCCCCTGAATATTTTTACCGATATAATCAGGATAGGCTTGCTCAAAAGCATTTAAAGTGTAGGCTTTATCTTCTTTCCCAATAAAAAAAACATCTTCATTCTTATCACTTTGTGCTGTGATATTATTATTGTAGAACCGTGCTTCTGAAGGATTGGTAGAAGTACCAAAAGCGACCTGAACACTTGGTATATCCCTTTTCGTATTCACATCTTTAAATATTCTGTTTGCATAGAATATGTTGTTCATAAAGATATTATCATAAAATTCAGTATGTGAATTGTGTGTGATTTTAACCCCAGGACCACTACCGTATCGACCTCTTCCACCATTAGAATACACCGTATTATTATAAATGCGGTTACTAAAATTAAATGCCGCTTCGGGAGAGTCTTCACCACCCCCAACCTCACCATATCCACAAATATCCATGCCCCCTTCACATCCGGCAAATATGTTATTACGCATAATACACTTTACACCTGCAAATTGTACGCCCCAACTTGCCGGTGGCTCTTTGCCATTATAAAGCCCTTCTCTGTGTGAGTTGGGTCCAAACATGTTGTTTTCAATAAGAATATGTTCGCTCTTTCTGTAAGGAGCAGACCATTCTCTGTCACGAGTAGCAAATATCTCGAGTAACTTTTGATTTGGATTAATCAGTATATTGTTTCGAATGGCTGAATCATGAACACCCATAAAGACTAGGCAGGTATGAGATGCAGTATGAAAGGTGTTGCCCTCAATTAGATGAAAGCTGCCCCCTTGTATAGAAAGTAGGTCTGTGCCATTTTTAACAAAATTATTCTTAAAAAGAAAATAATCACCCATGTTCTTTAACTGACAGGATTCCCACATTGTGCTGTTTTCGAAATGGCAATTTTCAACAGTAATATGTGCTGATGATTTAATAGACATAAATTGAGGACAGTCCAAAAATTTCAAGCCTTTAATTACTATGTAGTCCTTTTTGTCAATCCAGATAGCAGGGGCTAGCGAATCGCCTGTAAATTCAACTACTTCGTTACCGTGATTTTTAAATGTAATGTAATTATTTTCCTCTCCTGAGTTTTTAGGACTAAGCTGTTCGTTATACACACCTCCTCTAATCAATACCTCAGTTCCTGCAATGGCAGCATTTGCAGCTGATTCTAATGTTTTATAAGCATCACCATCAGAACCATTACAATCGTGGTTCAAAATAGAATAATTACCCTTACAATCAGCCTGTAGTTGTGGGTCAACATAAATTACCTGAGCATACGATTGAAAACTGTTTAACAACAAAAAAAACAGTATTAGTAAATATGGGTTTTTCATAGTTTAAAAAATAATTGATTTAAATAAAAATTATGAATCATATATATTCTGACTTAAGTCTTATAATAGGATACAACTACCTTATACTAATTCGAAAGAAACAATCAGGCTTTTCATTGAATAAAGTCGCTCTTTTTCAAAAGTATATTCGTATAAATTTCAACTGCCTTTTCAAGCTTGTCAACATAACAAAATTCATCCGTTTGATGTGCCATTTCTGGTTGTCCCGGACCCAAAATAACCGTTGGAATACCACCATATGCACTTTGTAGCACGGACCCGTCCGTGAGATAAGGCAATGCCTTTGGATAGCCAGGTGAGCTCTCTGAAATACCACAAGCATTATATACCCTTTGCACAAAAGGGTCTTTTTCTTCTGTGGAAACAGCAATCAAATCGGTTAGCGTTTCAATGGACACTTCCTTTCCTAGCTCGCTTTGAATCTTAGCCAATAACTTATCATGGTCTACCTTAGTTGTAGTTCGAGCGTCTATAGTAAATTCAGCATAATCGGGAACCGAATTGATATTTTGTCCGCCAAAAACCTTTCCCACATTCACCGTAGGGAAACCGAGCAATGGATCTTCTTCGACTTCAAAGTCAAATTGTTCAATTTTTGAAATGGCCTTAGCTGCTTTATAAATTGCATTTTCTCCTAAATGTGGCATAGAAGAATGGGCTGTAACACCAGAAAATGATAGATTGAGATATAGCCCTCCTTTATGACCAATTGCTGGAATATTAGCTGTTGGTTCCCCTACCACAATACCACAGGCTTCACCAAGTCTTGGGTATGTTTTTATTAAATCCTTAGCACCTTGGCATCCCAATTCTTCTCCTGCAGTTAGTACCAACCTCACCCCTCCTTCCGGAGACCCTAAAGAAAAAGCGTTTATAGCTGCTATAACCATAGCAGCGACCCCGCCTTTCATATCACTAGATCCTCTTCCATATAATTTTCCATTCTTTACCTCTCCTCCAAAGGGATTCTCTGACCATTTTCCTGCACCTAAAGGAACGGTATCGAAATGCCCTGTAAAAACGATTGGTGAAACAATCTCAGAATATCCTTTTCCCGCAATAACATGAATTCGGTTACCTTCAAAAGGCACATATTCGACATCAAATCCATTTTCTTCCAATAATTCACCCACAAATTTAGCTGCATAATACTCGTTCCCAGGAGGGTTTATAGTATCCATGGCAATAAGCCTTTTTGTAAAATCCAGTACGTCGATCATAAATAGATTTCTTTTAAATTATTTATATTTTATATTGTCCTTAATAAAACACAGTCTATATCTTGTTTGGTCCAGTAAACTTCAACAATCAACTACTACATAGGAATACTTATCTTCTAATGACAAGTGATGTTAATAATTACCCGTAACCACCTATAAATAGTAAAGATTTCAATTAATGATTTCTTTTTTACTACTATTTATTTTGTGTTTGACATATTTACAATGGCAAATTTTTATTTATTCTAACCTTTGACCGTCTTTCAGTAATTTCTCTCTTAAATTAGAATAAGGCACCTCTTGAACATCTAAATTCCCATCTATGGCAAGCACAGCTGCTGTGGCAGCTGATTGCCCCAGGACCATAAAAACCGGTTCCATTCGTATTGACCCAAAGGCAATGTGCGTAGAACTAACACATACAGGGACAATAAGATTGGTACATTCCTCTTTTTTAGGCACTATAGATCTAAAGCTAATGGGGTAGGGTTCAAAGCCATGCGCCTCCACATTACCCTCGTTTTGCACATATCCATTGGCGTCGATATAACGCTGTACATTATGCGAATCCATGCCATAAGCGGCCAAACCAATAGCATCCTCGGCTACTACTAATGCCTCACAATTTTGTTGAGTCATTACATAATCACTCATCATTCTTCTTGCTTCCCTAATATAGAGTTGTTGTTGCCAACCGTCAGGTCTTTCAAATTCATCTTTAGAAGTTCCCCATTTTGAGGCTTCCTCACGAACAACCTCAGGAACTCTCGGGTGATTCGCCAAGGTCCACATCAACCCCATTTGATAACTCCTGTGATTCTCGATAATCTTTTCGCGTTCTGCATAAGTGGCCTCGGGATACTCATAATTCTTGCCGATATAGTCGGTAGAAAATCCATATTTATTGTTTGTATCCGTTTTCCGATTGGGCATGCTACTATTAATCCAAGGCAACAATGATTTGCTTTTACCGTACATTTCTGTCACAAGGCCCTTCCTAGCTTCATAATTACGAAAAAGCAATTCATAATTAATCTCATCATAATCATGAGGTTTTTGGAATGGAATACGGTTTTCTGGGTGATCCGTTAGGCACATCCTAAAACAATAGGCCTGTATCTTTTTATCTGCTTCTCCCTCTAGTCCCGGTTTGTCATTAACATTTGGTAAAAGACCACTCATTGAATTTCCCTTTTGAATGTATGGATCAACGCCCGGAATAAGGTTATGATTATATGCATTTATAGAAACAATGCCGGTCAAAGATCTATTTATACTATTCGCCTGTACTCCATTTAAGGTTTCCCCATATTCATTGTTACTTCCCGACCAATGGCATAGGAAATTCCTGCTGTAGCCATTAAGTCTCCCTCATATGTTGCGTCCAGATAAACTTTTCCGATAAAAATTTTGTCACTTTCCATGGTAATCGACTCAATTCTGCCATTTACCTTTTTAACACCTGAACTTCTGTTTAGCCTTTCGCTATAAACCACCTTAATATTCTCCTTATCCATCATGGCCTTATACACAGAAAGGGCCGCGGAAGGTTCAAATGTCCACATAGAAGCTTCTCCTTCTTTTGTACGGGTTTGCCCACTATCCATATAATCTGAACTCTTCTCCCATTTCCAATTATCCGGATCATCGTAATATTTTTTGATGTTTTCGTAGAACTCCCTAGAAATTCCACCAATGGCCTGCTTATTTCCTATATCGGTCTGGCCCAGACCTCCAGTGGTTAATCCGCCTATTCGATTGGTGGGTTCTATAAGCACTACAGATTTCCCCAACCTACTGCTTTGCAGGGCAGCAGCTACTCCTGCAGAAGTTCCTCCATATATAACAACATCATATTTGGCTGCTTCAGTTGTTTTATATGACTGTCCATTTGATGAAAAACAAAATAGAAACATAAGACACAGCTTGAAAATGGTTTTTGTTGTTAAAAATTTACCTACACCCAATTTGTTAATACTCATATTCATCAGTTTTATCTTTTATATTCTGCTTTTTTTAATTCTTTACCTTCTTTCTCATCAAGTAATAATGTACATACAGAAAGGCAATCACCAGATATTTATTCCGGGGAAATAATACCCTAGCTAACGATTCCTAAAGGCTTTGTTGTTTTCCAGTTTCCTCTTGTAAAATCAGGAAACTCTTGTGGCGCACCGTTTTGGGCTACGGAAGCTTCGCTCAAGGCTCCTACAGCACTCCAATAGCAACCTTCATATACGTTTTGATCCAAAGGTTCTCCATTTCTTAAACACTCAATAATGCGGAATCTCATTATAAAGTCCATTCCACCATGACCGCCCATTTTATTGGCCAATTCGCCTAAGCGTAGATATAACGGATGCTCATATTTTTCGAAAATCTTTTGTAATTGTTCCCCTTCGGCATATTCATGATGGCTATCAGGTCCCCCTTCAACACCACCTTCCAAGGCGATTCGGGTCGGGAATCCTGTCAAGGTTCCTTTTGTACCTTGAATCAGGTTATGTCTAGTGTACGGTCTAGGGCTGGTTTCGTCCCACTGTACCATAATAGTTCTACCCATGTATGTTTTAACGATGGATGTATTTATATCACCTCCCTTAAAATCTAGCTTATTCCATTTATGATCAGGCGGAAAGTTTTTCTCGGCATATAGATTTCGTCCTTTGCCCGGAGAAGAAAATGAGTTTATAAATTTAAAGTTGTCCTCTCCTCTTGCCAAATTCATGTATTGGGCGACCGGTCCCAAACCATGGGTTGGATACAGATTACCATCGCGTTTAGCATATTCGTAGGTTCGCCACGAACCTGTACCACGTTCTATATCGTCCATTTGTGACCTTAATTCATGTATATAGGCTGCTTCGCCATGGAGTAATTCACCAATAACCCCTTTTCGGCACATGTTCAGGTAAAGTAGTTCTTCCCTGTTGTAATTAACATTCTCCATCATCATACAATGCTTCTGGGTCTTCTCGGAAGTATCGACTATCTCCCACATTTCTTCAATGGTAAGGGCTAACGGTACTTCCACAAAAACATGGGCTCCACTTTTCATGGCTTCAATGGCCATGGGTGCATGTAATCCCCAAGGTGTGCAAACGAAGACCGCATCCGGTTTCTCCTTTTTCAGCATTTTTTTCCAATCGTTTTCTCCATCGGTGTATAATTTGATATCCTTATGTCGGGTTCCTGCTCCGTTCTCTTTACATACTTTTGCAGATTTTTCGGCCAAGTCTTCATATAGATCACTGATCGCCACTACTTCTGTACCTTCAATAGTTGAGATTTGTTGTACATGTCCTGATCCACGTGAACCTACGCCTATAAACGCACACTTAACAATATCTAACTTAGGCGCCGAAAAGCCTCCCATATAAGTAGCTCCTGGTTTACTATATATACCATTATCAATTATTGAATTTGACCATGACGGGGTCATTGCCAATCCCATTCCTGCAATTGTTGTTTTTCTTAGAAAATCTCTTCTTTTCGAATTCATTGTCTATATTTTATTTTATTATTTTTATATATAAGCACATAATCAATTTTGAAGTAAGCCCCTATAATCGCTTATTTCTTTTTCAGTAACACTTGGATGTCCATTCCCAAATGAAGCTCTAACATAGGTAAGCACATCGGCTAATTCTTTATCCGTTAAAAATTTAAAGCTTGGCATATCTTGGTCATATAATTTACCCTGAACTTCTAATGGTCCAGACAAACCATTTACAACCGTTTCTATCAACATTTCTTTATCAGCAACACCTTCGGTTTTGGATATTGGCGGAAAAAAGCCCTCGCTCCCGGAGCCATTGTCTTTATGACATGAAGCACAATATTTCTGATATATGGCCATACCTACAGTCCCTTCCTGCAATGCGATAGCATCTTTATCCACAGGTGATTTCTTTTCAATCATCTCTACGAGTGCATTTCTTAAATCGTCACTTGCTTGATGAATTCGTATAATTTTGTCGTCACCCTTAAATGGTAATTTCTCAGGACTATAAAACTCCGGATTGGAAATCGGATGCCAGTCTTTATTACTTGTACATAAATAAATATCACCATTTGGCGCAGCTATTACATCCCTAATCCGTCCAAACTGTCGGTTAAAAGCAACAACTTCTTCTTCAACAGCTGTACCATCCAAAGAAAGTTTTAAAACTCTTAAACTTGTACCTTTTAGAGAACCTACTATTATGCTATTATTCCATTCCGGAATTGCTTTTGAACCGTAATATGCGATACCTGATGGCGCTATAGTTGGAGTCCACACTTTTATAGGCTCAACAATTATAGAATCTTGACAATATCCTACCTCATATGGCTCATTACAAAATCCCGTTACATCTGGCCAGCCATAATTAGCACCAGCCTTAATTATATTTAATTCATCATCGTTGGCCTCACCATGCTCTGAACTATATAATTTATTATTGGCCATCACCAAGCCTTGCACATTTCGGTGGCCTCGAGAATATACAGGACTATCTTTAATTGGATTGTCACTTGGGATAGTCCCATCAATATTTAGCCTTAAAATTTTTCCATTAATTACATTCACATTCTGGGCCAATCTTTTCTTTCCTGCATCACCAAGGCTTAAGAAAAGTTTGTTGTCTGTAGAAATTACAATCCTACTTCCGTTATGATAGCTAGTTCCAGGAATGTCTTCTAATAATATTTTTGCGTTTTCTAACCCCCCATTACTATAAGTATACCTAACTAACTTAGAGCGTATTTCATCATTCTTCAAATAGGTATAATGTAAAAAAACATAAGGATGAAGTTCCATATTCGGGTGTACAGCAAAACCTAATAATCCATAGGATTTTTTAACTAGAACATCATCTAGCTTTAAAAGTGTTTTTATTTTTCCCGTATCAGTATTTAACTGATTAACTGTTCCTTTTATTTCTGTAAACCACAAAATATTGCTCTCTTTACCTCCCCAGCAAAGGTCCCAAGGATATTCTAAATTTGAAGCAACAACAGAAACTGCTAATTGCGAAGTCTCCAAAGTTTTTTTGAATAAATGTTCTTGATAGGACGTATCCTCCTTGGTCTTTTTAATTTGTTCATTGCAGGAAGAATTAAATACCATTAGTACTAAAAAACAAGCACTGATACCTACTGCAACTATATTTCGTTTTAAATTCATCCTATTTTTTTATTAATATCAAGCATCTACCCTAAACCTAAGAACACATCAAGCTACCCAACATAAAATTTCGGATAACAAAAGCAGTTTAAATGTTACTACCTCTGAATAATTCTAATACATTTTTTCTTCTTCCCATTCCTGTTAAATGGACTACCCCAATTCAGGGCCTGCAATTAAAAACTGTTTACTTACTAATCCCGCAAAAGAATTGTCTTTCAAATACATTCTTACAAAGGACCTTTGACAAGAAAAACCCAATGAAGCTAATCGTTGTATAAATTTCGTCTGATGGCGTAAAACATCAATTACTATAGCCTGGCCAATATGTTTTTCAAGAATAACCTCAGTAAGGTTTATTGCATCCTCTACAGTTTCTGCCATAAGCGGACCTAATTGAAAAAAATTAAGACCAGGGCGTCCGAAAACATATCCTACGATACGATTATTTCTTACTATACACCATCCCTTATTTTTATTCCTTAGAAAATCAATCAATCCAGCTCTGTTTGCTCCAAAAATCTTAAAATCAAGCCTAGATAATTCTGCCATATCACTCTGGCATATAGGTCTAATAACATCTTTACACTTATTGTTTATAATTTCATTAAACGTAGTTATTACCATACGATCAATTTCCAATTCTTCATGGAAACCCAGTTTACTGTAGACCGGAATACCTGCAACTGTAGCATCTAATTTTATGGATTTACAACCTCCCAATTTTTCAATTATGGTATTCAATAGATTCTTACTAATCCCCAATCCTCGAAAACGCTTAGATACCAACATCATTCCTATCCAAGCAACCTGATCCCTATAATTCATGGCTGTTACCGTACCTATTATCTCATTATTGTAGGTTGCCACAAGACATAAATTGGAATTAAGGTCCAAAAGCATTTGCCAATCTTTCTTTGTTTGATTCCAATTCTCTGCAAGCACTAATTGCATTGCTCCAGAGATATCAGCCTCAACCATTTGCCTGACAATAATACTTTTTAGATCAATATTCATATTCATTTATTATTTAAGCCAGCCCTCTAAATTTCTAGCTATAAAATCATCATCATTTAATTCAGGGTATGCTTCATAAACCCTATCGATTTCTGCTTTTTGAACTGAGCTTAAACAGTCCTTCTCATTCAAGGTCCATGTTCCCTCTAAAAGACCCTGTCTTCTTAAAACCTCATGCAGACCAACAATACAACCCGAAAAATTATGAGCAGCGTCAAAGAATGCAGCATTACTGTCGGTAATTTTAGCAGCCATGGTCAGTAGTTTTCCAGAATCTGTGGAATACACCCCTTTTTTAATATCTTCTAAAAGAGTAACCGCCTCCTTTGCCCATACAGACCAATGACCTAATAGGCCACCAACAATTCTCTTCTTAATGATTATACCATTTGACTGAATCTGAAATTCTGTCATTAGATCAACTAATATGTTATCATCATTTCCTGTATATAAAGCTATTTGTTCTGCACGACCTGATTCTACAACAGCACGTACAACGTCGAAAGTTTGATACCTATTAAAAGGAGCCATTTTAATTGCTACTACATTTTCAATCTGAGCAAACTCTAACCAAAAATCAAAATCTAAATAGCGACCACCAACAGCAGTCTGCATATAGAAGCCAATTAAAGGCATTACTTGAGACACTTCTCTACAGTGATCCAATAATTCTTTATTAGAGGCATCGGGCAACGAGGCAAGACTTAATAGAACTGCTTGGTAACCAAGATCAGCAGTCATTTGAGCTTCTTTTAACGCTTGATTTGTATTTCCTATGACTCCTGCAATTCGAAGGATAGTTCTGTCCGATTTTAATGTATAATTGTCAATTTCCTCTTTAGCCAGTTCTAATACAGGCTTAAATAAGTTTACATCTGGCTTTCTAATTTCGAATTGGGTTGTATGAACTCCTACCGCTAAACCACCGACTCCAGCATCCAGATAATATCTTGACAATGCCCTTTGTCTTTTTTCATCTAACTTTCTATCTTTATTTAAAGCCAAAGGATGTGCTGGAATAACCGTACCCTCTTGAAGCAATTGCTTTGCTTTTGGGGATAATTTATTATTGTTCATATATACTGATTAAGATTAATTACCCTGATTTTTGGCTTACGTATATGAGCCATTGAGGTATTCTTTTAAAAATTTAATTCATTATTGTTTTGAGCAATAATCAAAGTCAATCAACATTGATTAATACTTTCCGTCTTTAACTTCAAAATGTGTTGGCTTCCCATGAACTTGTTGCTCCGAATTAACCCAGTTCGCAGTCCATTTTATCACATTATCAACAGATTCATCGGGGTTACCCATTTCTTTAACTATTTGTGCAGAATTTGAAAGTAGGGCTACATTATCTTCTTTCCCTGTAATTACTACTTTCTTCCCCATTAATTCTCCGAATTTCAGGGCGACCTCTTTTATTGAAATTCTTTCCAATCCTGTAATGTTCAGTATTCGAGCTGGATTTTCACACGTCATTAATGAACGTAATATGAAGGCGTTGGCATCCCCTTGCCAAATTACGTTGGCATAACCCATAGTAACATCTACTGGTTCATTGTTCTTAACTTTCAATGCTATATCAACTAAAACGCCATATCGCATTTCAACCGCATAATTAAGCCTGATTAATGAAACCGGTGTTTTGTTTTCCATACTTCCATATTGAAAAAGACGTTCTCTGCCTAAGCATGATTGTGCATATTCTCCGACTGGCATTGCTGGATCCGATTCTAACGAACCACCTGAATCAACATTCACTAAAGGATAAACACAACCCGTAGAAAGAGCTACAATACGTGACTTTTTGTATTGTTCAACGACCAAACCAGGAATAAAGGAATTCATAATCCAGGTGTAAGGTTCATTACCTTGTGTTCCAAATTTAGTACCCGCTAAGTAAATTACATTTTCAACGTTGGGCAGGCTTTTTATAAATTCTTGATCAATAAGATCACCAGATATTGTTTCTATACCGAGCGACTCTAAATAGTCTTTATTCTTTGGTTGACTAAATCTAGAAACTCCTATAATTCGTTTTGTTACACCCGCTAGATCGCAGGCTCTTTTAGCCATATGGGCCATTGAAATACCCATTTTCCCGGAAACACCTAAAAAAATAATATCTCCTTTAAGTTTCTCCATCATCTTAACCAATTCCGATGTTGGTCTTGATATCGCTTCTTCTAGTTCTTCTTCATTCTTAAAAAATTCAGGATATGTCTTTATCATTATTCTTAATTATTAATTATTCTATCAAAACTTCAAAAAAATTATACTGCTAAATACCCAATAAGTTTTCCGTACATAAAATAGACCAAAACACATATGAGAACAAAACCTACGATGGCCATGAAATTCTGCACAATATTATTTCTATAATTACCCATTATAGATTTGTTATTAAGAACTAAAAACAGTCCGATGGCAATAAGTGGTACACTAAGTATGGAAGATGCCTGAGCCATTATTAGGGCATATATTACATTGACTTTGAAAAATACGGCAATCACCATACCGGCAAGTAAAATTACAGCCGTGAATACTTTGGGCATTTTCTCATTCATAGAACTCCCCATTCCCATACTATCGGCCAATAATCCGCCGCCTGTAACAGAATTAACCAAAAGAGACGAAAATGCAGCTGCCATAAAACCAAAACCAAATATGTATTTAGCAAAACTGCCTAATAACATTTCCAATTGAATTGCCATATCAGCTGCTGAGTTTACAGATATTCCCCTTGGTTTTAAAGTTGCCGCTGCTGTAACAATAACCAAAATTGATATTAAGGCGAGTAGAGATACTCCTATTTTAGTATCCCGTATACTTCTCGGCAAATCGGCTAGTTTCCATCCTTTTCCCTGTACAAGGTAGGATTGGTAAAATGCATTATGTAATACGAAAGTAGTCCCCACAAGTGCTGCTATTTCATTAAAATCATCACCTGAAACAGCACGTGGAATAAACCCCATAGCTACAGCTTCTAAATCTGGTTTTATAAAAACCAAGTTTAAAATAAATGCAAGAATTAAGATTACAACCATTATCATCATTAGTTGCTCGAGTGCTTTGTATAAGTTTTTCGAAAAAAAAACTAATACCATAGCTAACGGTGTAAATATAAAAGGCCAAATAGTTTCATTAATTCCGGTTAAGGTCTTCATACCCATACCTACCCCTAGATTATTTCCAAATTGAAAGCTTAGGGCTGCTAAAAATGAACATACCCCAATAGCAATGGAAAACCACTTCCCATACTTTTCGGCTATTACCTTTAGTAATGATTTTTCATGCAACACACCAAAACGAACGCTCATTGTGGTGTAAACACTCATGGAGATTGCGCCAACCAATATTACCCATAGAAAAGAATAACCATATGTAGAGCCTATCTTAGAAGAAACTGTTATACTGCCGGGTCCTAAAACCACAGCCGCTATGATAAAACCAGGCCCTAATGACTTGAAAAAATTCTTAATTTTAAAATTCATTGTATTGGGGTGTATTTCATAATAACAGGATTTGATAATTGTTCATAAAGCTTCTCTATTTCTTTAGATGGGTGTTCATTATCTACATCAAATATGGCATACACATTTTCCTCAAAATATTTACTTCCTTTGGGTACTCTTAACTCACCACTATCTACAAATCTTCTGTCCCAGTATCGACCTTCATGATGTGCATACGTAATTTTCGTTTGTGCATCAATCATAGGAGATAGGCCACCGCTAAGATTTTTATAATCAAAATGGAGCCTTAAACTTCCGAATCCATATTTAGTACTATCATTATAAAAAGCAAACCATCTAGCATTTGCATCAACAGGATGCTTTCTAAGTTCTTTAATGGAGTGATGTGAAATTAAAGGAGCTTTATCATATAAGGGTATAGTCTTTATTTTTCCATTTGCTATTGGAAATATTGCATGAGTAAAAAATCTATTCATGGTCATTTCATCGTTCCTCAACATAGTAACCGTTAAGCTATCAACCATTTTCATTTCCGAAGAAAAACTGAAATAGGGTTTACCTGCATAAAACTTATATTCACCTTCTAATTGAATTTCTTCATAGTCATTAACTTTTCCTGAACGATAAACCGAAATTACATATGGACCTTTTTCAATATGAATTGAATCAAATTCTTGAATATGCGCCATTGTTTTATAGTCTACATTCTTCTTTTGAAAACTAGGCGCCCAATGCATTTTAATATTATTACGCTCTAGGTTAATGTCATTGTGTTGTTTTAGTGAAATTGAACTAAGTTGTCCAGCACTGAGTTCTTTATTGTCTGAAGTCTTTTTAGACGTTAAGTCTGCCTTAAAATATTCATTTTCAATAAAAAGATCCAACCTTTCCCCTTTCAATTCAAGATCTGTAATTGTCTTCTTATTATCTCCAATAACAATTTCATATTCGTTAGTCTCATGAGCTTTAATGCTAATTGGAAACAAGCATTGAACAACATTAGAATCTAACAAAATTTTTGAGCGGTCTAAGATCTGACCTATAATTAAGTCTCCATCATTTCTATTTCTTAAGAAAAGAGCCTTGTTCACAAGTCGTCGCGGATCTATTGTAATATTGACCTCTACATACTCCAAATCACGAGAAATACCAACAGGTTCTGTAATTTGTAAATCGCCAACGGCCTCATTTTTTGTACAAGAAGTAAACAGCAATAATGCCGAACCAAGAAGTATATAAAAAGAAAATAGTGATGTAAAAATCGATTCTTTTTTAAAAATCATGTAAGCAGTTTTTATGGATAATTATTTCAATCTTAATAATCAATCCTAACAAAATTAATTTTGTAGTAAGGTTATTCTAGCCAGATACCGTTTAGCATTACTTTTTCAATGTTGTACATATCTTTGATATCGGTCACCGGGTCACCTTTAATTAAAAGAAGGTCTGCTTGTTTTCCAATTTCGATACTTCCAAGGCGATCGTCTATCTTTAAAAACTTAGCATTTTCACTGGTAGATGCCTTCATAATTGCACCATTACCCATTCCCGTCTTTGCCAGTAAATCCATTTCATGTTGATATGACCAGCCCATTTTCGCATAAGGTACCCATGGACCATGAGAACCAACTGCAATTCTGACATTTGCCTTAGCACATCTTCCAATAAACTCACTCATGTGTTGAAATGCAATCAATGCGGTACTATCATTCTTTTCACCTTCAATTATATACTCGTAAGGCCCTAAAGTTGGAGTTAAAAAAGTCTGATTTACTTCTAAAAATTTTATTAAGGAATCAGCCCTCTTACCATTTACATCAATGTCTTTCCACATTTCTAATCGACCAGACAACCTTGCTTTATTGTTCGCCATCATTTTTTGTCGAAACTCTTCAGCTTTTCTTTTTGAGACTAGTGCAGTACCAAGAGATGTTACATGTTCTACCCCGTCTAAGCCAGCCAAAACTGCTTGCCTTACATCTGTAATTTCTAAATGAGCGGTTACTGGTAGCCCCTTAGCATGAGCTATATCACTCACCTCTTTAATTAAACCAAGAGGCAGATTTTGATAAATTTTAATAGCTGAAACATTCTGACTGATTAGATAATCCATTGCTTCCTTAACTTCAGCTTTATCTCTAACCATATAAGAATCTTTAGGCCATGATGGTGGTGGCATATCTATATGTGGCCCAGTCAAAAATAATCTAGGGAGAGGGTCTCCTGTTTGACGTTCAAAATCAAAAGCTTCTATCCATTGCCCAGGGTCTCTTACCGATGTTACACCGTTACGAACAAATTTTGTAGGGAAGTGTTTAACATGATCATAATGAAAATGCGCATCTACCAAACCAGGCATTAGAGTAAAACCATCACCTTCAATAATTTCAGCATTCTCAGGAATTTCGATGTCATCTATGAGACCCACTTCATCAATTAGCCCATTACGAACTATAACTGTAGAATTATCAATTGAGGACACTCCTAATCCATCAAAAAGTGACACTCCAACAATAGCAATTACGTTGACCCCAATAGGAATCTCGTCATGGTTTACCTCTACAGGGTGAAATTCAATTTTCTGAGTAGAACCTTGTTCTTGCAAATCTTCTTTACAAGAGAAAAGCACAAATAAAATCGATAGATATAACAGGCTATATTTCTTCATTTTAGCTTTATTTTATGTTACAAAATCAGTGTCTCTAATTCATTATTTTTTTATTAAAATAAAGGCATTCTTCCTAAGAGTGAATGCCTTTAAAAAACTCAAACAACAAATTCTTAATATCCTGGATTCTGGACAAAATTCTGATTCTTGTCAATTTCACCTTGTGGTATAGGCCACAAGTATCTAAACTCGCTAAAATTTGATTGAGGCTCCAGTCCAGCAGGTCCAAAGACTTCACTTCCTAAATCCTTACGGACTATATCGTACCATCTTTTAAATTCAAAAGCTAATTCTATACGTCTTTCTTCCAAAATTATAGTTCGTAAATCATCTTTACCGGTTGCCATAACATCTTCAGGATAAATGGAAGGAGCGTAACTATCATAACCACTTCCATAAAAATCAATCGTTCCCGAATTTCTAGCACGACCTCTAATTTGATTTACATAACCTATAGCTTCAGCCGTAAGAGCTAATTCATTAGCAGATTCCGCGGCAATAAGCAATACCTCGGCATATCTAAAAGCTGCATGATCAAAATCAGATCTCCATCCAGCAGTGGTCCTTCCTTCACCAACAAATCTATTAAACTTTGCTATATGAGGTCTAGCTACCTCGAATTCAGAAAATGGTCTGACAATATCTGTATCATCAGCCAATATCAACGAATCGGCCATACTCACTTTAAGTCGATAATCATTGGAATCCCAATTATTATACACATTAATATGGGGAACCAGCATACTCCATCCCCTAATAGGTTTTACGCCACCTTCAACTCCGTTAAATGGACCAATTTTATTATCATTTTCATAGGTAATTGGGTTTGGGCTTTGCCCTGTTTGATTACCCGTAAAATCTATAGAAAAAATATACTCTTGGGAAGCCCATTGTTCACTTTCTCTAAAAACATCTTGAAAATCATCTGCCAATCCGTAGTTTAATGCCCCTGCATTATCTATCACCCATTTTGCATTATCATACGAATTTTGCCAATCTTCTCTAGTCATATATATAGAAGCTAAATATGAAGCCGCTGTCCCTTTTGAAGGTCTAGATCGAACACTACCCCGTGAATCCATCTCTAAATTTTCGAAAGCAAAGGTCATATCTTCTATAATTTTCGCATACACTTCTTCTGATGAAGATTGTTCTATGCTTAATGGGTCAGATATATCAGGACTATCGATATAAGGTACATTACCATATATTCTAACTAAATGGTAATACAAAAACCCTCTAACAAACCTTGCCTCGCCTTCTGCCAAATTTTTGTCTTCCTCATCAATATCATCACCTAAAAGACCTATACCATCAATAGCAGTGTTCGCAGTGGCAATAGCTTGATATGCCGAAGCCCAAAAACCACTTACAAAAGAATTTGTTGGGGTAACCAAGAATGGGCTAAACTCGGTATAATCGCTAAATTCAAGTCCATTATCAACCATATCACTTGACAGTTGCAAAGGCGTGGTAAGTCCACTTCCGTAAAAATTTCCGGATGCCATTAAGCCGTATGTACCATCTGTCATTGCATTGACATCATCTATAGTATTAAAAAAACCTTCTGGACTCAATGTACCTACCGGTTCTTCATCTAATTCTGCGCAGCCAACAACAAATGTCAAAATAGCTAGTGCAGAAAATTTTATTATATTCTTCATAATTATATCTTTATTTATTGTTATATACTAGAATCCAATATTTAGACCCAATGTGTATGATTTTACATTTGGATAACTACCATAGTCAAGTCCAAGATTACTACTAGAACTACTATATCCAACCTCAGGATCAACACCTTTATAATCGGTTAATGTCAATAAATTTTGACCACTTATATAAAGACGGGCCGACGACATATTGATTTTAGATAGTAGTGATTGTGGAAAATTGAAACCTAAAGAAACATTTTTCAACCTAACATAACTAGCATCATCTACCCATCGATCCGAAGTCACAAAACTTCTGCTGATTCTAGCCTCAGGTATATCCGTATCCGTATTTGTAGGAGTCCATCGATTAAGCGCTTCAGTAGTTACATTAGTTCTTCCGTTTAAGGCTCCTAACTCCATAAGGGAGTAATTTAGCATTTCACCACCTTCTGATCCTTGAATAAAAATATTAAGACTTAAGTTCTTATAACTAAAATCATTATTCCAACCCCACGTAAAATCAGGATGAGGGTTCCCCATAACACTACGATCGTCATCTGTTAGTTCACCATCCCCATTCAGGTCCTTGAATTTTTCACCACCAACGTCTTCACCACCTACAAGTACCTCATCGGCAGATTGTACAACTCCATCATAAACATAACCCCAGAATTGACCTACAGACAGGCCTTCTCTTAATATTTGTGTATTCCCTGCTCCAGCTAACGGTGCCGAAGAATAGTAAATATCATTGCCTTCTGTATCGTTATCAACAAGTTTGATAATCTCATTTTTATTAAATGAAATATTCGCAAAAGTTTTCCATTTAAATTCACTCTGAAAAATAGTTGCATTTAGTGCAAACTCAAATCCTTTATTTTCTACAGTCCCAATATTTTGCAGCTGAGTTTCGAACCCAGTATAATTTGGCGTAGGAACGTTAAACAAAAGATCATTTGTTTTCATTATATAATAATCTGCAGTAAAGCCGAATCTATTCCCCAAAACTCCAAAGTCCAAACCAATATTAGTCTGTGTAGTCGTTTCCCATGTTAAATCATTATTAGAAATGGTTGAAGGTCTTAACGCTGTAACTGCGTTACCCTGAACCGTTGTGAAAACATCAGAGAATGTAGCCAAAGATTGGTAAGGGCTTATCGCCTGATTACCTACTTGACCGTAACTAGTACGAAGTTTTAGTAAACTAATAGTATTTGAATCGACTAGAAAATTCTCATCAGAAATTTTCCAACCAAAAGCGGCAGAAGGAAAAAAGCCATACTTATTATTCTCTGCAAATACAGAAGCCCCTTCGTAACGACCAGTGAACGTAAATAAATACTTATCGTTCAATGTATAGTTCAACCTTCCGAAGAAAGCTTCAAATGTTGAATTTGTCAATTGCGAATCAACAGAAGGTGTGTTTGTACCCGCACCTAAGTTCCAATATGAAAAAGAATCAGAAATAAAACCGGAAGCTATCGTTGTAGAAAACTCCGTTCTATCTTTTTGATAAGAATAACCGGCCATCAATGATACATCATGAATATCACCAAATATTTTGGAATAATTTAAATAATTTTCATTGATTAAACTAGTATACTTAACATTTGTAAGAGTAGCCTCACCCCCAGCACTACTACCGCGCTCTAAGGTTGTTGGATAGTACTGACCAGTTCTGGAACCACTCACCTTTACACCTAATGTAGACTTAAACTTTAAACCTTCGGCAATACCGATTTCCGCATATACATTTCCTTGAAATAAATCACTTTCAACTTCGTTTTGGTATTCGGTTGCCATAGCATAAGGGTTATCAATAGGATAACCTACAACACTTAATGAATTATCGCCATTTTCATCTTTAACCCCCTGGGTAGGCGAAAATTTATAAGCTCCTGATACTACACCAGTTTGCGAAGCATCACCGCCTTCTTGTGTTCTTACCCCATTTCGATTGGTTCGTCGTGCAAAAATACTTGACCCAATATTCACAGACTCTGACACCTTTAAATCTAAATTGGAAGTAATAGAATACCTTTTATAATCCGAATCTTGAATAACACCCTTCTGATCAAAAATTGCTCCGGATAAATAATAAGTTAATTTATCTGAACCACCAGCAACTGAAAGCTGATAATTTTGAACCCCTCCAGGTCTGTATATTTTATCTTGCCAATCTGTTCCTTTTCCTGTTAATTCTGGAACAAAATCAGGATAAAGTTCTTGAATATAACCTGTAAATTGATCTGCATCAAGTAGATCTAGCGTATTTATCTCTTTTTGAGAAGAATATGATGATGAAAAACTAAATTGTGCTTTACCTTCAGTACCTCTTTTTGTGGTTACAATCACAACCCCATTAGCCCCTCTAGCTCCATAAATTGCAGTAGAAGAAGCATCTTTAAGAATCTCCATAGACTTAATATCCTCAGATGGAGGCATAGTCCCGCCAATAAACCCATCAACAACAATTAAAGGATCATTACCAGCATTAATAGAAGTATTACCACGAATTTGGATACTATACCCTGAACCAGGTGCTCCATTTGTAGATTGAACAGTAACTCCGGCTGCCCTACCCTGTAATGCTTGAGTTGCATCCACAACTGGAAAAGCAACTAAATCTTCAGCACTAACGGAAGAAACAGAGCCAGTCAAGTCACTTTTTTTAACACTTCCATATCCTACAACAACAACTTCATCTAATCCAGCAGCATCCTCCTCTAAATTTATGGAAATATTTGTTTGTCCATTAAGAGATAATTCACGGGTAGCAAAACCTAAATAAGAAATTACTAAAACTCCATTACCATCCTCGACTTCTAAAGAAAAATTACCATCAAAATCAGTTTGTGTTCCATTGGTAGTCCCTTTTTCTACAATACTTGCGCCAGGCAAAGGTTGTCCTTTAGAATCTAGAATTACACCTTCAACTAAAGTTTGTTGAATAGAAATAACAGTGCTTAGCTTCAAACTTTTAGCTGATGATTTTGGAATTCTTCTAACCAAATAAATACGACGTTTATTTATATTAAAGGTTGACTTAGTATCCTTAAATATGTTATTTAAAATAGTATCGATTCCTTCATTTTTTACATTGACCGAAACAGTCCTATTTAAATCTACGTCTTCAATTTTATAGACAAATTGAAATTCAGTGGTGCCTTCAATCTCATCTAAGAGTTGACCAATAGAAATATTGTTTAATTCTAAAGTAATTTTCGTGCGTTGTGCATAGCTATCATTGGCTTGTAGACTAAAAAAAGTAACCAATATAAGCAGCGTACTTAATTTCATTTTTAAATTATAAGAAGATAAAGGATATCGGCTTCTTGAGTAGTTAAGAAGTTTTTTCATACTTTTAAGGTGTTAAAATGTGGTTATTAATATTATAATCACTAGTACTAAATCGGGAGATGTTCGAGCATTTTCCGATTTTTTTTGTCTATTACAACAAGTTGCAGTCAGTAATCTTTTTTTTTGGTATTCTTTTTAGATTTTAATTTCACTTCATTAGCATCTATTTTTGATAGTTTACAACTTTTATTTATCACTCAATTACAATCTGATTATCATCAATGATTTCAAAATCAAGACCGTAGTTAAATTTTAATTCTTCAAGTACTTTTTCAATTGGTTGATTCCCAAAATTAGCATTGAATTTCTTTAAAGACAGAACTTTGTTTTTGTTGACAATAGAAACATTATAATGCCTTTCAAGCCTTTTGATTATGTTTTCAAAAGTCATGTCACGAAATATTAGTTCACCGTTCATCCAAGAAGTGTACATATCAGTAACGACTTGATTTTTGTCCATTTCTCCGTCAATCCTATCAAAGCTACCCTTAAACCCCGGTTCTAATAAAATTTTATTTTGGCCGTCATTATCGCTTAAACTACTTGACATACTGACAGACCCCTCAACAAGTACTACTTCTGTTGTTGCATCTTCTGGATAAGAAGAAATATTAAATTGTGTTCCCAATACTTGAACATTTAATTTACCAGCATTTACTATAAATGGGTGTGCTGAATCTTTTGCTACGTTTAAATAAGCTTCACCTGAAATAAAAACAGTCCTATCCTGACCCTCTAAAAACTTAACTGGATACTTTAGTGACGAGCCTGAATTGAGAGTGGCCATGGTACCATCAGATAGTTTTAATTCAAATTTTCTACCGAAAGGCACAGTTAGGGTATTAAATACAATTTTCTCAACACCGCTATTTTCTGAATAAACCAATTGATTTCCATTTTGCCGACCTAGTATGGCACCTGTCTTATCTGTTACTTTAACAGTACCATTTTCTTCAATGATTTGTAAGCTTCCATCCTCAAGCTCTAAAGTAATTGCGTTATCCGGTATTATATATGAAGGCGCTGGTGTAGTATTAATATAATTATACCCTAGGGCCATTCCAATAAATATAGCAGCACTCGCAGCTATTAATCTCCATGTACTAGTTTTACCTTTTTTCAAGTTACTCTGAACTTTGATTTCTTCCCATAAAGAATCCTGAACATCTTTCTTGTCGGATTCATTCTTAAAAGGCAAATCTTTATTCACTGAAGAAACCTTATTACTGAATTCTTCGAGAATACTCTTCTCTTCCTCAGAAATTGAGCCATTTAAATGTTTTTCCAATAATTCACGGAATTCGTGTTCACGCATATTTATATCTCTATAAATATATGAACCAATTAAGCCTACGAACTCACATTAATTAAATGAGTTTAACATTTTTTTAATATTTAACAATAAGACAAGTCTCATTTATTTTCAAAATATAATGCGTACAAATTGGAAACTTTTCTTAAAAAGTTAATTAAAAAAGAAGAAAATAATTAATGGTAATTTATGTAGGACCCCCAAGTTTTGTCTGATTAACTTAAGTGCCAAGGATACCTGATTTTCAACTGACCGTTTAGATATACCTAATTGTGAAGCAATTTCTTCATTACTATTATTTTCAATTCTACTTAATTGAAAAACTTGTTGACATCTTGGAGAAAGATCCTTTAAAGAATTGGTTATAACAATATTAGTTTCCTCTAAATCATACTGATTTTCGACTTCGGGGCTAGAGAACCGTAATGAATCGATAATATTGAGCTGAACTGTATTGAATTTGTTATCTCTAAAGTATTTAAAACAACCATAACTGACCGACTTAAATATATAAGCTTCAAAATTTACAATCACTCTACTTTCCCTAGTTTTCCAAAGTTCTACCCAAATGTCTTGCACAATATCTTTAGCAAGATCTCCATCTCCAAGTATGCTTTGAGCTTTCAAAAACATGGATTCCCAATACAGCTCAAACAATTTATGAAACGCTTTTTGGTTACCGTTTCTAAACTGAGAAAGAAGCAATTCGTTAGTGTAAGCTTTTTCTTTAGACATTGTAATCGACAATTCAATTATGAGCCATGATAGATTATAAATGTATAAAAAAATACATTAAACAGCCTTTTGAAAATTTTGAATATGAAAATAAAAAGGTTGTAAAACCCAACAATCAACAATGAATTGAGCTAAATAAAAGTAAAAAAATGTACTAAAAATATCGTAAAACTGTAATGTTACATTACCATTATTAGCAATAATATTTATATAGGACAATGCTAAATTGATGTTTCACAAGACATTGTAAAACAAAAAACAATAACAAAATAAATTAACAACAGGTTTAAATTATTTCAACTTCAGTATTAAAATTCAATCCATATAATCGATAGAGATGAAAGTAAATTTGACAATAACTTAATATTCAAGAAAAGCTTGAACCTACGTTTATTTAATTAAGCTTATTAATATTTGTTCATTATTAAACCAATAATTTGGTCTTACTTCTAAAATTTAGATAACTATTTGATTTTCCCCAGACGGAATAAAGCCAGTAATTTCAATTTTAAAATATTAATAAAATGTTAAACTCGTTTAATTGATGTGAGTTCGTAGGCTTAATTGGAACATCCATTTATAGAGGTGAACGTAACTTACGTATTAAGGGTATTTTTAAATATATAATTTCAGATTTTAAGACAGAATTTTCATTGTCCACTTTTACATAAATCCATTAAAAAAATGAAAATATCACTATTAATTTCATTCATATTAACAACTGTTTTTAACGTTTATTCTCAAAACAAAGACCAGGTAGAGATAACAATATTGGAAAACGAATATTGGTGGGGCGGACTAAGTGCTATTGGTCATAATACCCCTTACGATTCAAAAACAATTGAAAAGCATGACCTTTGGGGTGACAACAAAGGTAATCAAGCGCAACCATTGTTATTATCTAGCAAAGGCAGATACGTTTGGAGTGAATCTCCAATAGAGTATTCTTTTGAAAATGGCCATATTACAGTTACCACAAGAGATGGTAAAATTGAATTTGGAACTGCAGGTAAAAATTTGCGTGATTCCTATGATTATGCCGTCACAAATTTCTTTCCTCCAAATGGAAAAATTCCAGAGAAACTATTGTTTACAAAACCGCAATACAATACTTGGATAGAGCTGACTTATAATCAAAACGAAGACGATATTTTAAAATATGCGCAATCAATAATTGATAAAGGATATCCACCAGGGGTGTTAATGATAGATGATAATTGGCAGGAAAATTATGGCACTTGGGAGTTTTCGCCACGTAGATTTAAAGATCCAAAAGGAATGATAAAAAAATTACATAACCTAGGTTTCAAGGTTATGCTGTGGGTGTGCCCTTTTGTAAGTGCAGACACAGAAATTTTCAGACATTTAGCCAAGGAAGGAATGTTGTTACTAGATGCTGATAAAACACAAGATGTACTATGGGCCAATACGAAAAATAAGGCTGCAATAATTAGATGGTGGAACGGTGCCAGTGCTTGCCTAGATTTGAGCAATCCGAAAACCCAAGAATGGTTTGAAACAAGACTTAAATTTTTGATGGATGAATATGGGGTGGATGGTTTTAAATTTGATGCTGGCGACGCTGATTTTTATACTGGTGATATTGTTTCTTTTGTACCCGACATCACGCCAAATGACCACACCACTTACTTTGCAAAACTTGGATTGAAGTTTCCTCTGAATGAATATCGAGCATCGTGGAAAATGGCCGGTTTACCTTTGGCACAGCGACTGCGAGACAAAAACCACAATTGGGATGATCTTGAAAAACTTATTCCAGATTTGATGTCTCAAAGTATAATGGGGTATGCATATACCTGTCCTGATATGATCGGTGGTGGAGAACACCAGTCTTTTGAAAATTCAACAACAATTGATGAGGAGTTGGTGGTACGTTCGGCTCAGGTTCACGCTTTAATGCCAATGATGCAATTCTCCGTAGCACCTTGGCGGGTTCTTTCCGAAAAAAATAATCAGTTATGTCTTGAAGCTGCCTTATTACATGCTAAAATGGGTAACCTGTTTTTAAATTTAGCCGAGGAAGCTTCCCTAACCGGAGAACCTATAGTAAAACCTATGGCCTTAGCATATCCAAATAGTGGATATGAAACTATTAAAGATCAATTCATTTTAGGAGATAACATATTAGTTGCTCCAGTAGTTAAACAGGGGGTACGCAAACGAAGTGTAGTATTACCAAAAGGGAAATGGAAAGCGGAGGACGGTGAAAATTTTAAAGGAGGCCGCACCATCGAGATTGAAGTTTCACTGAGTCGTTTACCCTATTTCACCAAATATTAAGTTTTCTTTTGTATTGTCAAAAACGATGGCGCGAATAGCAATTTATTTATAACTCACCATAAATAAAAAAGTAAAAGAAGCTAACTATACAAGACATTTCTTGTAAAAAAATAACGTTAAGCTATTGAGACTAATTAACCGTCTTGAATTATTAACCTACTTAAAAATTCGAGCTAACCTATGTGCAGCAAAAGTAGAGTCTCCCTAAAAGTCATATCAACCTTAGCTGGTTTAATGGTTATCAAATCAATTATCAAGCTAAAATCTAAATAATAATGAATAAAACAAGTATAATTTTAATCGTAATTTGTTTTACATTCTTAAACTCTTGCAGAACAGAAAATCCCTCAATTAGTGTCCATGAAATAAGTATGGAGGCACCTTTTGATATGCCAAATATTAAAATACCAGACTTTAGTACTTCTAAGAGAATGTCAATTTTAGATTTTGGTGCAAAACAAGGAGATAAAGAAAAAACATCTAAAGCTATAGAACTGGCAATTAATAATGCTAACAGTATTGGTGGTGGAGTGGTTATCATACCGGAAGGAGAATGGATTACAGGAAAAGTTCACCTGAAGAGTAATGTTAATCTCCACTTAAATAAAGGAGCTATTCTTGTTTTCTCAGAGGATCCTGCCGATTATTTACCTCCTGTTCATACAACATGGGAAGGAATGGAGTGCTACAATTATTCTCCATTAATTTATGCCTACAAATGCAAAAATATTGCAATAACCGGAAAGGGAGAAATAAAGGCTAAAATGGATGTTTGGGAGACCTGGTTTTTACGTCCCCCGGGTCATATGAACAACCTAAAACGTTTATATCATTTGGCTTCTAAAGGTGTTCCTGTGGAAGAAAGACAAATGGTAAATGGTAGTTCGCATATGAGACCTCAATTTATTCAATTCAACAGAAGTGAAAATATATTATTAGAGGGGATAACTATTACCAATAGCCCATTTTGGGTCATTCATCCTTGTTTATCTAAAGATGTTGTTATAAGGAATGTAAAAGTTAGGGCACATGGACATAATAATGATGGTGTAGACCCTGAAATGAGTCAGAATATGCTAATTGAAGACTGTATTTTTGACCAAGGTGACGATGCCATTGCAATAAAATCAGGACGTAATCAAGATACATAGCGTTTAAATACTCCGACCAAAAACTTGGTGATCAAAAACTGTATGGTAAAAAATGGACACCAGTTATTAGCCATCGGAAGCGAACTATCTGGTGGAGTAGAGAATGTTTTTATGACTAATTGTGAAGTAGCGGATGATGCAAAACTAAACCATCTAGTTTATATTAAAACTAATGAACGTAGAGGGGGATATGTTAAGAATATTTACGTAAATAATATTAAAGCAGGTAAAATAGATGAAGGTATTCTTGGCGTTGAGACAGATGTATTATATCAATGGCGAGATTTGGTACCAACATATGAAAAAAAATTAACCCCTATAAAGGATATTTATCTAGATAATATTAAATCAACGGATGTTAAGTTTATTTCAAGAGTTTTAGGTCAAGAAGAATTACCCGTTGAGAATGTTTTATTTAAGAACGTTTTAGCCGATACAGTTAGGAACGAAAAACATATACATCAGAACATTCATAATTTCATGGAAGAGAAGTGAAAGAAATATTTACTACCACCTGTAAAAAATAGGTCTAAAAAATTTGTTTCATCACCTTTTCACCAAAACCATTTTATAAATTTTTATTTCAATCTTTTAATTTTATTGAGAGCCGACAGTAACAAACTATTTGCCTTTAATTCATTTTCTTATCTCCAAATAAATAAAATTCAAAACAAAAAACTATAGGCTCTTTTACAACTTAATTTTTAACTACTTTGCTTTGAGAAAAATAATATTTTTGAATAAGTTTAAAATATAAATACTTTTATTCGTTTGCTCATACCCTTTTGTGATTCTAAAATCAAGTTAGTTTTATATAATTGAGAGGCTCATGCTTTTGGTAAACATTTTTAAATCTTAAACACAAAGGAAATAATGAAGTATATAGTATGTGAAAAGCCAGGAGAGTTTATTCTCAAAGAAAAGGAAAACCTAAAAATAAAGGCCGGAGAAGCAATATTAAAAGTCAAAAAAGTAGGAATCTGCGGGACTGACCTACATGCATATGCTGGAAATCAAGCCTTTTTCACATACCCTAGAATACTGGGTCATGAATTAGCGACAGAAATTTTAGAAATCGAAGAAAACAATCGGAATCTGAAGCCTAGAGACAATGTGGTGGTTATGCCATATATAAGCTGCGGCAAGTGTATTGCCTGTAGAAATGGAAAAACAAATTGCTGCACTGACATTAAGGTCTTAGGCGTTCATACCGATGGCGGAATGCAAGAACAAATCAGCGTTCCTATAGATCTCTTGATTCCTGCAATCGAATTGAGCGATAATCAAATGGCTGTTGTTGAACCTCTTGCTATTGGTGCACATGCCATTAGAAGGGCTCAATTAGTTCAAGGGGAATTTATTGTGGTTATCGGTTGTGGTCCAATAGGAATTGGAATTATGAAATTGGCACAATTAGCAGGCGCTAGGGTAATTGCAATAGATGTAAACCAACAACGCTTAGAATATGCAAAGGAAAAAATAGGTGTAAATCATATTGTTTTGGGTGATGCTAACGCCGCTAAAAAAATAACGACAATTACCAATGGTGATATGGCCACCGCTGTATTTGATGCAACAGGGCATAAAGGAGCCTTAGAAACTGGTCCTGATTATATGTCTCATGGAGGAAGGTATATTTTGGTCGGACTCTCAAAAGGAGAATTAGTTTTTATCCATCCAAAAATTCATGCAAAAGAAACAACCATCATGTGCAGTCGAAATGCCACTTTAGAAGATTTTGAGCATGTTATCTCTGTATTGGAAAAAGGGAAATTCCCTATCGATTCCTTTATTACCCATAATGTTGGGTATCAACAAATGATAGCAAATTTTGATAAATGGTTAGACCCAGCAAACAGAGTCATCAAGGCCACTGTAGATTTTTAAATTACACTACTTCTTCTAAAAAAGGTTTTGTGCTTGTGAAAAATTACATTGCGGGTATAGAAAAATAGACATATACCTAAATTTCACAGACAATGGTATGAAGTTAGTAGAATATCAATTAAGTGATATGGTTTTATTTCAAAACAGTTTTTACAAATACACACTAAAGAAAATGTTTTAGCCGCCTTAACAGAATTCAGGAGGCAATAATACTGACTTTCTTAGCGTTGATAGCTGCCAAAAAAATCGAACAAAAACCCGCACCTTTAATCATTTAACTAATGGTTTAAACCATTAAAAATATACCTGATTTTCAATGGTTTATACCTATACAGCATCTTACCTTTTAATCGTTTTGGGTAGCACTACCGTATTATCATAGTTCCCAAAATTTAATGGTGTAAAAAAGAATAAATGAACCGTTGCAATACACACATCAATACCGAAATATTGGAAAGTTTAAAGATGGCCTATTCTGAGAAGATAATAGCTGTAGGTTCGTAAATTATAAAATTATGTTTTCCTAGTATTTAGGTTGACACTCTCCTTACAACAGCCCTCAAAATACTCAAAAGAAAAACGTGGTAGTTTCCTTTTCTTCTTTTCGCCTTTTCGCCTTTATTCGTAGTCCGATGATTTTTTCTTATTTATTTTTATTTTCTTTTTGAGTTCAACCTAAAAAGTTCTTTAATCCTTTTTAAAAATCCACTACAACAATGATAATATTTCAACAGGCTTTGAAACTGGTAAAGCATATTGATAATTCTATATCAGATTTTTCAATTCTTGCACGTTTGCATCGTTTTAATCTAATCTACTTCGCCTCGAATGAAAAGGAAAGATTTACTTGCATGACAATATACATCTCAGAAAAAAAGTACCATGAAATACAAGATAGGTGTTATCAGAAAGTTCTTCCCTAAAGAGAAAATATTTGAATTTAGTTATCGATTAGCAATCGATTAAAATAATAATAATATTGCATAATTACAGACCCATTATATAATTTAATTTTACAACCTCATTCGAGTCCTAAAGAATTAGTGTTTTGCCTTTATGACTTAAATAAAACTTTTCAATTATTTGAACATTTTATTATATAGATTTTCAAGTTCCAACTTATCGTCCATTGTTTTTTGAAGTTCCAGTAAGTCTGCAAATAGCGTTTCAACTTTTTTTGAATATTCAGGATTATTGGCCAGATCATTCATTTCCTTGGGATCCCTCTCCATATCGAAGAGAAGCACTTTATCAATTTTTGGATAAATTAAAAGTTTAAACCCATCTTTACGCAACATACGCTGTACATCCATATAGGCACCGTACACCCCATTATAATGACTTACCTTCCTTACTCCCTTAATGATATCCATAAAACTGTTAAACTGAACATAATCAGGTTTCTCAACCGATGCCAACTCTAGGGTAGTTGCCATAATATCCTGTAAGTATACATCTTGATGTAAAAGTTTGCCTTTTGGTATACCTGGACCTACTACCATCATTGGTATTCGAACGCTATGGTCGAACATACTTTGTTTTCCAATCAATCCGTGATGACCAACAGAAAGTCCATGATCCGCTCCAAAAAAGATATAAGTATTATCCATTTTCCCTGAAGCTTCTAAAGAGTCCAGAACAATACCGATCTGCTCATCCATATGGCTCAAAAGGGCATAATATTCTTGACGGTGTACTTTTACAGCATATTCCGTTCTAGGAAATGGGGCAAGTGCCTCGTCCCTAAGACTTGGAGGATTACCCATATCGTCCTTCCATGGATATTCTGACAAAAAATTATCGGGAACCTTTATCTTTTCCAGTGGATACATATCCAAAAACCTTTGTGGTGCCTGTCTAGGGTCATGGGTGGCGTTAAAGGCCAGGTACATAAAGAATGGAGTTTCTTTATTATTTGCATTTTTTAAAAATGACAAGGCATCGTCACGCACCACTTCGCTCCAATGTTTTCCTCCTTCCCAAAACCCACCTTGTAATGTATCCGTAGGAGACCACTCAGTATCATCCGGACCAGTGGGGCGACCATAGCCCAAAGGCATATAATCGTTCCAGTTTTTCATATTTCCAGATTCCTCTTTCCATTTTTTTATAGCAGCATCTAATTCGTTTGCGTGATCCCCGGGCATACCCGGACGTATGTGCTTTGCCACATTAAAAATAGTTTCGGCTGGTGCCTGTACATGCCATTTACCTGTCATATAGGTGTCATATCCCTTCTTTTGGAGTAATCTACTCCAAGTTTGATTCAATGCAGTTGAATCTCCCTTAGACCATAATTCGCTTTTATCCTGGGCATTCCAAATATAGGAACCCGAAATGATCATGGCTCGGGATGCCACGCATATGGCCCCGTTCCATCCGCCCATATTGTACGCATGGGTAAAAGAAGTGCCTTCATTTACCAAGCGATCTAAATTAGGAGTATAAACTTCATCAAATCCTAAAGCCCTAACACTTTCAAAAGTCTGATCATCTGCAAACAAGAAAACAAAATTGGGCTTATCTAAAACCTTATCGTCCTTTTCCGGTCCCTTAGATTTACATGACCCAAGCAATAGGATTGCAAGAAGTGGCATAAATTGAAGTATTCTCATAAATATGAATTTAGATTTGTTATAAAAATTTAATTCTTCCTTTCAATATTTTCATCAACATCGTTCTAGGTTTTGGAATACCCAAAATGTTGTTCTATTCATCAATGTATTACTCATACATATTAATCTATTAATGGGGGGCTTCTCCCTGAAAATCAACGTCCAAGGTTCTTTTATTTTCTCTACCTCGCCAATTATATTTTAGTGCATAAACACACCATCAAAAGGATGTTTATTGAATTAGACTCCCCAGGTTTTCAAACTCTTCAAGAGTGATTTACCTTATTTAATAACACACCGAACATTTGATAAAAGATGACTTTTATAATTTCTCTACATAAACATAATACGCAGGGTACACTCTACCATCTTTATCTATAAGTTGAGCCTCCATATCATATTTACCGGCGGAAATCTTGGCAGTAAAGGACACTTCCTTTTGTCCAATTTCAATTTTGTCCTCTTTTTCCACATCCGCAACATATAAATAGGCCTTTTCAAAATCAGACTTTACACTAGCAGGCATAGAACTCTCCAACTCCACAATTTCTTCATGTGCTGGAAAAGTTTCATTTATGGCCAGTCCACTTTCCCTTGGAAATCGGCGTAGACTAATTTTATATTCTCCGTTCTCCACAAATTCTATTTTCCACTTTCCGGAAACTTGAGTAGCGCTTACAGCTCCATATTGATGCCACATACTCTCAAATTTACCAGTCAACATATCATGAGTGGAAATTCGGCTAGGGTTTTCCTGGGTCGTCCCTACTTTAATATAAGCATAACGTTCGTTGACACCTTCATCCATAAATGACTGCCACCATTTTTCATATCCCTCGGCCAGTTTTTCAACCACCTCGGGGTGCTGGTCAAAAACATTTTTAACCTGACTTCGATCACTGTTCATATTGTAAAGTTCAGTCCCGTTCACAAAACGCCAATTATCATCCATAACGGAATATTTCCTGTATTTCACCAAGTTTTGGAGTCTTTGGGTATCTATGTACAGAATACGATTGGGCCAATCCGCTACCTGGTCATAAAGCAAAGGCTTCAAACTTTTACCATCTAAAGGTTTCACCGGATTAAAATCGAGGCCTAAAAGATCTACAAATGTTGGTAAAAGATCGTAAGCCGCTGTCAACTTATTAATATCCTTTCCTCCGGTAAGTTGTCCATTGGGCCATCGAATAAAAAGAGGTACCCGGTGTCCACCTTCGTACTCACTTCCTTTCTGCCCCCGTAGTCCAGCATCATAAACCTTATTTCCTCCAGCAGTACCATTGTCCGTCATAAAAATCAGAATCGTATTGTCTGCTATCTTTAATTCATCCAATTTATTTTGTAACAATTTAAAATTATCGTCGATATTGGTTATCATGCCGTAAAAACGTTGTTGCTGCTCAGGAATGCCTTTAACATCCTTATACATATCCAAATATTCCTTTGGCAGATTTAAAGGACCATGAGGCGCATTTGTGGCGATATAACAGAAAAAGGGTTCGTTTTTATTTTCTTCTATAAAGTCCATTGCTTCGGTAAAGAAGACGTCGGTACAGTAACCTTTGTATTTTTGAGTTTGTTCATTGTGCCAATAAGTATCATCAAAATAATCGTTACCCCAATAATCAGGGCTTTGTGTTATTCCACCACCACCATGGCGAACAACTTCATGAAATCCCCTATCTGAAGGTCGGTATGGATAATTATCTCCTAAATGCCATTTTCCGAACATCCCATTAGTGTATCCGTTTTGAGCCATTATTTGTGGTAAAATCACCTCATCTTCAAAAAGTAAAGACCGACCCGCTATCGTGTGAAAAACATTTATTCTATTGGTATGCCTCCCCGTCATAATAGCTCCACGTGTAGGAGCACATGTAGTAGACACATGAAAATTGTTAAATCGGACGGACTCCTTATAAAATGCATCGATATTGGGTGTTTTAATATAAGGATTACTATAGCAGCCTAAATCACCCATTCCTTGATCATCTGTAATTACGATTATCACATTTGGTTTATTCTTTGACGTACTTTGCGCATTTAAAACCATTGGAGATACAAAGAGTAGCCAATACCCCAAACCATATATTAGAGAATTTCGAGTATATAAGAGGTAATCAATCCCAATTTTTAAATCAAATTTTTTTCTTATCAATAGCATTAAAATCATTTCCTACATATTTTTATTAATCTGCGATAATTACTTTTTAAACATCTAGTCTTTAAGCTATTTGATTCTATTCTCGCAATTAGCTCTTGTATTATGGATGTTCAAGAAAGGTCAAAAACATGACAGAAAAGCAAAATCGATTTTCACGTACAACTGAACAAAATTAACAACTGTCTTCTATATCAAATTAGATATAAGGGACTGGACATTTATAAATTATATCGTTTACTTTAAGCTTATCTTCAAGATACATCGCTCTAGATTTAGAAAGCTCCGTTTAAACAATAATATTCAAACAGCATATTAATTCTTTACAAAATCAATTTAAGCGCTGAAATTAAAAATTTTATCCATTAGCATCCATTTTTCTCCTGGTTTAGCAAATGGTAGCGCTTTTTGATAATTCCACATTAACACCTCCCAATCTTGAACCCGAGAATTATTCACGTCCATTTCACTTTTCTTTTCAAAGGAGAAATCTTCATTTACTTCGATGATCATAAATAGTCTATTTTCAATCCGGTATATTTCCATATTCATAATTCCAGAATCCCTAAGGCTCTTTAAAACTTCGGGCCAAACATTTTTGTGGTACACCTCATATTTAGCAATTAAAGCGGGATCGTCTTTTAAATCGAGTGTTAAGCAATGCCTTTTCATTGGTCTTTTTTTTAAATTTTATTATATTTAGTTTAAAACCTTCTTGATCATATAGTCATAAACATCCCACAACGAATCCATAGGTCTTTCATATATTCTGGTTGAATAAGGGTTACTTATTTATCTTCTACAATGTTGGCAACTTACCCTTTCGTATGAAAAATGCACAATTTTAACATCGTCAGCCTTATTCCATAGGATGTTGGAGCAATAATTCAGCCGGCTTATAAAACCCTTCTTTATCTTTTGTACTCTCTCTAACTTTTTTGACCATTTGCGGAGTTATTACGGTAGCCTTATTGCCAAAAGTATTACGTACATAAGTTAAGACCGATGCGACCTCATCATCGTTTAGCATGCCGCCAAAGGGTGTCATGGGTACTTGACCAGGATAAGTTTTACCTAACATTTCTAAAGGACCTAAAAGGCCATGTAAGGTTAGTTTAATAAGTCTTTCTTCACTACCTGTTACCCATGGTGATTTTGCCAAAGGAGGAAATTGAGAAGCACTTAATCCCTTACCGTCAGGTTGATGGCAGGTTACACAGAAGCCTTCACGGTTATAGATTTGTTCACCTTTAACGAACAATTTTTTCGATGCACCTTCTAAATCGGTTTTTGTACCACCCTCAGGATCTTGCCCAACATTTACACCTTGAATATGGGCTAGTGCGGCTTCAAATGGTTTTTCCATCCAACTATCTAGTGGCATTTTTCCTGCCACTTCTAAGATGCTTAAGCCCTTTTCTTTATCTAGCCACGACGCGGCCACAAGCGCTTCTAAACGCACACGCGGATTTTCATCCTTTGCGGCAGCCATTAACAAATCTACTTGGTTATCGATTTGATGACCAGAATACCGTAATACTTTGACTGCAGCGGCACGTGCCCTAAAGTCCATAGCTTTTAAAACTTGATTCAACAAATCAGCATCGACTCGGTCTAACCCCCAAGTAACCCATAAGGCTTCCAATAGGTGGTGCTCATATTGTGGGTCCTTTTTATCCAAAGTATCGACCCATTCCCCAAGCTTAGATAATACAGTTTCAAAATCTCTAGCTCGTAATTCCCTTTTAGTTCGATACCGTGTTCTAAATTCAGGAAGTTTTAAATTATCCAGCAATTCTTCGATATTTGCATCAGCTACTTTAGCTGGCTCAACCAAAGGTCGTGATGGATACGTGATCCTATAAATTCGCCCATGAACATGGTCTCGTAACGGATCTCTGGCATTGTGCTGCATATGGCCAACCAAAACATTATGCCAATCAATTAAATACAACGAACCGTCAGGAGCAAATTCCATATCCACAGGTCTAAAGTTGGTATCTGTAGAAGTAACCAAATCTTGCCGATGCTTACTCACATAGCCAGAACTATTCGGGTCATCGACCATTGTATGTTGTTTGGTACCCAAGAAACCAATTGTATTATTTATAATTAAATCTCCTTGAACTTCATCGGGAAAATGACGGCTTGAAATAAACTCAAGTCCCGAAGTAGGTCTTACACGATGTTCGTCCTGTATCAAATTTTCAGGTAACGGGCTAGCTTGCCCATAACGCGGTTTAATCGTACCTGGTGTCATCCAAGTCATGTCAGGCCCAGACGTATGAGCGAAAAATGGTTGCCCCCAATCATCGAAGGCAATACCCCATGGATTGGGAATAGGAAGTTGCGCTGTACGTTCTAAATAATGACGTTGCGGACTATAGCGGTAAAAGCCTCCGTTGGTTGCACGAACGGGCCCATAAGCGGTCTCTATATTAGTGTGTAAAAACACCCCTTCACCCATGTAAATTGCCCCGGAAGGATCGGAAGCAAAAGCCCCCGCAGTATGATGGGTATCGTGGTCATCGAATCCACTTAAGATAATTTCCTTCTCATCAGCTTTGTCGTCACCATCGGTATCCTTTAACAAAACAAGATTGGTTCCTTGAGAAACATAGACCCCCTCAGGTGCAAATTCAAATCCAATCGTTAAATTTAAATCGTCAACAAAAGTAGTTTGCTTGTCTGCCTTACCATCGTTGTCCGTATCCTCCAATATAATCAGTTTGTCTTGGGGTTTGCTATCTCCAGGTTTATAATGGGGATAAGATGGCATAACTCCCACCCAAAGCCTACCTTTATTATCAAAGGATAGCTGAACCGGATTCGCTAAATCTGGAAAATCTTCTTCCGAAGCGAAAAGTTCTATTTTATATCCGGGAGCAACCTTAATTCTATCTAAAGCATCTTGTCCATATTTATATCCATCTTCAACATTACCCATACCATCGTCATAATTTGATTTTACAGGAGGAAGCGTTCTTGTTTTCGCATCTGCAGCGGCCAAATCAAAGCTTCTACCTTGAGCTGTTTCCCATATAGCCGTATCTCGAATAGCTATCATTTGGTTGATTTTCTCTTTTTCAAAAGGATAGTTGTCAGGACCAAAAGGATCGTAACGACGACCCCAAGCATGAACCCCGTTGGGAAGTTTAATTTCATTGTGCCAAAACCAGTTTTTTTCCATAACGGCTTCGTGAACTAATTCGCGGGACACTTCGTTCGAAACAGCTACTTTTCCGAAAACCTCATCAGCCAGTAAGTTGGCGAATTTCCGATACCCCGAATCATTTAATTGAAACCCATCTGCGGTAATTGCGCTTTCAGAATTCATCCATGTTTTACTTGGGGTAAAAGCATCTATAAATGGAACTTTATTTCGACCCGCAACCTCTCGCATAGCTTCTGCATACAATTTCAGATTTTTATTTTCTTCGATACCGTTCGGCAAATCCATTTTCGCGGAGAGATCTTCAAAAGCTATGGGCGACACTAAAACTAATTCAGCAGATCCAGTTCCATTATACTTTTGTTTCTGAGAATGTATTATAAATGCCTCAAGTTCTTCCTTAAAATTTTGCAATCCCTTTTCACCTTCAAAAGATTCATTATATCCGAAGAACGCGAGAATGACATCCGCATCCAAATTAGACAACCATTCATCTTCCGTTGGAAAAAAACCGATACTTCCCGATTCATTTCCTAACTCATCTTGATGGAATTTTTCCGCACCTGGAAAGGCCCAAGGTAACTTTCTTGAGGAATGTGGTCTAAACCCAGGCGTATTACCCGGGTCGGCCATATTTCTAATGAACAAAGAACTGTCAGGATAACGCAAATGCATTTCGGTCTCAAAATGCCCAAAATTTAACATTCGAGATGCTAAATTATTCCCTATGAGAACGATATGGTCATTTTTATTCAGTTCAATTACACCCTTTTTCTTTTCGCTACATCCTGTAAACAGTATGGTCAACAATAGTAATGCTCCGATAACTACTTTCATTTCTTTATCAATTTTATCCATGATTGTTATTTCTTTAAAGTAACGTGAATCCCCTTTTCTACTGATAGTTCACAAGCTTCTATTATTTTTTGACAGGTAATTGCATCTTGTAAGCTAGAAAGTGGCTTTTCACCTAACCGTACCACACGATCTATAAAATGTTTAGCCGTATTTTTAATAGATTCAGAATAATTCTGATACGTTTGAGAATGCGCTCCGTTTCTGTCGTTAATCACAAAATCACGATAACTGTATCGCGTACTACCTTTGGTACCTATCACCTTTATAATACAGGTCCAGGGATCACCTGCATGGTCATCGTTCGCAAAACTTGCACAAAGATGACTTAGCGTGCCATTTTGCATTTGAATATTTGCCATGGCCACATTTTCCTGTGGGGCGATCCTATCATCTACCGTGTTTTTAAAACAACTGACCGTTTTCGGTTCTCCGGCTAGATACAGCATCGTATAGCTGTGATGGGTCAATATTTGGCGAATAACTCCTGGATAACGTGCACGTATTTCATCGGTATGATGAATGTTATACATCATATAAAACTGTACAATATCACCCAGCTTGCCATCTTCTATCATAGATTTTGCACGCTCAATTCCTGGTTCATAGATATAATTGTGTACAGGCATACATTGCACTCCCGCTTTTTGAATAGCTGCTTGCATTTCCTTCAATTCTGTACAGTTCGAGGCGGCTGGCTTTTCTACTAAAACATGTTTTCCCGCTTGCGCAGCCTGTATTGTATACTCACAATGGGTTTCCATATTTGTTAAAATGAAAACAGCATCTATTTCAGCATCAGCGAGTAATTCTTCAACAGAATCATAGGTCTTACAACCGAATTGTTCAGCCTTAGCTTTTGCCTTTTCAGGAGTGCGATTCCATAGTCCAATCAACTTGGCTCCTGTTAAATCATTAATCGCTTCTGCATGCAGATTGGCGATATCGCCTGCACCAATAAATCCGATTCCGATGGTATTCATGATGCTGGTGTTGAATATTCAAGTGTTCCATTTTCGGCCATCTTTTTGAATTCTAAAATTGACTTTCGAATTCCTTCAGAAATATCGGTAAGCGGAAGATTTTTGAAGGTGCTCGCTATTTTTTTATGGTCTAAATCGCAAATAAAAAGATTGGGCGGTGCATTTTCAACAATAGAAAAATCGACATAATCACCCATATCCAAGGCTATTGCCTCTTGTTTTACCAATTCTAGAAATGACCTTATTGGAATAGTTTCGCCCTGAATATTAAACGCCCCAAAACCTTTATAAGGTTGTAAGGTAACGGCTGCGAATTGCGCACCAACGTCTTCAACAAAATGGTAGTTTTCCTTGCCTTGATAAGGCATTTCGAAAGTCATTAACTCACCTTTAACAGCCCCCATGGCGATTGCTTTCAAAGCATTGGTCGGTGCCGACGTTTTTCCTTTATCCCTTCCTTTACCATAGGTTGTATTGATTCGAAGGCAAATTGTGGGTACCTTGGTATTGCCATAAAACAAGCGTGCCAAATGTTCACCAGCCAATTTCCAGATTCCATAGTGGTTAGGTGGAGCTAGTGGGACATCTTCTGGAATGATATCTTGCGAATACAATGACCGCATACCATATACCGCAGCAGAACTCGCAAAAACGAAACGTTGCAAATCAGTAAGTTTTTCAGCAGCATCAAAAAGCGCCATCGTTCCACCAGTATTGATTTCCATACCACCGATATGGTCACGAGAACAATCGGGACTCTGATAGGCACCCAAGTGAATTATATGTGTTGGATTGACCTCTAGCAAAACACGCTCAATCTCAGCATAGTTAGAAACATCTAGAGTTACAAACTCTAACCTAGGATCTAAGTCTTCACCTAACCATAATTTTAATGGGTCTGCATTGTTAGAACGAGTAGCTATAACTATTTTACCTACTTCCTGCGACTGTAATAGTTTAAAAATTGTAACGGAACCTATACATCCTGTTCCGCCTGTTATGAAAATTTTATGCATTATTTTTTATTACTGGGAAACCTCCCATTTAATTCATTTTAATCACTGCTTTCATATTTTTAGCCTTGATAGAATCTTCAAAAGCTTGGGTCACATTTTCAAAATCATATAGGTCTGTGTAATGTTCAGTAGGAAAAACACCTGTGACCATTAATTTCATTGCTGACATATAATCCGCTCGGCACGACCCCATAGAACCCTTAATGTTTAACGATGTTCTTGTCAAATGCGTAGCATTTATAGGTACATCTTTCCCGTAAGTGGCAATCACACAAATATCACCTTCGGGACGAACCACGTCAATTGCTTCAGATAGTACGGCAGGAACTCCCGAACATTCAATCAATAAATCTATTTTTCCATTGGTCCCAAAAGGAATGCCTTTTTCATCAGTAATTCCATTTTGCAATTGGTTAGTCAAGGAATTTTCCGGCGAAACTTCCAAAGTAATGAAGCCTCTTTCTTTCGCTTTTTTCAAACGAATATCTCGGTCATGTGCTATACCGGTCACAGCAACTCTTGCTCCCGCAGCACGTGCCACTTCAGCTGACATCAATCCTATGATTCCACAACCTGTAACCACAACATCTTGCCCTGGTTTTATATCACATTTGTTATAAAGCGCATTTGTGATAATCGATAGGGGTTCTACCAAAGCACCTTGTACAGGGGTTAACCCCTTCATCAACGGAACTACACGGTCAGATTCTAAAATAACACGTTGACCAAACCCCCCATTTCTATGAAAACCAATAATTTGTTTTTGGGGACATAGATTCCATTTTGACACACTGCATGCAGGACAATTTTCATCTTGGCAGCCTAACATTGCAAGTGGCGTAAATACATCTCCTACTTTAACATCTCCATGATTTCCAGGCCCAAGTTCGATAACCTCTGCACTAAATTCATGCCCGATGATACGCGGACGTTCTACCCAGTCAAAATTTGCCTTCCCAATGGAGGCACTATTATCAGAACCACATATTCCCGTATATAATGTCTTGGCAAGAATCTCACCTTCCTTCAATTTAGGAATATCCATATCTACTATAGCAGTATTGGCAGTAACGTTCTCGGCATTAGGATAAATTTTTTCTCTTCCTTCTAAACAGAAGCCCTTTATTGTTTCACTCATCATTTATTTGTTCGTTATTAGTAGAAGGTAATAGGACCATAAGTCCAAGTTCAAAAAATGTTTTTGGCTACGGCCAATTCTTTAACGCCAATGAACCCCTGTATCTTTCCAACTTTTAGACTTTGCTGATTCTAGTACAGCTTCGCAGACTTTTTGGGTTTCCTGTGCTTCACTGAAAGTTGGTGAACAAGGCTTTCCTTCCTCTAGACTCTTCAAGAAATCGGCTACTTGATGCACAAAACTATGTTCATATCCGATGGATAATCCTGGCACCCACCACTTGTCCATATAAGGATGATCACCATCCGTTACATGTATAGAACGCCAACCCCGTTCGATAGATTCATCTCTATGGTCAAAATATTCCAAACGCGATAAATCGTGTAAATTCCATTTTATGGATGCATGCTCCCCATTGATTTCAAAAGTAAAAAATGCCTTGTGACCTCTTGCATATCGAGTGGATTCGAAAAGGCCTAATGATCCATTATCAAAATGGCAATGGAAAATGCAGGCATCATCGATATCTACTTTTTGTATTTCTCCCGTGCCGGTATGAACCCTTTCCTTGATAAAGGTTTCTGTCATCGCGGAAACGTCTTTGATACCCCCGTTCAACCACATGGCAGTATCTATACAATGTGCTAATAAATCGCCTGTTACTCCTGAACCCGCCACTTTATTATCTAAACGCCAAAGCCCCTCCCCTCCTTGAGGAAGTTCAGGACTAATAGTCCAATCTTGTAAAAAATTAGACCTAAAATGAAATATCTTGCCCAGTTTACCAGAATCAATTAATTGTTTTGCTAGGGTAACCGCCGGAATTCGCCTATAATTAAAATAAACAGTGTTTGGAACACCCGCTTTTTCAATGGCATCGACCATAGGTTGAGCCTCGGCTACTGTTCTCGCCAATGGCTTTTCACAAAGTACCATCTTCCCCGCTTCGGCGGCTGCAATGGCAATCTCGGCATGCATATTATTTGGCGTACATATATCAATAGCATCGATATCATCTCGTTTAATCAATTTACGCCAATCAGTTTCAACAGATTCGTAACCCCATTGTTCCGCAAAAGCTGTGACCCGTTCCTTATTACGTGCGCAAACCGCTTTTAAAACTGGTTTAAATTTTAGTTCTGGAAAAAAATCTCCAACTCTTTTATAAGCGTTAGAATGCGCGCGCGCCATAAGTCCATAACCAACCAATCCTACTCTAATTTCCTTTTTATTGCTCATTTTATTTTACAATCAAATTTTTGACTTAACTACTCATAAAATACTTACAGTTTCATTCTGCTTCGTACCATCCGTGTAACTCACGTACTTTTATCATGGCAGCCAGTATGTCATTCCATGTCTTGGGTTTCATCATTACTTCATTAGGGAACATACAACCATCCCAACAGATGTGTTTCAACTTCTTAGTTAATAATCCGTTTTCATCTCTAAGCCAATGACCTGCATCGACCGCAATATCCAATTTACCGTTAGGGTCAGATGCTTGACAATGTCTACCGGTTTTATCATGAGAACCTGCTCCAAAGACAGTACCGTCATTTTGCGCAACGTGGAAATCTAATGTCCAAGGTCGCAGTGCAGCTGTTAAGGTTTTAAGCCCTTCTATTAAGGTGGCCCTATCGTTCCAATCAAAATCTTGAGGAAGAATCCGTTCATCTTCTTTATTATATCCAAGAAGATATAATAAGGTATGTGCCATATCTGCCTGAAATCCGATATTTGGTCTATCAACAGCCTCTAATGTTCTAAGCATTGTTTTCCAACCATGCATACCGCCCCAACAGATTTCGCCTTCAGCAGCTAGTGACTCCCCATAATCAGCAGCGACATCACAGGCTTCACGAAAGGTTTGAGCAATTAATTTTGTATTTCCAACCTCGTCCTTCGCCCAACTTTCAGGGTCGACGGAAGAGTCTATTCGTATAACGCCGTTGGGCCTAATTCCCAAATCACGCAATTTTTTTCCAATTTCACAGGCCTTGCGAACTTGTGAAACAAATTGTTTTCGCTCTTCAATAGAACCCATGGCAGAACCACCGCCTGTACCTGTCCAAATAGGCGCGACCAAGCTCCCTATTTCTAAGTTTTTAGCGCGAGCCTTATCGGCAATCGCTTTGATTCCGTCATCACTGGCATCGATATCTAAATGGGGATCAGCAACAAAAAGATCAAATCCATCAAATTTAATGCCGCCTACCTCTGCATTGGCAGTAAGCTCAATCATCGTATCGATATCTATCGGTGGTTCAGAATCAGGACCTTTTCCTACCACTCCAGGCCACGAGGCATTATGTAATTTTGGAAAGTTATTTTTTTTCATAACTAAAATTTTATCAATTTGTTTTATTACAGGTAATCCGATAACATCGGAAAAGTCTCATGAAACAAATTCGTATACTAACAAATATAAGCTTTGGAGGGATTTTGATTTTCCTGTATTTTATTAAATAGTAGTACTTTTTTGCCTTAATTTAGTAAATATTCAAAATTTATAGAAATATTTAGTTAATATTCAAAATATTAAAGAGAAGTAATGGCTGTTCCGAATATAGAAAAAACACTAAACCCAAATGAACTTTTTTTGTTTAAAGATTTAATTAGCCCTCATTTTAATCCTAACTGGCATTTTCATCCTGATCTTCAAATCTCGTTTATTGTAAGCGGCAAGGGAACACGATTTATTGCTGATCATGTAGAAACTTTTGAAGAAGAAGATTTAGTCTTAACTGGCACGAACGTTCCTCATCTTTGGAGAAGTGACGAAGCCTATTTTAATCAGGACAGTAACTTATCTACCAGAGGTTTGGTAATATATTTTAATCAAGAACTTATAAATGATGGTCTTTTACAAAAAAATGACTTCTATCATATCAACAAGCTTATTAAAAATTCGGCTAGGGGTATAGAGTTCTATGGCGAAACAAAAAAAGAAATTAAAGCGCTGTTGTTAAAAATGGAAAAGGCAAAAGGATTTAAAAGAATTATTCTTTTATTGGAAATCATTAATGTGCTCGCCAATAGTAAAAATTATAAATTATTGGCCAGCCCGGCGTATACCAATGTATTAAAAGCTGATGATACAAAAAAAATGAGTCTAGTTTATGAATATGTCATGACTAATTTCAAAAGTAAGATAGCTCTTGAAGATATTTCAGATATGTTGAATATGACTACAACTTCTTTTTGTAAATACTTTAAACCCCGGGCAAACAAAACATTTACTCGGTTTGTAAATGAAATTCGTATCGGACATGCCCGAAAATTACTTCTTCAAGACAATTTAAATATTTCGGAGATAGCCTATGAATGTGGATTTAGTACTTTATCCAACTTTAATAAACAATTTAAATCCATAGCTGATATGCCACCTTACGAATATCGTAAGTTGTTTTTGAAGATTAAAACTTCAATAACATAAGTTTGATTTAATGTACAAGTGACTAAAATTTGCTAGATCCTATTAAGAAATAGAATACTTGTGAAATTTTGAGATAAAAAAGTACTACTATTTACTAAAATATAGGAATTTTATTTTTCTAATTAGCAATAACTTTAAACAGTTAATTTCAATACTATTCTTAAAGTTACTTTTTTGTTAGTTCATTAATATGTTGTGTTTGCATCCGCAAATAATGGATATGGAGATTTCAAATGCTAAAATCGTTTTTTCCGAAGATGTCTCACATTATATTGATGGTAGTGTTTTTTTAGATTATTAATTGGGGTATCATACCTTATTTTATGGAATGCGTTTATTTAGAATAGCCAATACAGTGGTTTTAACAATTCCAAATCGCTTTTGTTTATTTAGTTTCAATTTACAATAAAAAAAATAATGAAATTAAACTTATAAGATAATACTAATAACAACCGGTTCATTAATATATTTCGGGGCAACACGTGCCTGAGAGATTTAAAATTATTTACTGAGCCGAGGGATTATTGCATATATACCAAATGTTATTCAAACATTTGAAATGATGATTATTTGAATACCAGAAAGGCATAAATTAAAGTTAACGACAAGATTCCTGCTTTTGAGGAAATAAATATAAATAGTATAATTTATGAAAATAGGAATGAACATGCTCCTTTGGACGAATCACGTTACCGAGGAACACTATCCCATAATAGACACACTTAAGGAAACCGGATATGATGGTATTGAACTATATATGGGAGATGGTAATTTAACACATTACAAAAAGCTTGGCAAACATTTATCTGAACTTGAAATGGGCGTTAACGTTGTTACTGGTCTTTCTCCCGATGAGAATATATCAAGTAAAGACCCCAACATTCGTCAAGTAGGTCTTGACCGTTTAAAATGGGCCATTGACAATGCCCAAGCTTTAAAAGCTGATATTATTTGTGGTCCAATACATTCTCCATTTGCGTTTTTCAGCAGACAACCACCAACACAAGACGAAAGAAAACGAAGTGCAGAAATGCTGCGAAAAGCAGCGGAGTATGCAGCTGAAGCCAATATCATGTTATGTCCTGAGGCCCTAAATCGTTTCGAATGTTACCTATACAATACCATGGCTGATTTAAAAACTTTAGTTGAAGCGGTTGACCATCCTAATTTGGGTGCCATGTATGATACCCACCACAGCAATATTGAAGAAAAAAGTCAATCTCAAGCACTTAAAACCATAGCCCCCTATTTAAAGCATGTTCATATTAGTGAGAACGATCGCGGTACGCCTGGAAGCGGACAGGTGGCATGGAGTCAAGTTTTTTCGACGCTTAAAGAAATTGGTTATGATGGCTGGCTAACTATTGAAGCGTTCAGCACTATAATTCCCGAATTCGCAAATGCAATTAACGTGTGGCGCGATTATTCTCCCCCAAAAGAAATTTACACCAAAGGATTACAATTTATTAAGGAAGGAATGGAGGCTTAACCTTTTAAAAATAAAAATATCACATAATTTATGAAAAATATATACTGTCTGTTCATACTATTAATAGTAGTTGCCTGTAAGGAAAATAAATCTGATAAAAGTGCTGAAGTTCCAGTGGTGGAAACCCAGAAACAGTGGCTTGTTTATGAAGGTTCTGAAGATAGTGCCAAACATATTGTCTTAGTTTCAGGGGATGAAGAATATCGCTCGGAAGAGGCGCTGCCGCAGCTCGCCAAAATATTATCGAAGCTACACGGATTCAAGTGTACTGTCCTCTTTGCCCAAAATCCTGATAAACCGGGAATAGTAAATCCAAATTATGTAAAAAATATCCCAGGTCTTGAAGCTCTAGATTCTGCTGACATGTTGATTCTTTTTACACGTTTTAGGGCTTTACCAGATGAGCAAATGCAACATTTCGAGGATTACTTGATGGCAGGCAAGCCTCTGATGGGTATGCGAACTTCGACCCACGCTTTTAATTTCAGTAAAGATGACATCACTAATTTTGCTCGTTATAGCAATGGATATAAAGGTGACCAAACCGAATGGATTGATGGCTTTGGTCGATTAGTGCTTGGAGAAAAATGGCATACCCACCATGGTCATCACAAAAATCAAAGCACTAGGGGAATCATTGCTAACAGTGCTACATCACATTCAATTACCAATGGGATAATTAGTGGAGAAGTTTGGGGCCCTACTGATGTTTATGGGGTTCGGTTACCTCTACCTGGAGATAGTGAACCTATCATATTAGGCCAAGTTATCAATAGAAAAGGTGATTTTGATAAAAATGATTTGTTCTTCGGCATGAAACCATCAGATGATGAACTCGCTACCAAGAACAATGAAAATTTGATAGTAAACGATGTGCTAATGCCCATTGCTTGGACAAAAAGTTATCAAATACCGGGAGGTAAAAAAGGAAAGGCCTTTACTTCAACGATTGGTGCAGCCTCCGATATGTTAAATGAAGGTGTTCGAAGATTATTGGTCAACGGTGTTTTTTGGGCAATGGAAGAGACTGTTCCTGAAAAAGCTAATGTTGATTTAATAGGGAAATTTGACCCTTCTGCCTATGGTTTTAAGACAGATGAATATTGGCTAAATAAACAATTGACCGTGGAAAGCCTACAATAGCGATCCTCATTGGAGGAAAGCGAACAGTATAAGGTTTTTTAAAAATAGATTGTCATACAGCTATCCATCTTTGTAAACCTTGAAGGAAAGTGCATCAAAATCAAAATTTTTTTTAAATTTCCAGAAATAGAAACAAACGCACTATCAACTTAATAACGAGCATATTCCGATAGTTTTCCGGCGCTTCCGTAAATTCCAAACCCTGACTAAACCCATGGACTAGAATTAGCAGATAGAAATACAAAACTATAGATGCTTTATTTATAAAATTTATAATTCAAACCTAATATTTATTTGCTCTTGATTGTGCATCACACCAAAAATGAACTCTTTCAATGTTGGATTATCTTTGATGATATACTGTAAATGCTCAAAATCACGAACAGGCATATCTTCATATGAAATGATAACATCTCCTGTTTGAAAACCTGATCGTCCCAGGGCGGAATATCTCGGTACATTTATTAGCATGACTCCCTCTGTGGCAGATAGACCAGCTACGGAACGTTCATCCATGGTCTCTACATCTTTTACCTTGGCAGTGTCCCATTCATATGTTTTGCCCTCTTTTTCCAAAGATAAAGCATCGATTCTAGGAGTTTTGGGTTTCTTCACCATACCTCTTAATTTCTTGGAGACGACCCCGAATTGATCCATAGGAAAGTTTTTGAAACCGATTTTGAGCGCAGGTGATTCACTTGTAACCCTGAAGTCCCCATTTTTTCGATCTAAAAATAGGGGGTCTCCTACCAATGAATTTGTATCGGCATGATTACGTGAGAATTTTGCCCTATCCACCTCATTCGTGATAAACAGATTTGAATCTAATTGCTTGCCCCATTGACCATTTTTCGGCATACCCCTATTCATTATGGCCGGTCGATATGCTCCAGATACAATATTTTTCTTAAAAACATCACCACTTTTCGGGTACCAAACATGAGGGTGAAGACTATTGTTTAAAATAACATTATTATATGCTTTTCTATTATAACCTTCCCTCATTTTTAAACCTCCATTTAAGAGTACATTGTTGTAGATAAGATACTGCGAAGAGCCATCATCAAAATCGATATCCCAACCGTGGTCACAGCGCCATCTACTATTTCGGATGATATAAGGTTCTATTATATCGAGATAGGGCAAGAGGGTATCCTTTGCAACCTGTTTAACAGTTTCCTTGATATCAGGAGTCCAAAAACAATCACGTCCCCACGAGTTGAAACTACCATTATCTCCCGTTTCCAAAACCGTATTGAATAGGTCACAATTTTCAATAGTATGCCCGCTGAAAGTGCCTTCACTTATATTGATCCCGGCACGTGGCACATCATATATAAAACAATGATTTACAGTTATATGCGATGACATTGGTATTTGAACAAGAGCAGTCTGTTTTTCAAAACGCCCCGTCATCGTAATTAAGCAATCTTCTACTAATCAATCTAGAGGATAGTTATCCCCTTTTGGACCGGGAACTCTATCCATTGCTTCATAATCTTGAGGTCCGTACCTGAAAATAGGGTTCCGTATCATTTTTGGATCTCCCACAAAAGCGATACCACTGGCGCCGGAATGATGAATGCAGCAACCCTTGAACGCAAGTCTTCTATTATAGTTATTTACAAAAATACTGTTGCCCATTAATGGGTCAAATTCGCAATTGGTTATAGCACAATCTTCGGCTCCCGTGAATTTTATGGCACCCCCTCGATAGGTAGTGCAATCACTACGTAACAAGGGTTCTTTGTTTTCCATGAAACTACATGATGCATGACGAAAAACTAAACCTTCAAAAGTTATGTACTGCACAGGGTTTCTCTTTGACCCCTTAAATTCAACAAGATTTTTTTAGACGAACGACTTTAATCTTTGCTTTTTTAATATCAATATTTCCTTCGGGATAGTAGTATAAGATTCTTTCCGCCTTATTGAAATACCATTCTTGCGGAGTATCTAATTCTTCATAAACATTTTCAATGAATCGATATCGGGGATGCATTTCTGATGGTCTGTTATTCTGCCAACCTCCTTCAAGAATAAGACTATCATTTTCAGTCTTACCTTTCACCAACCAATGCATATCGCACTAAAGTGCAGCATGCATAGCATGAACATAAGCCCCTTCCGGGTTATCATAAGATGCGATACGTTGCTTACTTAAAGGGTCATTCTCGAGATCAGGTTCCTTGGTGTGGATTAAATCCCAAGTATCAAACACGTTTTTTCCTTCTACAGCATTTTAGAATCTGGCCATTCGTTGATTAAGACTATTTACATAGCGCTGATCTATGTTCGATAAGCTTTCTGGGATTTTGGCTTTGTAAAGTTCCCAGTTCAAATCTAAAAGGGTTCCGCCACTGATTTCTGCCTTCCCTTCATTGGCAGCCCGATATCTAATGTGATTTTCTTTAGAGCCAGATTGTTTTTCCTCAAAAATTACCAGCCCTGATAGATAATAAGTACCATCTTCAAAAATAATATCGACCGAACCCTTTTTCTTCAATGCAATTGAAAGATTTCTGGCTTTTTGCATTGATCTCACTGGTGAATTTTTAGTCCCAGAGACCATATCATCACCATTTTTGGCAACATAAATTTCAATAGTTTGTTTTTGGCAAGCAAAGAAACTCAATACTAAAAAACTAACATTATGTTGAACCCTATCTTTATTTTACTTTTTTTCAAGTCGAGGGGGTAACTCTCTCTGCCATTGTTCTAATTGTACCAACATCTCCGAGGTTTTAGCCATATTTTCGTCTGAAAGATCTTTACTTTCAAACGGATCAGCAGAAATATTGTAAAGCTCAACACGTTCTAGTTTACTGTCAGTCAGCAGTTTCCAATCACCATAGCGCACCGCGCCCGAGACCCAACCATTAGGTCGATTCGGGTCTTGTGTTTCAAAGCGCCAATCCCAATAGAGAGGTTTGTTTCGTATAAACGGAACATTATCAAAAATAGCGGCAAAACTTTCCCCATCTGGTCTGTACTCTATGGGAAGTTCTTTTTGTGCCAATTCAGCAAAAGTGGGCAATAAATCAACTGCAGATAGTACACTTGTAGTATCAATTTTATTTGCCTCGACCTTCCCTGGCCAGCGCACAATGAAAGGTACATTTACACCTCCCTGAAAAACATCCACTTTACGTCCTTTTAACCCCCCAGTTGAGCCAACATTCAATGCAGGAGGAACATGTGCCGGGCCATTATCACTACTAAAAATAACAAGAGTATTCTTGTCTAGACCCATTTCATTCAAGGCTTTCATTAAACGTCCAATATGCCGATCAACATCAGTCAATACTGCAAAATAAGTTTCCTTATCAGGCTCGAGTCCCTTATAAGGTAATTTTTGCTGTTCATTTGGCCATAAAGGCGTGTGCGGATCTTTCAACCATAGATTAATGAAGACAGGTTTTTTACCTTGATTTCTTTTTAAAAAATCAATGGTTTCATCCACAACTATACGACTAGAGCTCTGTACCCAAAGTGTGTCGCTATCCATATACCGCGTTGTAGGCCAAAGCTTATCTCCTTTCCAAGTCGGTCCATTCCCGTTCCAAACACGCGTTTCATCATATCCATAAACTTTAGGTTCTGGAGCGGACAGATCGCCATTCGGTAAGCCACCACCTCCCAAATGCCATTTACCAAAATGGGCCGTAGTATAACCCGCCTCCTGCATTATTCGTGGCATATAGACGGGTAGCGAATCATTGAGCCAGTTTGGCATGTTACGTCTTGAATTGACTTCATTACCTGCAAAATGACCATGCACGCTGTGCCTTGCGGGAAAGTGCCCAGTAATTACTGAAGTCCTGCTTGGAGAACATACGCCACTAGTGGTATGAAATTGTGTGTACATGGTTCCTTGGCTGGCCAATTTGTCAATATTGGGAGTTGCCACCTCAGTACTTCCATAGCAGCCTAAATCACCATAGCCCAAATCATCTGCAAAAATAAAAAGGATATTGGGGCGACGTTCTTGAAGTACCTTTCCCTTCTCTTTAAGATTACCACAAGCACTCATAATGATTAACAATAAAAAAGAGATGCTATGTTTTATCCAACTCATTATAATGATTTATTGATTAGGTTCAATTCAAACTTCCGACAGGTGTAAACCTGATTTGTTTTAGGCTTGCCTTTTCGAATTCTCCTTCTACAAATGAGACATCAATTTTATGTTTTCCTGGCTTGTCGAACTTCAAAAGACCCATTTGAAAAAAGCTGTAGATATGAGAAGAATTCTGCTGGTTCTGCACCAAATAACCTTCATCTGATTCCACACGCCACACCATTCGGTCTTGTCCGGCATAATTGAGGTCTATCTGATAATAACCAGCTTCCATAATATCAACTTCCCAAGTCACTCTAGCCGATGGTGTCCAATCTTGTGCCTGTTCAATATGTTTCCACTCACCAAACTTTTCCATCCATTTTTTTTGTTGAATACTACACCCTTTTGCAACAGCAATATCGACAGGAATTATTGTAGGAAAAACTGGATCTATCCCCATAGTTTGATTTACTACAGGCTCACCTTTTAGCGTTACCTCAATAACCGAAATAAGCTTTTCAGGCCTTACAGATGGGAGCTTGAAAGACACCCATCCATTTTTTTTGTTTGTAGCTATTTTTAGTTTTTCACCATCAACCCATAAGTTAGCAGACTCAATTTCGTTGTTTAGACCTGGCAGGGAAATTTCACCATCTAGCGGCCAATTGTATATACATAAATTCAATGTATTGTCTGAGACAGTGATATCGCCCCAAGGCAGTACATGTCCCCAAGGTGAAGATTTAGCCTTATATATGACCTGCGGATACTCCTTGATCCAACTACCTGCGGTTCTTAGAAAAGTTTCAGCCTGATAGGGAATGGTTCCATCTGGTTTCGGCCCTACGTTGAGCATATAAGTACCGCCTCTAGCTACAGTTGAAATTATATTTTTCAAAATAACTTTTGGACTTTTCCAATTTTCGTCATACCATGCGTAGCCCCAAGAATCATTAGTTACGTCAACAGTTTCCCATAACCCTTCCACATTTTTGATAGGAATATTCATGTCTCCTAACGAAAGGTAATCACCTAGACCATGCCCCGCACGCCCAGAAATCATGGCATTTGGTTGGTTCTTTCTAACGATGGCGACTAACTCTTCTACATATTTTTTTTCCATATCCCCAGGAGTGTCAAACCATACCATGGCAATATCTCCATATTGTGTCGTAATCTCCTTTACCTGAGGTAGGCACTTTTCTTTAAAGTAATAATCAAATCCTACTTCCTTACCTTTTTCATTAGTCTTTGGTCCTCCATTACCACCCGGGAAGGTCCAGTCTTGATTATGTGAGTAATAGAAGCCAAAACCAAGTCCTTCTTCTTTACAGGCTTGCGCTAATTCTTTCATTGGATCTCGAGAAAATGGAGTTCCTTTTACAATATTGAAATCATTACTTTTAGAATTGTACATCGCAAAACCATCATGATGTTTACTTGTTATCACAATGTATTTCATACCGGCAGCCTTCGCTAATTTAGCTATTGCTCTTGCATTAAAATTGACTGGGTTAAAATTTTTGGCCTCCGCTATATAATCCGTCACAGGAATCCCAGCCCTTCTGGGGTTCATAATCCATTCACTTATACCATAATAGGTAGTGTCTTTCCATTTATTGGCGATGTTCGAATACAAACCCCAGTGTATAAACATCGAATAATTACCATCATCAAATAGTGATGCTCGATCTCCAATATAAGATCGGTCAATTTTGGTTTGATCTCCCCACATTTCATCCATCCCCTTTTCTTTTTTGTCTTGGGCATTTAGTCCAAGACAATCAATCAAGAAAATTAAAGCAGCCAATTTTATTGTTTTTTGCATAGATTCTGTTTTTAACTTCTATTGACCTTTTTTAAGTGAATTAACTAATTCTTTAAAATATTTTTTTCAAAAGAAATTAATTTAAGTGTATCATTATTAATAGCAAAAACAAAGCCTGGTTTCTGCAACTCCCCGATCTTGATGGCGGCCATAGCCTTTACTTCATTATCTATTAGAAGTCCGCTTTCATTCATTAAAACGGCATCAAAACCCTTTTTACCGTCATTTTGAAGCACAAGGCCTAAACCCGCGTCGACTCTCGGAGTTTCGACTTCGGTATCATACAAGTTACCAGCGACCAGTAAATCAGGGAAATCATCATTATTATAATCAAAAATGACAATGTCATTAATTGATGAAAACTGTGCTTCTATAGGTAGTTGATGTTTTTCATATGTGCCATCACCATTATTTTCAAACCAATAATGGGCAAAAGTGTCTACTTTTTTATGTATAGAAGTTTCGAGCATTTTTTCTCCATAAATATCTGTTAAATTTGCTGATGCAAATGAAGCATATGTTTCGAAATTTCTTTTTATCATTGGAATCTGTTCTGAAGAACATTGCCTTCCCCTAACGGGAAGTTTGACGCCTTTTTTTGTTACGCTTAACACGATATCCTGTCTATTATTTTCATCAAAATCATTAACGTAAATCTCAAAAGGAGATTCTTCAGTACTTTTATGCTTACTATTTAATCCAAGGTTACCTGCAACAATATCCATATCACCATCGTTGTCTAAATCTACCGTTTCAAGGCTGTACCACCACCCTACCGTATTCTGGAAATCCATTTTTTCGGTAACGTCATTTAAATGAATACCGTCATTTTCAAAAAATGTAATTGGCATCCATTCACCAGTCATAATTAAATCTTGTTTTCCATCAGCATTAAAATCTTGCCATAAGGCATCGGTTACTAGCCCAATATTTTGAAGTTCCGGAGCTACTTTTGACGTAACATCGGCAAAGCGCAAAGATGTATCAGAACCTCCTTTATTTTCCAAAAGATAACTTCTAGGAGGTTGAAGATAGCGCCCGGGTTGAATTCTTCCTCCAATAAAAATATCCATATCACCATCGCCATCATAATCTACAGGTGCGACTTTGAGTCCACTTGCATTTATTTCAGGCAGAGATTCCTTTGATTTTATGAAACCGGATTGGGTATTTACATAAAGTCGATCTTGATAAAAACCATCCTTGGACATGACATCATTGCCACCACTTATCACATATAAATCTTGGTCTCCATCAGCATCGGCGTCAAAGAATACGGCACCTGTATCCTCAAAAGTCTGGTCTTCAGTCCAAGGGCCATCCATCTCTTTGAATCTTCCCGATTTATCCTGAAGGAATAGCCTTCCTTTTCCATTTTTGGCATTACCAACAAAAAAATCATCAAGGCCATCTTTGTTGATATCCTTAACCGCTAAGGCCGGACCTAGTTCTGAATTTTTGTGTGGAAGAAGGGGCTCTATCAAAAAATCATTATACAGGTCTTCCGTATGGGCAAAAAGTAATCCTGATCTTTTTGTAATATCTGTAAATGCCAATGTTCCTTTATCTTGTTCAGCCTTTTTATCTTCGGCATTCAAATAATGAAGGTCCAAAGTTTGATTTACTTTTATATTATTTAAAACCTCTGTCTTACCATCTGGCCAAAAAACTTCAATACGGTCTACAATATTTTCTTTTCCCACTCCGAAGTGAACTATAGGTTCTATACTTGATTGAAAACCGCGGGATAACGTATGTTCGATCCACTGTACATTAGTACCTGAAACAAGTTTAATTTTACTTCCAAGACCCATGGGGTTTTGTTCATTCCCGTACAACTTAAGTCTAAGAAAGTTTGCCCCAAGATTATTGTTTTGGAGAAGACTTGCTTCTTCGTCAATATTATTGATAACGATATCTAAATCACCGTCATTATCCAAATCTCCATAAGCAATACCGTTTGAAAAACCTTTAGTGTTGACATTCCATTTTTTCGAAACATCCTCAAATTCATAATTCCCTTTATTCCTGAATACAAAATTTTCAATAGGCGTAGAAGGGGCCCGATTCATATCTATTTTTTCAGGAACTATACTGGTGCTTTTTTCTCTAGTCAACAAATCATTATTGTTTACATCAAGTCGCATACCATTGGTAATAATAATATCTTTCAAACCATCATTATCAAAGTCTGCGAAAAGAGGGGCCCAACTCCAATCAGTAGTTGCGATTCCCGTTAGTCTAGCCACATTACTAAAAATAGGTCTACCGTCATAAGTTATACCGTTATTTACCTGAAGGCTATTCTGCATGTACTGATAATGAAAGCCCATGGAGACCATACCGTAAAACGATTGGGGATTCATACTAGCCATATTCGTTTTCGATCGGTAGTAGTCATTAGGCGTCATATCAACCTGCATAAGATCCATTAAGCCATCATTGTTAAAATCAGCAGCATCAACCCCCATTCCGAACATCGAAGTTTGTCTACTAGTTTCCTTTATTCTTTCACTAAACGTGCCATCACCGTTGTTTATGTATAAGTAATCAGGCACATTGAAATCGTTGGATACATATAGATCCTTCCATCCATCATTGTTAAAATCACTAGCGACTACACCTAAAGAAAGTCCAAAATTTAATACTCCGGATTGTTCAGTAACATCTGTGAACTTTCCATTTCCTTCATTTCTGAAGAGATGACCAGAATCAACAAGATTTCTTTGCTGCATTTTATCAAAATAAAATGTGTTGGGCATGGTCAATGGTATGATAGAATAATTACCGATATATAGATCCAAATCACCATCGTTGTCTGCATCAAAAAAAGTAGATTGTATGGAATTACTTTTGTCGGCTAAGCCATATTCCTCTGCCATTTCTGTAAAAGTAACTTGCCCACTATTGGTCGAAGGACCATTATTGATAAACAATTGGTTTTGGGTATTATCCCCAAGACCGGAAACACTGACGTAAATATCTAACCATCCATCAGTATTGATATCGACCATGGTAACCCCGGTATACCATCTTGAATCACCTGTAATATTGGCGTCAATGCTTATATCTTCAAATTCCATATTCCCTTTGTTCAGATAAAGTTTATTAGAAACCATATTACCCGTAAGAAATACATCGGTAAGATTATCGTTGTTTATGTCGCCTAGAGCTACCCCACCGCCCATATAGATATATGGGAATGTATTGTAGTTAAAAGTATCAGAAACAGTAATTGTATTACTAAACGATATTGAAGACTTTTTGGCAATTATTGCACTAAACCCTTGATTTGTGGAATTATCATCATTGTTTTCCGCAATGCAGCCGATAACCATTATTAAAAAAAAGAATAGTAAAGTTCTAAGTATAATTCTCATATCATGAACAATTGTCATTAAATAATATTATCTATTTTACAAATATTTGAACAAATTCAACCATTCAATATTTTATAGAATAAGATAATCCCCAGTAAAAACTAGGGACTATCTTTCAATTTAAACTAACTCAACAAAAATTATTATCTAATATCCTGGATTTTGATTCAAATTGGAGTTCGACTGTACATCTTGAGCAGGAATAGGAAGATATTCATCTCGACCTTCAACAAATACTCCTTGGCTATTCGACCTAAAATCAGGATTTTGCCCAAACCGTTCAGCAGCAATGCCCCATCTATTCAAATCAAAGAATCGGTTACCCTCGATGGCAAGCTCTTTAACACGTTCATCTCTTATAGCCTGTCTTAATTGTGATTGATTCAAACCTGAAGCATTCGGCATACTTACACGATCTCGAACTTCGTTCAAGGCATCAATTGCGTTTTGTGACCCTCCATTGACTTCATTTTCCGCTTCGGCGTACATCAACAGTAAATCCGAATACCTGAATATTTTCCAATTATTGGTTGCGCCTTGCCAAGAACCAGGCGTAAGTGCATTTTCTTTTCTAAAATTGAGGTATTTTCGAACCCAGACCCTATTCAAATCATCTCCAAGCATAGTTTCTTCAAATGCATCTTGATAAATCATTGCCCCAGGATAATTCCATAATAAAGTAGCTTTGGCTCTAGGGTCCTCTGTTCCTTCTGTTGTTTGTTCGCTTAGAAACAAATCCAACACCCATTGATTGACGCTCATACTCTGTTGACTACTATAGTTACGTGGTGCAACATCGGCCTCCCAAGCTTGCGCCCTATATACGTTGCCACCTGCTCCGCCCCAACCTCCGGTCTCGTTGCCATCGTATTGGATTTCAAAAATCGACTCCGGAGTATTGGAAATCTCTTCTATAAAATTGTCATTGTAGTTTGCGTTCAAATCATATATTCCTGAGTCCTTAACTTTCTTGAGCTCTATCGCGGCTTTTGAAAAATCTCCCGTATATAGATATGAACGTCCAAGAAAGGCAGTGGCAGCACCCCAAGTGGCTCGCCCAACTTCACCTTTTGGTGGCCTACCGTCTTGTGGTAAGCTGGCTTGGGCAATTGTAAAATCATTGATTATAGCAGCGTATGTTTGCTCAATAGTAGAATTTGGCAGAAAAAGTTCTTCCAGACTCACTGCTTCTTCTAAGCTCAAAGGTGAAGTACCCCATAAATTTACTATATAGAAATAGGCAAAGCCTCTTAAAAAATGAGCTTCCCCTAAAATTTCTTGTTTTCTTGTAGCATCCATGTCAATAGCGGGTACTCTACTAATGACTTGATTCGCACGCGCTACCATTTTATACCACTCTTGATATATTTCGCTAACTCTTGGGTTTTCAGGTCTAACTTGCAAAGCACCTGCATCGTTAACATTAGATTGCGGAAAAGGGTTTGCAATATCAGATCTATGGATCAAATGTATACCCACCAATATTCTTCCAAACATAGGAATGGTAGGAAGTGGTGCATAAACTGCAGTTAATCCGCCTTCTGCATGCTCTTCAGTTTGCCAAAAACTTTCGGGCGTAGGACTATTTGGATTCGTTAATTCCAATTCATCAGTACAATTAATAAACGTAAAAAAGGTACTGAAAGCTAAAACGATGAAAATCTTTATTTTACTTTTCATTTTTATAATTTTTTAAATTTTCTTTTAAAAACCAACTTGGACTCCTAACAGCAAATTTTTGTTATTCGGGTATGCTCTTCGGTTAACCCCGCTGTCAAAAAGACTTCCACTACCATCTAAGGGTCTACCTAATTCTGGATCATACCCCTGATAATCTGTAAATGTTAACAAATTTTGACCTGCAATATAGATTCTTAATTTTGACATATAGAACTTTTTGACAATATCGCTAGGCAGGGTATAACCAAGCTGAACTGCCTTCAATCTTAAATAAGAACCATCTTCAACCAAATAGTCAGAGGGTCTTTTGTTTAAGGCCAAATCTCGAATCGTAGCTCTTGGCACAATTGTATTGGTATTTTGTGGTGTCCATGCATCAAGGGCTTCCTTTCTTTTCAATCCTCTAGTACCATCCAATACTTGATGGTATCTTTTACCGTTCCACAACTCATTCCCTTCTACCCCCTGTATGAAAATTGAAAGGTCGAAATTTCTATAATCCATATTAATCGCAAGACTATATTCAAAATCAGGAATAGCACTCCCTAAATAGGTTTGGTCATCGTCATTAATAAGTCCGTCACCATTTAGATCGACAAAGTTCATATCGCCCAATACCGCATTAGTTCTCCCATCAGCATCAATTTCTGCTTGGGTCTGGTAAACACCCTCGGTCTTCATGCCATAAAAACTAGCCACTGGCTGGCCGACATCCGTTCTTGTAGCATTATACCCCCCTTGTGTGTAACCACCTCCTACTATAGGATTAACACCCTCACCTAGGGCGATAACTTCGTTATTAACAGTGTTAAAATTTGCAGTTACATCAAAATTTAGACCATCATTCAGCGATAAATGTCGATATGACCCTCCAAACTCAAAACCTGAGTTGTCAATTGTAGCGGCATTGTTAGACAATGTACCTCCAAATCCACCACTAAGCGGAATGGGAACATTGACTAATATATCTTCCGATCTTTTTTTGTAATATTCCGCAGAAAAACTAATTTTCCCGCCCAAAAATTCTGCGTCCAATCCATAATTTTGAATAGTCGTCGTTTCCCATTTTAGATTAGGGTTAGCCAATTGTGCTACCGTAGACCCTCCTTGAACAATACCGCCCAAATTATAGAAATTACTAACATTTAAAACACTTGAGGTTACATAATTCCCTACGTTCTGTGAACCCAACAAACCATAACTACCGCGGAGCTTCAAATTACTAACAAAGCCCTCTTGAGGGAAAAAACCTTCTTTACTAATCCGCCAGCCCAAAGATCCCGAAGGAAAAACTCCAAATCGATTTTCTTCCTTAAACCTTGAAGATCCATCACGACGAATAGTTCCACTTAAAATATATTTACCATCGTAATCATAGTCAATACGCCCCAAATAAGAGGTCAACGCATTCTCCTGTAAATATCCTGTAGTATTATCAGTATTATCATCAGCGGCATCAAGAACTCTAAAGTCATTAAAAATAAAATTAGTACCAACACCCCCAGCAGAGCGAGCCTTAATAGCCTGTGTAGTAAACCCTGCCAAAAGGGTCAAACCATGCTTACCAAATGTATTCGAATATTGTAACGTATTCTCCATTAATGAACTTAATGACCTTACAAAATTCTCATTCAATGAAGCGATAACCTCCGAGGCCTCTTGCGAGGTACTTTGAAAAAAGGTGGGTTGAAATGCATAGTTATGTTGAATACTATAATCGATACCCAAGTTTAATTTATAGGTAAGGTTTTTACTCAATTGAAGTTTTGGCTGAATAGAACCTACTACACGGTCTGTCGTATATAGATTATCATGTAAAATTGCCCTTCCATACCAATTGATTCCTCTGGCCATGCCATATAAATTAGGATCTAAACCAGCAAAACCCCCTTCATTATTCTCATCATATATGGGTATGGTTGACGGTACCTCGCCTTCTCTTGAGAAAAAATTATTAGGATTATTTTCTTCGCGAGAAAGCAATAGACTCTGGTCCATAGAAAAAATACCTTTCTTTAAACTTGTATTTACCGTAAAATTATACCGCTTAAAATCGGAGTCTACAACAACACCCTTTTGATCGAGAAGTTGACTAGATACATAAAATTTTGCCTGATCAGACCCCCCAGAAACATTAACGCTGTATTCTTTATACAAAGCTGGGCTTACCTGTACATCTTGCCAGTCCGTATCTATACTAGGATTAAAACCTGTGTCATTGGGTACTGCTCTCGCATCACCATCATTATCCCTAGCCATATTATGCCAATCGGCAAATTCCCTAGCGTTGAGTAAATCCAATTCATTAGTAGGGGATTGAAACCCTATTTTTGATTCGAAATTAATTATCACATCACCTACACTACCCTTTTTAGTAGTAATCAAAACAACGCCGTTAGATGCCCTACTTCCATAAATGGCAGCCGAAGATGCGTCTTTTAATACACTTACCGATTCAATATCATTTGGATTTAGAAACGACATAGATCCAACGATATTACCGTCGACCACATATAGTGGTTGGTCATTTCCAAATGAACCCGTTCCTCGAATGACAACATTAACACCAGCGCCAGGAGCACCTCCATTTGACTCTACTCGAACACCAGGAACTCTACCCTGAAGTACTGAGGCACTGTTCGCATAGGTTACTTTAGTAATCTCCTCTTTTTTTACGAGACCAACCGAACCAGTCAGCAAAGCTTCCTTTTGGCTACCATAACCAATGACCACTACTTCATCCAAGCCAGAGGCACTTTCTTCCATAACAATATTGAAATTGGTCTGTGTTCCTATAGTGATTTCTTGCGATGCATACCCAATATATGAAACTAACAAAACTTCTCCGCTAGCAACATCTAACAAAAAGTTACCATCAAAATCAGTTTGTGTTCCGTTTACAGTACCCTTCACAACAACACTGGCCCCAGGAAGCGGTTGCTTATTCTGATCTAAAACCTGACCAGAAATCGAAGTTTGAAAATAAGACAAATTGGACATTTCATATTTTGAGACGAGTTCGTCCAATAACCCGTTATTAATCTTAGGTTCATCTTTGTCTTTTGAGTGGACACTATATGTGTTAATACAGATAACCACAAAAACAAATGGTAGAAATAGAATCTTTTTTTTAGCCTCTAGGCTAAAGAAAACTTTTCTCAGCAAAAAGAGTTTTTTGTTTTTCTCCATAATTTTTAGATTTTTAGTTTGGTTTATAAAGGTTATTAAGTATGATTTAAGGCTAGATAGCTGTTGTCAACATCTCAATTTAAAGTTAAAAAAATAGGATTATATTATTTTCAACCGTTGCCTGTTGGTAAATCTACACAATGAGAGAATACATGTTGAATAGTTTTTTGGCGAAAAATGATACTTTTTTTGCATGTAAACCTAAAAAAATCAGAATATCAATGTTTTAACTCAATTTTTTACCAATATTTTTCTGAGATTAGAAAATAATTCCACTTTAAATAGACAACGGTTTGCGACTATTTTAAAATGATTGTATTATTCTAGTTTATTTTCAGATTATAGAATATTAAAAATTATATATGATTTTGTACAGACAATTTTAAATTCCCTAACTATGATATCAAAGGCTTTTTTATTATGAATAAAAATTTGAAAAGGTGAATTTCCAATATTTAATATTGAAATTAAATTGTTAAATATATCTATCGAATGTTAAAATAAGTTGAGTCTATTTTGAATTAATGCATAAAGAGGTTGTAAGCTTTTTTTTAGGAAATCATATTCAACTAAAAAAATAGTATTAATAAAAGATTATCCAGAAATCAAATTTTAATGATATGACCCAAAAAAGAAAACTTTACCAAATAAGAAGAATCAATATATTGGCATTGTTATCCTTGGGTATTGCTTTGCTTTTTCTTCTTGTCTGATCAAATGTGAATACTTCATGTAATGAGGTAACATATAAGAACTATTATGACCACTGTCACTTACCAACAAACCCAATTAACATTCCAAAAGTCATTTGAAAAAATAATGTTCTGCAAGAATGTAATATATATATATAATGATATCGACCCTTACAAAATTAAATCGGCTGAAGAAATAATGCATATTAAGCTTAGCAAAAAATATCATGAAGAGCCCGTTATAGATAGTATTTCATAGAGTAAGATTTATAACTAAATTATATCATTGATATCAAATACTATAACAATCGACTACGACAGGAGCCATAAAAATAAAGACTTACAACTATTTTCAATTAGATCGATTAATCTACAAAAACTACTGTACCTACATTACTACTTTACAATTTGATAAAAAATAAAAAGGTGACCAGAAACTCCATAGCAAACTAATTTGTTTCATTCATTAAAAAATAAATAGATGCCTTATTACAAATAAATATATTGCTACTAAAACTCCATTAATCAAGTTCGTTAAATCAACATTAATTTACATCTAAAACTATTGAGATTTGAAAAGGTATATATTTTTTATAAGAAAGCTACTCTGACCATATTTATTAAAATATTAAGCTCACAAATCATCTACAATTCGAACAAATTTCAGCAAGGGGTTGACTCTAAATGAACTGTAGAAATAAATTTTGAGGCAAAGTATTATGTCAACCTTAATTAAGACAGCTTTTAAGACAAATTGAATCTTGTCTACGTCCTACTTTTTATTCTCTTTAGTTGATTTAAGAGATTAGTTGTTCATCCTCTTTTAAAATTTTGTCGACAACAAATCGACAACAGAAAATATAAATTTTCGCAAAAGCCATTGTATTCAGGCATTTCTTATAAAAGATTTGAATACAATAGAGGCCACTACTACAAAACCTATATATTATGGGTTTTGTAGTATCAAAAGGTTTTCACTTCACTTTTTATTTCTAAGCATCAATTCTAGGAAATAATAATCACCATAGACGATTGGCACATCCATTTCATCATTTTTCGGCCAATTACCCGTACTATGATTTAAAATAAATGGAACATTGATTTCTGGAGGAATCAAGTATTCATCACTTTTCAAGGTATTCATCACCTTATTGGAATATTCAATATACTTAGCATTGTCGGAATACGATGCTAATTCTACCAATGCCGAGGCAACTACTGTAGCCGCCGAAACGTCTTTAACCGAGTTTGGAATTTTAGGATCATTGAAATCCCAGTAAGGGATACCGTCTTTCGGTAATTTTGGGTGATTCAAATAGAATGTAGCAGACTTTTCTGCGCGTTCTAAATAAAGAGGGTTCTTGGTATATCGATAGCACATAGTAAAGCCATAAATACCCCAAGCTTGACCCCTAGCCCATGCAGATTCTGCATTATACCCTTGATGGGTCACCTTATCTTTTACCTTGCCGTTTAAAGTGTCATAGACAACTACATGATAACTACTATCATCATCTCTAAAATGATTCTTTAGAGTTGTATTAGCATGACAAACGGCAATTTTATGATATACACTATCCCCAGAAATTCTTGTAGCCTCAAACAAAAGCTCAAGATTCATCATATTATCTATAATTACGGGAAATTCCCATATATCGTTGTTAAAATCCCAAGAACGAAGACTCCCAACTTTACTATTAAAACGAGTAATTAAAGTTGTAGCACTTTCAATGATAACATCTTTATAATAGGGGTCATTTGTTACTTCATAACCTTCACCAAAACTAGAATACATCTTAAAACCCATATCATGAGTGCCTGCATTATATTTTTCTTTCTCCATCAATTTCGTCCATTCAATAGCCTTGGTTTTAAATACTTCTTTTCCTGTCAACTTATATATTTGCCATAGGTTACCAGGGAAAAATCCACTTGTCCAATCTTTTGATGATACTTTTAATAACTCATCGGACTTTTCATTGTAGCTTCTTGGAAATGATAATGAATCAACAGGATAATCAGACAATTTTTGAAAACGAATATTTAAAAGTGAATCGGTTGACACGGTTTGGGTTCCCTCAACTTTTTCACTTTTACCCTTACAAGAAAAGGACGCAGAAATAAAAACCGAGGCAATAAAAATGGCTATTCTTTTCATAAAATAATTGTTTACTATAATTTCAAATTAAGCCTCAACAAGATAAGGATAGATTTCTAACTGAATGCTTTTGGAAATGCATCTAAAACTTATTTCAATGCTATGATGCTATTGTTTAGTAAAAATTTTATTATTAAAAAATAGTAATACTAATAACTACTTTCACTTTATACGACCAAGCACCATTTAAAAACACTTTCCATCATAATCCCTTTTTTCAAACATTTTACCTGAATAAGTCTATCAAAAAGACATGGTAGGTACAAAATGATATAGTATCTTGAACACCCAATTTACAATGGTATTTGTATCCTTCAAAAAATATAGATACCACTACTCTCGTTAATGCAGTTTTTACTGATAGTAAGGAGTTTTGTTTAGAGTTAATTTTAAAAAATTAAGATTTGAATTTAGAAAACACATGGAGATGGTATGGGCCAAACGACCCAGTTTCATTGCAAGATATAAGACAGGCAGGTGCAACAGGTGTAGTGAGTGCGTTACACCATATTTCTAATGGTGTTATATGGCCGGTTGATGAAATTATTGAGCGCAAAAAAATAATCGAGGCAGCGGGCTTAACTTGGTCAGTAGTAGAAAGTGTTCCTATTCATGAACAGATAAAAACTCAAAAAGGAAATTATAAAATCTATTATGATAATTATAAACAGACCCTTTCTAATTTAGGTGCATGTGGTATAGACACTGTCTGTTATAACTTTATGCCTGTTTTAGATTGGACAAGAACTAATTTAGATTACGAAATGGAAGACGGCTCTACTGCACTTCGTTTTGAGGCAGCTGCTTTTGCGGCATTTGAATTGTATTTATTAAAAAGACCAGGTTCCGAAGAATCGTACACCCAAGAACAGAAATCTGTTGCCAAAGACTTTTTCGACAAACTATCAGAAAACGAGAAAAAGAAATTAATAAGTAATATTATTGCTGGTTTACCTGGTGCAGAGGAAGGTTATTCATTGAAAGAATTCAATACAATTTTAGCATCATATGATACTATTGGCCCCAAAGAACTAAAGAAACACTTATTCGAATTTCTTTCAGAAATAGTTCCTGTGGCAGAAGAAGCCGGAATACGAATGTGTATACATCCTGATGATCCACCTTTTCCAATCTTAGGTCTACCACGAGTTGTAAGTACCGAGCAAGATATTATTGACCTTTACAAAGCTGTTGATAGCCCAAACAACGGTTTAACCTTTTGTACTGGTTCTTTTGGCGTTCGGCCCGATAACGATTTAGCTAGTATGGTAGAACGTTTGGGTGACCGCATTCATTTTATTCATTTAAGAAGTACACAAAGAGATACTCATGGTAATTTTCATGAGGCTAATCACTTAGAAGGTGATGTTGATATGTACGCTGTTATGAAGGCATTAGTGAATGAACAAGAAAAAAGAAAAGCAGCAGGTAGACTAGATACTAGAATGCCTATGCGACCTGATCATGGCCATAAAATGTTAGATGACTTAAGAAAGAAAACAAATCCTGGGTATTCAGGTATAGGTAGGCTTAGAGGTTTAGCGGAATTAAGAGGATTAGAAATGGGGATTAGAAAAGGTTTGAAGTAGTTTATAATTCAAACACAGCAACTCGCTAATCAAGCGCTTTTAGCTCCTCTTCTGTAAATTCCATACCTGACATAGATTTTATGCTTCTAAGCTCTTTAATTCGCTTTTTACTTAAACTCTTCGGCACATCAGAAAAGGCATTTGTAATGTATGATATAATGTCGGCTATATCCTTATCTGAAATAGATTCATTTCTAATGAGCCCTGGCATCGCTAAATTGAAGTTGTACTCTTCACCGTTAACATGAACGGGACCTTCTAAACCATGAAGTATAATAAGCGCTAAACGTTCAGTATTTTTCACATGCTCAGAATTCATTAAAGGAGGCGCAAGTCCGTCAATTCCTTTTCCATCAGCACCGTGACAAGATGCACAAATCTGGAAGAACATTTTAGAGCCACTAGTTCTATTATCTTCATTAATTATTTTTCTAGTGTAAATAGAATTCATCTTACCCTGCTTCTTATCTGAAATACTTCTCTCAAGTTTACTTACAAATTCGGTATGCTTTAATGTATCTATTATTGTTACATTCCCGAAAATTAGTGAATCAATATCAGCTAAACCACTGAGTATAGCTTCCGTAACTGAAGCGTTGTTCTTTCTCCTTTTTAAAATTTCCATCATAATAGGTGTAAAATTCTCTTCATTAAGAGAAATCCAACTACCCAATGAATTTCCTAGATAAAGATCTAATCCAAGTTGATTACGTTCCAAAATTTTATTGAACACACTCTTTGCTTTCTCTATATTTTCTTCGGATGCGAAATGTTTTGAAAGTACAAGGGCATGCGCAATAACTTCTGGATTATCCAACTTCATAACCTCAACTAAGAAATCAAATGACAAGGCATCCCAACCTACCAAAACATATAAAGCATGAATCTGACTCCAAGGATTCTTAGATGTGAGCGTTAATTCTTTTACTTCATCAACAACTTCTGTTAGCTTCTTGAAAATAAGATAATGCTGCGCTCGGTCACGTATCCATCCATTTTTGTGGGATAATAAAGAAACCAGTTCAAGTCCGTCCAAAGTATCTAAATCAGGAATGACATCGGCTACAACATCCTCATGACTTACTTTTAATATTCTTCCAAAATTGACAATTGTATCTAACCGGAAAGTTTTGGCTTTTTCCCGTAGATAAGGACTCATATAAGCATGATGACCTATCATACCACGATGCATATCCACTATATACATACTGCCACTTGGACCGTTCTTTAAACTTACCGGACGGAAACCTTCATCGGTAGATGTTAAAAATTCCTTATTCTGCCAAGCTTGTTCTGCAATTACAGAATCACCCGTAAAAGTCAAAAGCGCTCTTTTTACTAAATTACCTTCTGGTATGCATACAAAAACATTTTGATCATAAGATTCTGTAAACGTACCTCCCCTATATACTAAAGGACTACAGGCTGCCGTTGCATTTACCAATATGCTATCAGCATTTAACACTCCTTTGGCGTAACCCCTGTTTACAGAAGCAGAATGCAAAGGATAAACCCGTTGATCTGCAGTTAAAAGCTTATCTAAACTAGATTTAGGTGTGAAGTATTTGTTATTTATTAAGGTATTTGGCAAAACATAATCGCCCAATAATATTCTTGAATTATTATTGTAATATAAACGTCCAAAATTATCGTGAGAAATACCCCATTGCCCTCTAAAGGTTGTTGGTTCTTTTTGCCAAACACCTTTGTTACGTCTGTATCTAAAGTTCGATTTTGCGTTGTAAATCCAATTATCAATATTTAATTCTAACCCGTTCGGTTGATGTTCAGGATTACCTTCTACTGCATAAATTGAATCTACTAAAACTCTATTTACAGGTTTATCATCTTCAATTTCAACAAACCATAAATTCGGTGGTTCAGCATAGAGTAATCCTCCGTAAACGTGTGCCAATGCACGTGGCATTATTAAACTATCCAAAAAGACTTTAGCATGTTCTGCCACTCCATCTTGGTCCAGATCCTCAAGAATGAGGATACTACCAGTAGGATTCTCTTCACCCGAACCTTGTAAATCATTCATGTACCCAGGCATTTGGGCGACCCAAATTCTACCTTTTGCATCAAAATCAATAGCAACTGGTGCTTTTAAAAGTGGTTCTGACGCAATAACTGCTAATTCAAAACCCTCCTCAATTTTATAAGAATCTAGTGAAACATGACTTTCCTTAGTAGTAGGTTGACAGGAAGATAAAATACAAATAACGATAAAAAGTAGAATAATCTTTTTTGGCATGAAGTAATATTAATTTTCGAAATAATAATGAGTAAAAGATAAAAAGATAAGATGCTGTTCTTATAAAAAGCTAATTTAAATTCAAAGTTCAAGACCTTCCCTTATACCTTTTTCTAAACCGGATAATTGCGCAAGGCCAATGGCTCTACCAATTAATGAGTATCCAGAATAAAAATCATTTTGACGCTGTTTGTCATTTAATAAAACATGACCATGGTCTGGCCTCATAGGTATATTAACTGCTCCATTTTTCTTCATATGTCTTTCTTGTTGTTGCTTTACAATGGCTTTCATCACTTTTTCCATGGGTACTGAGCCATTCAAATGGTCAGCCTCATAAAAACTACCGTCTTTTGATCGGGCTACATTTCGTAAATGGATAAAATGAATTTTGTCTCCAAAATCTTCTATGATTTTAACTAGATCATTGCTTTCGGATGCTCCCAATGAGCCTGAGCAAAATGTTAATCCATTACTTGGAGAAGGACAACAATCTAACAAGAATTTAATCTCTTTATAATTCGATACAATTCTTGGCACACCAAAGACTGAAAATGGTGGGTCATCTGGATGAATAGCCATTCGAATACCAATTTTTTCAGCTTCGGGTATCACGGCATTTAAAAAATAGGATAGATTTTCCTGTAATTGTTGTTTACTAATTTTTAATACGGTAGCATGGTTGGCTTTAAAATCATCTAACGCTATCAATTTTCGCGAACCAGGCATACCCGCCAGTATAGCCCGTTCTAGCTCCTTTTTTTGTTCACTGTTCAACCCCTTAAAATATACTTTTGCTTCTTTATATTGCTCATTGGAATATGAGATTTTTGCATTATCGCGATTTAAGATGAATAAATCGAAAGCCGCTGCTGAAATTGGATTGTATTTTAATGCAGATACACCTGAAGGGAGAATAAAATCTAAATCGGTTCGTGTCCAATCAATTAGCTGCATGAAATTATAGCAAACATCATATATACCATTTTCAGCTAAATTTTTCAGTGTTTGAATATAGTTTGTTATATATAGGTCTCTTTCAGGATAGCCATATTTTATGGCCGCATGAATATTTACGCTTTCCACCACTGACCATTCCATACCATGCCTCTCAATTTCTGCTTTTAAGGAAGCAATGGTTTCAATCGGCCAAACCTGTCCAATAGCCACTTCTTGACATGCGGCTACAATACCTTCAACACCCAATTGTTTTATATCTGATAGTGTAACACCAAAATCAGGGCCAAACCAGCGAAAAGTTTTCTTTAAATAATCCATTTTCTTAATTCATAAATAAATTTTTCTATGATGTATTCTGATTATATTAACATAGGGTAATCGATTACAATATTAAGACTAAGAGCGAAATTTCAACCTTTAATATTGCATATTATTTATTCAGAAAATAATTGATTACACCCCAGAAAATGAACTAAAACCTCCATCAACATCGAAAATACTACCCGTAACAAAACTAGAAGCATCACTTAATAGATAGTGCACCATACCATTAAGTTCAGAAGCGTCACCAAATCGCCCCATTGGTGTATTTTTAATGATACTATTACCTCTTTCAGTAAAAGAACCATCTTCATTTGTCAATAATCGTCTGTTTTGATTACCAATAAAAAAGCCAGGTGCAATTGCATTTACCCTTATTTTATCGCCATGTTTAGATGCCAATTCATTTGCCATCCATTTTGTAAATATATCTATTGCCCCTTTAGCCATTGAATAGCCCAACACTCTAGAAATGCTTTGTTTGGCGGCCATTGATGAAATATTAATTATGGAACCATAACCCTGTTCTATCATTAATTCACTCAATATAACTGTTGGTGTTACGGTACCGAATAAATTAATATCTACCACTTTTTGAGTATCACCCATGGCAATATCCTGAATTGTCTGTTCCGGTTTCAAAGTAGCCCCAGGTATATTACCCCCAGCAAGATTTACAAGTCCGTCTAAATGTTTAAAATTCTTTTTTATCTTATTCTTTAGAGCGATTAGCTCATCTTCGTTCATAACATCTACCTTGAAAATATATGTGCTATTTGCAACGATAGTATTCAATTCATCTTGCTTAGCCTTTAGCTTATCTTCTGATCTACCAAGTAATAGAACATTTGCCCCATTTCTTACTAGATATTCAGCGATTGACCCACCTAAGGTACCAGTACCTCCCGATAGCGCGTAATTCTTATTTTTTAAAGATAGTAACTCGTTCATTTAACTCTATTTAATTTTTACTTGGCTTTGGCTTATTACTCTTTTATTTAATGAAATACTGAATATCAGGAAACAATAAAAATTGAAGCATATTAACTATCACTTTTTGATTTGGTGAAGTTAATAGATTTCTAAAAACATATTCCGCATTTCAATTCTATATTAAATTTCGATACATAATTATTGAATAAAAAATGTCTAAATGTCTAAATGTCTAAATGAATATTACATTTTAAATCTAGCTAGTAATTTTTAATCTGTAAAGAGTAAAATGAAAAAAGTAATAGAAAAATAATTTTCAACTTAAATTTTATGAATTAGATTATTGTTTTTTTCTTAAGACTTGTAGAATATTGTTGAAAATTTAAGCATTTTCTATTTGTACAATTCTTTCTTTCTACATATTTGTAGGTTTTTACCTACAAATATGTTCATCCAACAACATTAATTACTTTATTCTTTTATCCTGAACTAATTTGTGAAAGATTATCAATCTAACACTAGTACATGTTCAAATATTTAAAAGTAAGAATAACATTCTATTCTAATTCATTAGTACTATTATGTACCATCAGTATGCTGTCTTCAAATATTGCTGGTGCACAAACTATAAAAAAGGATAGTTTGACCCAACAAATAAAACTAATAAAATCAACTTCAAATTTTGAAAAAAATAAGGATTACATAGATTTATTATATGAGTTGGGAAGAGAAATTAGGTTTTATAATCTCGATAGTCTTTTATTGATTTCAAACAAAACTATAAGCTTAAGCAAAGCAATTAATTATCCCCATGGTGAAATAAAAGGTCTTATTAATCAAGGTAGTTTCTATTTAGAAACTGGAAAACAAGATCAAGCATTAGAGAGTTTTTTAAATGCTCATGAAAAAGCATTGCAAATAGAAGATTTAGAGTTAATTCTAATTGCAAAAAACTTGCTGGCCATGGAGTACGAATATAAGCAAGACTATGCTAAAGCCCTGAATGAAAACTTGAAAGGAATTGAACTTGCAAAAAAAAATAAAGAGTATAATTGGTTATCTACCTTTTATGTAAACACTTCCAATCTATATAAAATTCAACAAGAATATAAACCTGCCATCCTTTATTTAACAAAAGCCAAAGAATTAAGTAAAAAAGGAGTAGATGATAGGACAACCGCCGTAACCCTAGCCTATTTAACTTCTACCTACATAGAAACTGGTGACTTAAAAAATGCCTCAATCAATATAGAACAGTGCATTTCTATTTTAGAAAATCTTGATCTACCTGAATGGAAAAAGTTTTCCTACGAATTAAAAGGTTCAATTTACCTTAAAGAAGAACAATATACCAAAGCCCTTTCTTGGTTTCTAAAAAGTAAAAGAATTCATGATGAAATAGAACAAACGCGATACAAAATACCTTTATATACCGGTATCTCCAAAGCATATATGGGTCTTAAAAATAATGTGCTAGCAGAAAAGTATGGGCTAAAATCATTAGAATTAGGTAAAGACTTGAATATTCTTGATGGTCAGGAAGAAAATTTAAAACTTCTTTATACATTAAAAAAGATTACAAATAACCCAATAGAAGCACTAACCTATTTAGAAGCGTTTAAAAATGTGTCTGACTCCATTTATAAAAATAAGAATGAGCTAGAATTAAGAATATTAAAATCCAACCTTGAATTTGACCAAGAAAAAGAACTTTATTTAATTGAAAATGATAAAAAAATTACCCAACAGAAGTATTATTTCTATGGTGCGCTTTTAATCATTTTGGCTTTTCTAGTTATCATTTTTATACTCAAAAGAAATAGTAAAATACAAGAAGAACTATACCAAAAACTAACTATAAAAACTACTGAATTAAAGAAAAAAGAGAAACACCTTATAAATTCAGATAATACTAAAAGTAAATTATTTTCTATTATAGCACATGATTTGAAAGGACCTATAAATTCATTTAAATCGTTGTTCAACTTAGTAAACTCGGGGGAAATTAGTACAAAAGACTTTATGAATTTTACTCCTGAAATGGGAGAAGACATAGATAGCATATCTTTTACACTCAATAATCTTCTCTCTTGGGGACAAACACAAATGGATGGTATGGTTACGAAATTAGAAGTTACCAACATACACTCGTTAGTAAATGAAAACATTGCTTTACTCTCAAAAACTGGAACACAAAAATCAATTCTTATAGTTTCTGAAGTTGACAATAATATTAATACTTGGTCTGACAAAAATCAAATAGGTATTGTAATTAGGAATTTGATTAGTAATGCCTTAAAATTTACCCCAGAGAATGGTTCAATAACTATAGGCGCAAGTGAAAAGGAAAAATTTTGGGAAATATGGGTTAAGGATACTGGAATAGGTCTATCTAAAGATGCACGAGAAAAGATTTTCAGTAAAAACGAGACATTCACCACTTATGGTACCAACAATGAAAAAGGAACAGGCTTAGGTCTTGTTCTCTGTAAAGAAATGGTAGAAAATAATGACGGTGCTATTTGGTGCGATAGTACATTGAATGAAGGTACATGCTTTTATTTTTCGGCCCCAAAGTTCGAAGCAGATATCTTAAAAACCTGATTCTTTTGCAGAAGTATGGTGTTAAATAAATATTTAATCTCATTTTATAAACTTCATATAATAGTTTCTATTAATATGGAGTTTATGCCGCTAAAGTTTAAAACAACACAAAATAGTTTCACCTGTTTGTAGTTTTAAACATAGCTTTGTTTCCATCTAAGAAATATCTTCCATCTTAAGCTACCAATTGAAGAAAGCAATTCTTTACATGATTATTAGTACGTTTTCATTTAGTTTAATGAATTCATTCGTAAAATACCTTAGTCATTTCCCAACCTTTGAAATAGTTTTTTTCAGAACGGCTGGCTCATTACTTCTAGGAACGACTTATATTTTAGTTAAAGGCATACCTATCTTAGGTAACAGTAGAAGATTAATGATTTTTAGAGCTCTTGCGGGCTTAACCGCGATGAGTCTTTTTTTTATGTCCTTACAATACTTGCCAGTAGGCACAGCAGTTTCTCTAAGATATTTAGCACCTATATATGCTGCCATTTTTGCTGTATTCTTACTTAAAGAAAAATTAAAAACTATTCAATGGTTTCTCTTTTTATTGGCCTTTGGTGGAGTCTTAGTGTTAAAAGGCTTTGACCAAGAATTAAATACTACGGGATTACTTTTAGTTTTAGCCGCTTCAGTTTTTAGTGGATTAGTTTATGTTCTCATTCGTAAAATAGGAAATAGTGATCATCCCTTGGTCATAGTCAATTATTTCATGTTCATTGGAACCATAATTGGTGGTATTCTAAGTATTAATGGATGGATACCGCCAAAAGGAATTGATTGGATACAACTACTAAGTCTAGGAATATTTGGATTCTTCGGACAAGTGTTCATGACTAAAGCTTTTCAAATAGCCAAAACTAATTTGGTAGCACCCTTAAAATATATCGAAGTTATCTTTACAATATTAATCGGTGTAAGCTGGTTTGGAGATGTATACTCTCTTTGGAGCCTAATGGGAATTTTAATGATTATTGCTGCCTTGGCAGCCAATGTAATTGTAGGCAGGCGATAATTTTAATTTTTACAGACTATTGGTCAAAAAAAATACTACCGATTACAAAGCATCGGTAGTATATAGTTATGGTCAGAAATTTCAATCATTTTCGAACAGATTCCTGCTCGGCTAAACTATTGTTAGCATCTTTCACTGAGTTTACAATAACCGTTGTAACCTCATCTTCAATTTCATCAGAATAGTTTAGATAATATATAGCAGATAGCATTAATGATAATGCCAGCACCAAATTCACAATCATCTTAGAATCGAAAAATTTATCTGTGTTTCTCATATTACTAAGTGACTGGTTAACAGTAGAAATATAAAGACAATAATTTAAATTAACAAATTTTTAAGAAAAAATAAATTGATTAAATCTTAAAAAAATGCAGAATTATTAAATAACAAATTAAATTTTAACTTATAGTTAACTGATTAACAGTTATTTAAAATTTAATTGAATTAAATTTTATAGCATATAAGATAATTAAGGTACTAGGTAAACTCTAATTTTGTGGTAACACTTTAATTAAGTAATAATTCAAAAATAGAACATATGAAAATCTTAAAATCATTCACTTTCACTACACTGCTATTCTTAGCAATTGGTCTTAATGCTCAGAACAACAAAGATCAAAAAATTATTAAAGATGCTACAAAAGCAAAAGACAAAATAATGAAAATGGATATAGGTCTTGACCATTTTTTTACAAATTCAGCAGGTTATGTTGTCTTTCCTAACGTCGGAAAAGGTGGATTCATTATTGGTGGAGCATCAGGGAACGGAGTAGTATATGAAAATGGAACCATGGTAGGTATGGCTGATTTAAAAAAATTAAGCGTAGGCTTACAGGCAGGTGGCCAAGCAATTACTGAAGTTATTTTCTTTGAAACTGAAGCTGATTTAGCAAAGTTTAAGGAAGGAGATTTTGAATTTTCGGCAGAAGCTTCAGCAGTAGCATTAAAATCTGGTGTTTCGGTAAATGCTAAATATAGAGATGGTGTCGCTGTATTCGCATTACCAAAAGCAGGATTAATGGCCGATGCATCGGTTGGTGGTCAAAAGTTCGATTATAAGCCGATAATCAAATAATTCATATCGCATTGAAGTAAGAAAGCCGCCCATTAAGGCGGCTTTCTTTATTTTTAGTATTACCCATTAGCTGTAAAACCAGGATAGCAAGTCATGCCACCATCAACAAAAATCGTTGTACCATTAATATATTCAGATTCATCTGAAGCCAGCCAACTAGCAACACTTCCTATATCATCTGGAACACCAATTTGTTTATAGGGAATCAATTTCAACATATCTTCTCTACCCTCTTTTGTGCTCCATACATCTTTGTTAATATCTGTTTTAATGGCACCCGGTGCGATAGAATTACACCTTATTTTTTCTGGCCCATATTCTTGGCAAATTGTTTGCATTAGCATAACCAGACCTCCTTTAGATGCTGCATAATTAGCATGGCCTGCCCAAGGAATTACTTCATGAACAGAGCTCATATGTATAATCTTACCCAAAGATTTAGAAATCTCTGGTCGCATTCCTCTTCTTTTGAATTCTATAATTGCTTCTTTGGCACAAAGAAATTGACCAGTTAAATTTACATCTATAACTCGTTGCCAATCTTTCAATGGCATTTCATGTAATGGGTAATCTAACTGCAGACCAGCATTAGCAACACAAACATCTACTGTTCCAAATTCAGCAATACTTTTTTTGAACAATGTTTTTACATCATCTTCTTTACTTACATCACACTTAACCACAATGGCATTACCTGAGTCTGAAATTTCACTTATCCAATGTGCAACTTCTTCTGCTTCTTCTTTACTACTATGGTAATTAACAACAATATTTGCGCCTTCCATCCCCATTGCCTTAGCAACGGCTTCACCGATACCATCACTAGAACCAGTAACGATACACGTCTGTCCTTCTAATCTTTTATTAGGTTTTTGCATGCTTATTTTTTTAGTTAATAAAATTAATTCACATTACTAAGATTGATTAATGCAATAACTAAAATTTGTAACATGTAATCGCTAAAAGCAAAGCTGCTTAAACATTTTACTTCCCATTGAAGAATACCATAATACCTATTACAATAAGAACAATTATGATTGATACCGTAACATCAACCCAAGTATAACTACTCTTATTTTTATTCTTTTCTTCTTCTGTTATGGTGCCAAAAGTAAGATTTACAATTTGCTCTTGATCCGGTGCTTTCGTTAATAAGCTTACTGTGACCATAAAAATTAAGCAGAATAAGAAGAACCATGCTCCAAAGCTCAAGAAATTCATATCACCCAAATAAAACAAAACACCATCAGGATTCAGGTTGTCTTTTATAAGTTCTAATGTTATTCTTAAAAATGCCACTACAATACCCATTACCAATGTTGCAAAGGCACCCGTAGCATTAATACGTTTATAAAATATACCTAATAAAAATACCGCTGTTATAGGAGGCGCGATATATGATTGTACGCTCTGTAAATATTCATACAATACCCCTGAAATATTGGCCATAATCGGAATCCAAATAATCCCAATAATTACCACGAATACAGTTGCAATCTGACCTGTACGCACCAATTTCTTTTCTGGCGTATTTGGTCTTAGTTTTTTATAAACATCAACGGTAAAAAGAGTTGAACATGAATTAAACACAGAAGCTAATGAGCTCATTAAAGCTGCCAATAAGCCTGCAGCTACAAGGCCTCTTAAACCAGATGGCAATAAATTACTCATTAATACAGGAAATGCTTGATCTGCGCTTTCCCACTCTAATTCGCCTCGCATTTTTAATGTCAACGCAATCACCCCTGGTATTAAAAACAAAAAAACTGGTAAAAGTTTTAATAACGCTCCAAAAATAGTACCTCGTCTACCCTCTTTAATATTTCTGGCTGTTAGTGTTCTTTGTACAATATATTGATCCGTACACCAATACCAAATACCTACTATTGTACTTGTTATAAAAAGCGATGGCCAAGGAAAGTCAGGATCCGTTGCCGGACGCCACATATTAAAATATTCTGGACCTAAGGTATCGACCATACTACCCCATCCACCTACTTTATCTAAGCCCATAAAAGTTAATACGGCTGCCCCAATAACCAATAAAATAGCTTGAAGAGTTTCTGTATAAACTACGGCACGCATTCCCCCTAAAACCGTGTATATACCAGTTAAAACTACCGTTGCAATTGCTCCTGTCCAAAAATCTATTCCTAATAATGCTGAAACCACTACACCACCGGCATAAATGGTTACCGAAATTTTGGTCAATACATAGGCAACAATTGAGAAGATAGACAATACCCATCTCGACCTTGCGTCAAAACGTTTCTCTAAAAACTCTGGCATTGTAAATACTCCACTACGGGCATAAAATGGTAAAAAGACCCATCCTAACATTAATACTACCCAAGCATGTATTTCATATATAAGTAAGGGTAGTTTATTGCTAGCACCTGTGCCCGCTAAACCTACCACATGTTCAGAACCTATATTCGATGCAAATATAGAGGCACCTACTACGAACCAACCGACATTTCTACCTGCCAAAAAGTAATCTTCGGTATTATCCTCTTTTTTTCGAATAACCCAAACTGCTATACCTACAAGCAATAAGAAATATAACGAAATACTGATCCAATCTAAATTGTCTAATTGTTGCACAAGTTTGGTTTATTTAGTCGAAAATTTAAAAGTTGTTTTGGTTGAATATTTTTCACCAGGTTCTAGACGTACAGAAGGAAATTCTGATTGGTTGGGTGAATCTGGATAATGTTGAGTCTCAAAACAAAATCCACTTCTTTTAGCATAAAAACCACCATTTCGTGTAGGTAGTGTTGCATCTAAAAAATTACCCGTATAAAATTGCATCCCTGGTTGATCGGTTAGTACTTCTAAAGTTCTACCTGTTCGTGAATGATAGGCCTTTGCGACTGAACGGTACCCGGCTTTTTGGTCATTAAGTACCCAACAATGATCGTAACCACCGCCTAATTCAATTTGCTTATTTTCTGCATTAATTTCTGCACCAACTAGTTTTGCTTTTCTAAAATCAAAAGGTGTACCCTCTACGTTAGCTAATTCTCCTGTCGGGATTAAAGAGCCATCAACAGGTACAAATTCATCTGCATCTATTTCCACTTCATGATCTACTATTGGTTGTGAAAAATCACCTGACAAATTAAAGTAAGAATGCTGGGTAAGATTTACAACCGTAGTTTTGTCGGTTGTTGCTTCATACAATACGTCTAAACTATTATCTTGGTTTAAGGTGTAGGTAACAGTAGTAGCCAGATTACCCGGAAAACCTTCTTCCATATCCTTACTTAAATAGCTAAGTTTTAGAGATGCTTTAGAATCAGTTTCTTCTATACCCTCAACCTTCCAAACAACCTTATCAAATCCTTTTTCACCACCATGCAAATTGTTTTCGCCATTATTTTTCGCTAAGGTGTATTCAGTATCATTTAAATTAAATTTACCTTTTGCAATTCTGTTGCCATAACGACCGACCAATGCACCAAAAAATGGATTTTTAATCTCATATTGTTTTAAGTTATCAAAACCTAGAACTACATTTTGAATTTTCCCCTTTTTATCAGCAGTATTTACTGTTATAATTCTACCACCAAAAGTAATTATACCAACTTCAATACCCCCTTCATTTTTTAAAATATACTTCTTTACTACTTCATCACCGACAGTTGTACCAAAATCACTTTCTATAATGCTCACTGATTTGTTCATTTTTTGAATAGCTATTTTTTCAGAATTTTTGCTAATTATCTTACAACTAAAATTCAATGTCAAAATAGTAAAAATTAAAATTAGCTGGCAAATCATTTTAATTATATTCATTTTATATCATTCCTCAAATTTGTAATTAGTAAATAATTATGCGCTTAATCAAGAATGCCGAAAAATATCATCAAATTCTAACAACACCTTTAAATACTTGGGGAAATAGTAATTTAGTTAAAAATTTGATGTAATAACTATCTTAATTTTTAGTTATAAATTTTTAAGGAGAAATACTTCGAAAACGATTTAGTAATTTACTTTAAATTGACAATATTTATAATATTCTAAATCTTAAATTACCATATTCCATTAAAATAGTTTTTGACAATTTTTCCCATTATTATTTCAAATCCATTGATTCTTATTAAATTACGCCGCAAAGAATTTAACATGGTTTTAAGTAATTACCTCAAAGAGGATAAAGTTCTAGTAGCAGTCGATTGTATTATATTCGGATTCTATCAAGAGGAATTAAAAATACTTCTAGCTAAAAGAGACTTTGAACCAGAAAAAGACAAATGGTCACTCATAGGTGGATTCCTTAAAAAGAAAGAAGATTTAGACATGGCGGCCACTAGAGTTCTAAATCACCTAACTGGTCTAAACAATATTTATATGGAACAAGTGTCCACCTTTTCAAAGGTAGACCGTGACCCAACAGAAAGAACCATATCAGTAGCCTATTTCGCTCTTATCGATATTGCCCACCACTGTAAAGATCTCTTAAAACAAAACCCTATTAAATGGTTTGATTTAAAAGATGCTCCTCAATTAATTTTTGACCATAATGCAATGGTAGAAAAAGCCTTGTTAATCTTAAGAAGAAGGGCAATGACCAAACCCATTGGTTTTGAACTTCTACCAGATAAATTTACAATGCGTCAGCTGCAAAAATTACATGAAGCTATTTTAGACACAAAACTTGATAAAAGAAATTTCATCAACAAATTCAATTCTCAGGATATCTTAAAAAGATTAGATGAAAAAGATATGAGCTGTTCCAAAAAAGGCGCGTACCTATTTCAGTTTGATCAAGAAAAATATCATAAAAAATTAGAGGAAGGATTTAGTTTTAAAATATAGATTTGCTTATTTTATAGAATGCTTAAAGTATTTTGATTTAATGGGTTTATCGTATATTTAGCGATGTATTTCCCATGAGCAAAAAAACTACAATTTATGATATTGCCAAGGAGTTAGATATTACGGCTGCTACTGTTTCAAGAGCCCTAAATGAAAATCCTAGAATAAGCAAGAATACAAGAGAACTTGTACTTGCCACAGCAGTTAAAATGAACTACAAGCAGAACAGATTAGCTTTGGCCTTAAAAAGCGGAAAAAGCAAAAGTGTTGGTGTAGTTATACCATTCATAAATAGAAATTTTTTCTCCTCCGTAATTAGAGGTATAGAAGATGAATTATATCCAAAAGGTTATCATGTAATTATTTCTCAAACACATGAAGAGAAAGATCGAGAACTTAAAATTGTCCAAAACTTATTAAATGCCCAAGTTGATGGAATATTAATATCTACATCACATTCAAATGAGGAGAAAGATAAATTTGAGCATATTCTAAAAAAAACTACTCCCTTTATCTTCTTTGATAGAAAATTAGATTTCCCAGATATAAGTTCAGTAACCGTAGATGATTATCAAGGAGGGTTCGATGCTACAAAACATTTAATTGATCAAGGCTGTAAAAGAATAGCTCACTTTTATGTAAACCATGAAATTGAACTTTATAAAAACCGGTTACTTGGTTACAAGGATGCCTTGACACAGAACGGATTTGAAATTATCCCTGAATATATGGTGCCTTTAAAAAATGATATGGAAGCAGGTATGGAAGCTGCAGAAAGACTAATGAAGCTGCCTCTTCCTCCAGATGCTATTTTCTCATCTACAGACAACGGATTATTAGGTGCTGTTAAATACTTGCAACAATTATCTATTAAAATCCCAGAAGATTTTTGTGTTGTTGGTTTTAGTAATGAGCCCTTCACACAGTTTTTAGAACCTTCTATAAGTTCTGTTGATCAATCACCCGTAGAAATGGGAAAAATGGCTGCAAAAGTATTCTTAGAACAAATGGATAGTGAACAATCGGTAAAAATTCATAAACAGTTGATTTTACCATCTAAACTGATTATTAGAAAATCATCTAGTAAAATAAAATAGTTTTAACTTTCATGTCAAATACTTAGAGTGAAACACCTCTTTTCCACGGAATAAAATCATCTTGGCCCAATTGATCTGCTTTTGCCTCAATTTCACCACTGGCAACGCGAACCACATATTCCAAAATTTCCTCACCCATTTGTTGAATTGATTTTTCGCCTCGTATTACCGCACCAGTGTCAATATCAATAATATCCGGCATACGTTCAGCAAGTATCGTATTAGAAGAAACCTTTAGAACAGGAGCTATAGGATTACCTGTTGGTGTTCCCAAACCTGTCGTAAACACAACAATATTCGCTCCAGAACCAACCATACCAGTGGTACTTTCAACATCATTACCAGGAGTACATAGTAAGTTTAAACCTGGTTTAGTTACATATTCGCCATAGTCTAAAATAGCTTCGATGGGTGAAGTACCTCCTTTTTTTGCAGCACCTGCAGATTTCATTGCATCAGTTATTAACCCATCTTTTATATTACCAGGTGAAGGATTCATATCAAAGCCAGAGCCCGCAGCCTCGGCCGAAGCCTCATATGCCTTCATTAATTTCATAAATCTAGCGGCATCTTCATCATTTGTACATCTATTTACAAGCTCTTGCTCTACGCCACATAATTCTGGAAATTCAGAAAGTATAGGTGATCCACCAACTGCGGCAAGAATATCTGAAGCGTAGCCCAAAGCCGGGTTTGCCGATATTCCAGAAAAACCATCAGAACCACCACACTCTAATCCCATTTTTAATTTAGATATGGAAGCTGGTTTACGTTCTATCGAGTTTGCAGCCTTTATTCCTTCAAAAGAATCTTTAATAATGGTGTTCAGCATTTCATCAACCGTACCCATTTGTTGCTGCTCATAAATTAATACAGGTTTATTAAGATTTGAATCTATAGCATTCAGAGCATCTTTAAACAAGTTGATCTGTAAATTCTGACATCCTAAACTTAACACAGTAGCACCTGCAACATTTGGGTTTTTAACATACCCCGCTAATAATTTTGCTAAGGTCTGAGAATCTTGGCGTATACCACCGCAACCACCTTGATGAGTTATAAATTTAACATCTATATTACTAAAGGTCTGATTATTGGTTTCTTGTTTTCCATCTTTAAAATCAACATCATTACCGTTGATAAGATTACGTAACAATTGTCTTTGATTTCGTTCTTTACCCATAGAAAATTCTTTTTCAAAAACCTCTTTAAGTACTTCAATATTTCTATTTTCACAGAAGACTAAAGGAAAGAATAACCAAACATTTTGCGTACCTACTTGACCATCTGGCCTGTGATACCCCATAAATGTTCTATTCTTCCATTTAGAAACATCTGGTGGTATCCATATTACCGTCTTCGTTCTCCCTTTCACCAAATCACTTTGGTGCTTTATGTTTTCAGTAGTTAATACGTCTCCTCTTTTAATTGGGAACATTGCCTTGCCGACCAAAACACCATACATGAAAATTTGGTCTTCTTTATCCAAATCAACAAATGCAATTTTATGTTTTGCTTTCGTATTGGATAATATGATAACTTCTTCGCCTTCATATTGTATTCGATCACCTTGTACCAAATCTACTAAAGCAATGGCTACATTATCCCCATCTTGTACTTTGATTAATTTTTTCTGCATGACTTGTATTTAAAACTAACTTAATTCAGAAAAACCGACTTCAATACCCTTTTCTTCGATTAATTGTAATGATGTTGTAATAGCATTCGTTAATCCCTCAACATCATTTAAATTTTGACCCCAATACTCAACTTTACCTAAAACCTGTGTGGCTATGTCATACATTGAATCAGATTTCCATATTTCTGCCATTTCAGAAACTATCTCCTTATCATCATTAATAGGCAATTCTTGAAGTTTGTAACTCCCTTTATAAAAGCGAATTAAGCAAGCAAAAGCGAATACCGTACGAGAAGGTAGACTATCTTTTCTTTTTACAAAATCTAATAGACTTGGTAACACTCTTACCTTGAATTTAGAAATAGAATTTAATGCTATACTTGCTAATTGATGTTTTATAAATGGATTTCTAAATCGGTCAAAGACTGCATCTGCAAAGTCTTCCAATTCTGCCTTATCCATATCCATGGTCGGAATAATTTCTTCAAAAACAAGTGATCGTATAAATGGACCTGTAAAACTTTCGTCTACGGTCTGTTTCACTGTTTCATTACCATATAGTATAGAAAATGGAACCATTGCTGTATGAGCTCCGTTTAAAATTCTAACCTTTCTAGTTCGAAAAGGTTGCATATCAGCAACAATCTTGACATCTAACTTCGTCTTATGGAATGGTAGTTTTTTCTTCAGCATTTCACCACCTTCAATTACCCATAAAAAAAAGGTTTCTGCACTAACAATAAGATTATCCTTATAATTCAATTGCTTATTGTATTCTTCAATTTGATCACGAGGATAACCTGGTACAATTCTATCAACTAAGGTGTTATGAAACGTACATGTATTCAACACCCAATTTTTAAAGTCTTCGGATAAGTTCCATAGTGAAACATAATCCATGATAATTTGTTTTAACGTGTCTGAATTATGATTAATTAGTTCACAGGGAATTATAGTTAAACCTTTATCCACAGCACCATTAAAATGCGCGAATCGTTCAAATAATAGCCTTGTCAATTTGGCTGGAAATGAGCTTGGCGGAGCCATATCGAAAATATCAGAAGCAACATAAGAAATTCCGGCTTCGGTTGTATTTGATATAATAAACTCTAACTTTTCCTCCTTGGCCAAATCTAAATATGCATCAAAGTTTAGATAAGGATCAATACTTTTCACAATATTAGTTATCAGTTCTTTCTCCTCAACCTCTTCACCATTCTTAATACCTTTTGTAAACAACGTATATAAACCATCTTGATCATTCAACATAGACACCATGCCGTTGGAAATAGGCTGTACAACAGCTATACCAGCATTGAAACCAACTTCATTATTCAAGGTTTGAAATGCATACTCTACAAAAGCTCGTAAAAAATTACCCTCTCCAAATTGGACAACTTTAATAGGTAATGTACTAGAAACCGCAATATTTTTTCTGTTTAATTTTTGCATGGTTATTTTCAATAATAATAAAATTTTATAAATCGAATAAACTAGGAAGCCACAAACTTAATTGTGGAATATAAGTAACTAGGAAAAGAGCAATAATCATTGCAATAAACAAAGGGAGTAAAGGTTTAAAGACCTTCTCAATAGTAGTTTTGGCTACTCCCACTCCTACAAATAACACTGACCCAACTGGCGGAGTACATAGACCTATGCAAAGGTTAAGCACCATGATAATACCAAAATGTACTGGGTCAAGACCTAATTTGGTCACTACCGGTAGAAATATAGGTGTAAAAATAAGCACCGCAGGGGTCATATCCATAAATATACCTACGAACAATAAAAGCAAATTAATAATTAAAAGGATGACAATTTTATTATCGCTTAAACTCAATAGACCTGTACTAATATCTTGTGGAATATTCTCATAAGATAATGCCCATGACATACACATAGAAGAACCTATCAATAACATAACTATTGCTGTGGTAGCTGATGAATCTAACAATATTTGTGGAAGCTTAGGAAGTGTTATTTCCTTATATATGAAACCAAGAATTAGACTATATAATACTGCTATCGCCGATGCCTCTGTCGCTGTAAAAACCCCCGTAACAATACCGCCTATTACCACTACCAGCATGAATAAGCTTGGCAAAGCATCTACAAAAGTTTTCATTACTTGACTTAAAGTACTTCTTTTACCAACCTTATATTTTTTCTTCTTTGCCCAGAAAGAAGCTACAATCATTAAAAACAATCCTGTCATAATACCAGGAATATAGCCAGCTAGAAAAAGTGCAGCGATAGACGCTCCACCACTCGCTAAAGAATATACGATCAATACATTACTAGGAGGTATAATTAGTCCTGTTGTCGCTGAAGTAATATTCACTGCAGCACCAAACTCTTTTGAATAGCCCTCTTTCTCCATCTCTGGCCCTAAAATACTTCCCATGGCTGAAGCAGATGCCATTGCTGAACCTGCTATAGCGCCCATTAACATAGCAGCAATTACATTAATTAAAGCTAAGCCGCCAGGCAATGAGCCCACCATTGTTTTTGCAAAAGCAATAAGTCTATGGGCTATACCGCCCTTGTTCATGAGTTCTCCCGATAAAATGAAAAAAGGTATGGCGAGTAGCGCAAAACTATCAAGACCTGTAGCCATACGTTGTGATATTGTTGTAAAAGCAGGTATCGCAGGGATACTAACCAACATAGTCAGTAGCGAGGATATTGCAATACTCCAAGCTACCGGCGTACCAATTGCCAATAAACAAACAAAACTTATGACTAAAACCAGAATTGGTATATGTTCCATCATGATTCTTTAGTATTTAGGTCTGATATTTTATAATACATAATTAATAATCCGCTTATTGGGATAATGACGTACACTACTGCCAATGGTAATCTTAAAGCTGGTGATTGCTGGCCTAAAACATAGGATATATAAACCAATCTAGAACCACCGATTACAAAAGCGAAAAAAACAAAAAGGATAATTAATAGGGTTACAATAACCTTTAGTTTTTTCTGAATTCGTTTGTTTTGTCTTTGGGGCAATATATCAATGGCTACATGCAAATTACGTCCAGAGACATATGCAGCTCCCAAAACACCGATCCAAATCATTAGGTATCGAGCTAATTCGTCTGTAAAAGAACTAGGATCTCCAGTGACGTATCTCGTAAATACCTGCCACAGCACATTGATTACCATGATAGACATAATAACCACCAACGTTTTGCTTAAAACCCCATCTATTTTATCTCGCATAGTAATTAATTAGTTTCTTGTATTTGTTTGATTAATGGATATATATCCGCATCATCCTTATAACCTTCATAAATACCCTTTACTTTTTCTGCAAAAAGTGTTTTGTCTGGTCTAGATATGACAACACCAGCTTTTTGAACCTCACGTAATGCTTCTTCCTCAGCCTCTGCCCACAGAACTCGCTGATATTTAACAGACTCCTTTACCGAATCGCTCAACCATTTTTGCTCCTGTTCACTAAGTTTATTCCAAACATAAGTACCAATTAAAAGTACATCAGGTAGAACGGTATGCTCATCCAAGGAATAGAATTTACAAACTTCATAATGCCTAGAAAGATAAAAACTAGGTGGGTTATTCTCAGCACCATCTACCACACCTTGCTGCAAAGATGTATATAATTCTCCCCATGAAATTGGTGTTGGCGAGCCACCTAATGCCCTTACCATATTCACGGCTGTAACACTTTCCATAACCCGTATTTTCTCACCTTCAAGATCTGAAGGCTTGTTTATGGGTTTGTTCATCGTATAAAAACTACGGCTACCAGCATCGTAATAACCGAGTCCCTTCAACCAATATTTTTCACCATCGTTCAATAACATTTGTCCAATAGGACCATCTAAAACATCGAACGAATGTTGCCTATCCCTAAATAAAAATGGTAAACCAAGTACTTTCATTTTTGGTGCGAAATTTTCCAAAACCCCAACAGAAACTTTCGTCATATCTAAACTCCCAATTTGAAGAAGTTCTAGACATTCACGCTCCGTTCCTAATTGCTGACTAGGGTATATTTCTAATTTAAGTTTTCCACCTGAACGCTCAAGTAAATCTTCTCCCATTTTAACCATAGCCTTATGTACAGAATGACTAATATCTAACCCATGCCCCAACCTGATTGTCTTAGTATCGTTTTCTACACCACAACTAAAAAGAGTTATAGCTAAAATGAATAAAAATAGAATGTTCTTACTTTTCATACTCTTGGTTTGATCTTCTTTATTCAATTATAATCCAGCTAAAACTTCATGAATAGCTTTGTAATCCTAGTTGCATCATTATGTTTAATAACACTGTAAATTCCTTAAAATCTAAAATATTCTTTAGCATTATTATAACAAATATCTTGTATTATTTTACCGACTAAATCAAAGTCTTCTGGCAATTCGCCCCGCTGCATTTCTTGACCAAAAAGGTTACATAATATTCTTCTGAAATACTCATGCCTAGGGTATGAAAGAAAGCTTCTTGAATCTGTCAGCATTCCGATAAAGCAACTTATGAGCCCCATATTAGACAGTGCATTCATCTGTTTGTTCATACCATCTTTTTGATCTAAAAACCACCAACCAGAACCAAATTGCATTTTTCCTTTTACTTTTCCGTCATTGTAATTACCAATCATAGTCGCCAGAACCTCATTGTCTGCGGGGTTAAGGTTATATAATATAGTTTTGGTTAATTTATCTCTAGAATCTAATGCGTTCAAAAAACTAGACAATGTCGTAGCTTGAGAATAATCTCCAATAGAATCCCAACCTGTATCTGGCCCCAGAATACTATTCATTCTCGCATTATTGTTACGTAAAGCCCCTAAATGAAACTGTTGTATCCAGTTACGACTATGGTATTGTTCACATAGAAACAATAATAGAGAAGTTTGAAATTTCTCGTCTTCCTCTAATGACAAACGTTTTTTAACTCTTCTTTTTTGAAAAATAGCTTCAATTTCAGCATCTGTAAATGTTCTAAAAGGAACATAGCTTAATCCGTGATCAGAAAGTGTACATCCATTTTCCTCAAAATAATCTAATCTTAAACTTAAAGCATCACACAAGGCCTTATAAGAATCGATTGTAACGTTACTTACCTGAGATAATTTCCCTAGATAATCTAGGTAGGTATCACTAGTAATTAAAATAGCCTTATCTGGCCTAAATGCAGTACTTACTTTTACACCAAAGTCGCTATTCTTAATTTCAACATGATAATTTAGGCTATCAATCGGATCTTCGGTCGTACAAACGACCTCAACATTCATATTCTTTATAAGATTTTGGCAACTAAAGTTTGCGGTTTGAAGCTTAGCAGTTGCATCTTCATAAATTTGACTTGCTGAATCTTGATTCAATAGAATATCGATATCAAAATATCTTTGCAACTCTAAATGTGTCCAATGATACAAAGGATTTCTTAATGTATAAGGTACTGTTTTAGCCCATTGAATAAACTTATCCTTATCTGGTGCATCACCAGTTATAAATCTTTCGTCAATACCAAAAGTCCGCATAGCTCGCCATTTATAATGGTCGCCATCAATCCATATTTTCGTTAAGTTTTCGAAAGTGTGATTACTTGCTATTTCTTTTGGAGGTAAATGGCAATGATAATCTATGATGGGCATCTGAGATGCATAATCATGAAAAAGTCTTTCCGAGAACTTATTCTCCAATAAAAAGTTCTTTTTTATAAACGTATTCATTGTTAAAGAATTACTCATTAAATTTCGTTTGCTGGTTCTCCAATAATAGCCAAAATTCAGCCATCTAGATACACAACTTGAACATTTATATAATCACTTGCCTTTGAAGCAAGAAAAATTGCAGCACCTGCCAAATTTTCAGGATTTCCATATCTAGTTCTTTTTCATCAAGAAAATTATCTGATTCAAATTAGGTACTGTTTCTAATTATACAGACTACTTAACTGCATATCACCGTCAACAATATAGCGATCATACATTGATTAGGTGAGTTGCACACTATTTTCAACGAAGAGATTTTGTGTTAAAATCTCTTTTATGATATCTTCTGTACAGAAAGTTCTACTATCTACTGGAAAAACAGCGGACCTAAACTCTCAATTTGTAACAGTACAATATTATGTAATCGATTACACGAATATAAAATAAATTACAGAATCCACAAGCAAACATACCTTAAAATAAGGCAAAAGTTATTTTATACTATTCTTTTTAAGTTTATTATAAAATTGATTCAAAACAACCTACATTAAGATGAAATAATTAAGTAATAATTAAAACTCATACTCTCAAAATTATTTTGCGTAGTTAAATTCTTACTTAATTATTTCATTTATTACCTTGTTTTAAGTATTTTTAGTTAAATTGTTCACAAATACTATTATCTAATTGCCCTATAGGCATATACAATTGACAAAGAATTGCGTAATTTGAATATTATGTTAACTTTGAAAAAAAAGAAGCACATGGAGTTACTTGAAAAAGCTCAAGAATTTATAGGTCGAAAAATGAGTAATATGTCTACTAGTGACCGAGTAGAAGCGTCAAGAGAGGCGAAAGCTCTTATTTTAAGCATTAATGAAATATATAAGGAAACCAAAGATCCTAACTTAATGGATGTAATGAAAGATGTTACAGTAAAAAAGAAGAAGATCGAAAAAAGATTAAATGGTGTGCCTTTAGTATAGATTGATATATTTAAAGACTTATTGAAAATTCTATTAAGAGTTTAATTGAAATAAAAAAATCCCTTGAATATTCAAGGGATTTTTTTATTTCATCTCTATTATATACTCACAATCAGACAAAATAATTTAGCGTATTTAAACAATTTCAGCACTGAGGCCTGCTTGCAATAATTTAGAACATTGTGGTTTCAACTCTTCAAACTCCCCTGTTTTAACCGTACACTTACCTTTATAATGAACAATTAAAGAACATTGTTCTGCCTGTTCTGGCGAATGTTCACATACAGACATTAATGTATTTATCACATGATCGAATGTGTTAACCTCATCATTAAAAAGAACGATTTCGTTTTGTTGAATCGTTTCTTCTTCTAACAGTAGTTCTTCGGAAATTTCTTCTCTTGTGCTCATTCTCTTCCAATTAATACTAACTAATTTACATATTTTGCAGCAACCCAATTATTCCGTTCAAGATTTTTTTCAAACTTTAACTCTAACTCAACACATTTCTGAGTAATCATTTCTAAGTCTTCAGTATAAAAACCACTTAACAATAAAACTCCATCTTTATTCAAAGATTGAACATAAGCAGGAATATCTGCTAACAGTATATTTCTATTAATATTCGCTATTATTAAGTCGTACTTTTTATTTTTTAATAACGCAACATCACCCTCGTATACCGAAATAAAATCCATTTTGTTACGCTCTACATTCTCTTTTGCATTCAAATAGCACCAATTATCAATATCAATAGCATCAATATTTGTAGCACCTCGCATAGCCGTTAAAATAGCCAAAACCCCTGTGCCGCTGCCCATATCTAGCACTGTTTTATTCTTCACATCTAATTTCAAAATATGTTGCAACATCATATGTGTAGTTTCATGATGTCCAGTACCAAAACTCATTTTAGGTTCTATAACAATATCATATTCCACCGCTATTGGATTATGAAAAGGAGCCCTTATCATACAAACATCATCTACAATTATAGGTTGAAAATTCTGTTCCCAAGTCGCATTCCAATTTTCTTGCTCAATCTCTTTATAGTCAAATTCGATTTCAAAATTGGTATTTGAAAGAATTTGAATATCAGTTAAGATATTTTTAGACCAATCATTTTTTTGAATATATGCTAAAACGGCATCATCTTCTTCAACAAAACTTTCAAAACCAGCTTCTCCCAATTCCGCGATTAGAATATCGGAAGCCGGTTCTTTAGGTTTTACCGTAAAACGGTACTCTATATAAATATTATTACTCATTTTTATATGCTGAGTTTGTATCTAGACTATATAGCTTTAACGATTGCAATAAAATCGTCTGCAACCAGTGCAGCCCCTCCGATTAAACCACCATCAACATCTGGTTTAGAGAAAATTTCTACAGCATTACCTGGCTTAACACTACCACCATACAAAATGGTAACATTGTTCGCTATTGTCGCGTCAAAAGCATCTGAAATAGTTTTACGTATAAAAGCATGCATTTCTTGCGCTTGTTCCGGTGAAGCAGTCTCTCCAGTTCCAATTGCCCATACAGGTTCGTATGCTAGTACTATTTTTGACCAAGCTGATGGTTCTAAATTGAAAAGAACATTCTTCAACTGGCTTTCAACTAATTTAAAATGATTACCCGATTTACGGTCTTCTAATTCTTCTCCGAAACAGAACATTACTCGCATATTTTTTTGCAAAGCAGTAGTTACTTTCTTAGAAAGAATTTCATCACCTTCACCGAAATATGCTCTTCTCTCAGAATGTCCAATAATAACTGTATCGACACCAATATTTAAAAGCATATCCGCAGAAATTTCACCTGTAAAAGCTCCACTTTCGGCATAATGCATATTCTGTGCAATTACCTCTATCTTAGAACTATCTAATGTACGAACTGCGCTAGCTAAATTTACATATGTTGGCGCTACCATTACCTCTGCATTGGTATCAGGCAATTTTGCCGACAACTCTGCTAGAAGTGTTTCTGTTTCTGCCAAATTCTTGTTCATCTTCCAATTTCCTGCTACTATTTTTGCTCTCATGTAATCTGTATTTCTAATTATTCTTATTTCAATGTAATCTCTTATTCGAATTTTAAATTCTTCAAATCGTTATAATGCACTTTTTGTTTAATCGTTCCTTTTTCTAAAACCAATACTCCTGGATTAGAACGAACAATGGTTTTCAAAGTCGTTTCGTCTGTAAAATAAAATTCAAACGGCAATCCATTTTCTTCTTTTAATAATTTGGTTTGGTCTGGACCAGAAGCAGACATACCAATTACTTTATACCCTGCTTTCAATGCTTTTTCTGCAACAGTTTTAATTTCTTTAAATACTTCTAGATTAGACTTTCTTAAATCATAAGCAATTATCATTACCAACTTTGGCTCTTGCAGTAATGAACTAGCAAAATCTTCCCCATCTTGCTCAATTGTAAAGTCATGTACTGGTGGTTCATAGCCTTCTTGTATTTCGCTAGTTTCTACATCTATAAATTCACCATCTACGGTAGGGTAATCTCCATTAGAAATATGAATTTCTTCATTTCCGTTTACGTTGAACTTCCATTTATATTCAAATATGGCCTTTGGGGCATCTTCAGGCACACTCATACCCTCTTCAATGTTTTTTCCAATCTCATACGGCCTAAAATCAATTACTGGCAAGTGATTTAGTACATAATATACATAACCAATACAAGCTAGCAACGATGCTAACAAAATTGGCATCAAAGCTTTAGTATTAACTAACGGTGTAATATATTTTCTACCAACATATATGATTAAAATCAGCACCAAAAGCACTACATCTTTAGTAAATGATTCCCAAGGTGTCAATTTAATAGCATCTCCAAAACAACCACAATCGGTAACCTTATTGAAATATGCTGAGTAAAAAGTAAGAAACGTAAAGAAAATAATCATGGCCAATAAAGTCCAAACGGTAATCTTACGCTTATACCCAAGAATAAGCATTACCCCAACCATTACTTCTACCACGACAACTAAAATTGAAATTGCCAACGCATAAGGCGTTAGAAAAGGAAGGTCTAAAACACCTTGACTAAAATATTCTTCTAACTTAAACGAAAAACCAACAGGGTCATTCAGTTTTATAAAACCACTTATTATAAAAAGTACTCCAACAAATATTCTTACGACTCCTACTAAATACTTCATTTTTAAGTTTATTTTTCTGATTCAGTACCTAAATGTATCAATGCAAAAACTGCATAATTAATCATATCTTGATAATTTGCATCAATTCCTTCACTCACTAAAGTTTTGCCTTTGTTATCCTCTATTTGTTTAACTCGAAGTAATTTTTGCAATATTAAATCTGTAAGTGAACTAACCCGCATTTCACGCCATGCTTCACCATAATCATGGTTTTTATTTAGCATGAGTTCTTTAGTTATCTTAATATGTTTGGAATATAATTGTACGGCTTTTTCAGTATTTAAGTCCGGTTGATCAACAACACCAAGTTCCAATTGAATTAGTGCTATAACAGAGTAGTTAATAATACCTATAAACTCTGAGCGTTCATCTTCATCAACTTTTCGAACATCATTTTCTTGAAGACTTCTAATTCGCTGTGCTTTAATGAATATTTGGTCGGTCAGTGACGGTAATCTTAAAATTCGCCATGCACTACCATAATCTGACATTTTTTTTTGGTACAGATTCAAACAAACCTGAATCACCTCATCGTATTCCTGTGCCGTATCTAGCATGTAATTCTATCTATTTTGTGTAAATTTCGCTTAAAAAATTGTAACCATCAAGATTGATGGTTTAAAGTTGGAAAATGCCACAAATTCCTTTTAATTATTGATAATGACCATAAATTGTAACGGTAAACTTATTTCACTTATCAAACCCAAGGTAATGGGTATTTTAAATGTAACGCCAGATTCATTTTTTGATGGCGGAAAATACAAAGACAATGCTAGTATTTTACAGCAAGTTGAAAAAATGCTTAGTAATGGAGCAACTTTTATTGACATAGGGGCTTATAGCACTAGGCCAGGTGCACTAGAAGTAAACGAACACACTGAATTAGAACGAATAGTGCCTATTGCTACCCTAATTTTAAAAGAATTTCCTGAAGCACTACTCTCTATTGATACTTTTAGAAGTAATGTAGCCAAAGAATGTGTAAGTCGTGGTGCTTCAATTATAAATGATATTTCAGCTGGACTGCAGGACAAAGAAATGTTGAACACCGTTGCTAAATTGAATGTGCCTTATATTATGATGCATATGAAAGGAACTCCTCAAAATATGCAACAGCAAACAGACTATAATGATGTTTTTAAAGAGCTGCTTTCCTTCTTTTCTGAAAGACTTTCAACAGCCAAATCATTAGGAATCAAAGATATTATTATTGATCCTGGTTTTGGTTTTGCCAAAAACCTAAAACAGAACTATGAACTCTTAAGACAATTAGAAATGATGAGCTTCATTGAGCATCCATTATTAGCGGGCATTAGCCGAAAGTCTATGATTTATAAAGTAATAGAAACAACCCCAGACTACGCTTTAAATGGCACAACCGCATTACACATGGTCTGCCTACAAAAAGGTGCTAAAATTTTAAGGGCTCATGATGTAAAAGAAGCCATGGAATGTGTGAAACTTTATGAACAATTAAATGCCTAATTTTATACTTATTTCTTGTTATCTATTTTCTTAATCTCACTAAAACATTATTGATTGGATTTTTTAAATTTTATTGACTTTAGAATTACAGATGTTTTAGACATCATTTTTGTTGCCGTGCTCCTATACTATATCTACAAGTTGGTTCGTGGGTCGGTAGCTATCAATATTTTTATCGGAATAGTAATCGTTTGGGCATTTTGGAAACTAACCGAATTGCTAGACATGCAGATGATTAGCAGTATGGTAGGTGCATTTATGCAAGTGGGACTAATTGCTCTTATCATTGTGTTTCAACAAGAAATCCGTAAATTTTTATTGATGATTGGTTCTACCAATTTCGCCAATAAAAGAAACTTTATAAAGCATTTTAAATTCTTAAAACAGGAAGGTATTTCTACGGATACGGATGTAGATTCCATTCTTAAGGCTTGTGAAAAAATGGCTAGTACCAAAACAGGAGCTATTATGGTTATTGAGCGTAACAACTCTTTAGATTTCATAAAATCTACAGGTGACCGCATGAACATTGAAATCAACCAACCCATTCTAGAAAGTATATTTTACAAAAACAGTCCCCTTCATGATGGTGCTGCAGTTATCGTTGGAAATTATATTGTAGCAACTAGAGTTATACTTCCTGTATCGAACGAGCGTAATATTCCTCTAAGGTTCGGGCTACGACATAGGGCTGCAGTTGGTATTAGCGAAAAAACTGATGCTTTAAGTCTTGTGGTTAGTGAAGAAACAGGTTTAATCTCTTATATAAAAAATGGAGAATTTGTTCTGTATGATTCCATCACACAATTAGGCAGTATGTTGAAACAAGATTTAATTTAAAAACTTAAGCGACCTCTTCGGCTAAGAATTGGGCATTATAAAGATTGTTGTAGTACCCTCCCTTTTTAAGTAGTTGTTTATGCGTCCCAGATTCAACAATTTTTCCAGCATCCATCACAATAATCTTATCTGCTTTTTTAATGGTTGCCAAACGATGGGCAATTACAATAGAGGTTCTTCCTTGCGTTATTTTATCAGTTGCCAATTGTATTAATTGTTCTGAATAGGTATCTACGGATGATGTAGCCTCATCTAAAATCAATATACTAGGATTACTTACATAAGCTCTAAGAAAGGCTATCAACTGTCGCTGACCACTTGATAGCATGGTACCTCTTTCTTTTACATTATATTCATAACCACCAGGAAGACTAGATATGAATGCATCAACACCAATAGCCTTAGCTGCCTTTTCTATATCATCAACACTAATGGATGAATTTTTTAATGAAATATTATTCGCAATAGTATCTGCAAATAAAAACACATCTTGTAGCACAACAGCAATATGCGAACGTAGCGAAGCTAATTTGTATTCCTTAATATCAACACCATCAATGGTTATTTGCCCGGAGTTAATCTCGTAAAAGCGATTCAAAAGATTTATTATAGTACTCTTACCCGCGCCTGTTGACCCAACTATAGCGACCGTTTCACCAGCTTTAACTTCAAAAGAAATACCATGTAAAACTTCTTCATCTTCTAAATACCCAAAACGAACATTCTCAAATTTAATGACACCCTGCATAGCGTCATTTTCATAAGAGCCAACATTTTGTATATGACTATCTGTATCTAATATTTTAAAAACTCTATTTGCCGCTACCATACCCATTTGTAGGGTGTTAAATTTATCAGCAATTTGACGTAGAGGTCTAAATAATAAATCGATTAACATTATAAACGCAAATATGGTACCTGCAATATCAGTTGTAATATTAGCAACATTTTGTAATCCTCCATACCATACAATTAAACCTACGGTTATCGATGAAACAATTTCAGCAATAGGAAAGAAAATTGAATTGTACCATACCGTTTTTAACCAAGCTTTTTTATGCTTTTCATTAATTTCCCTAAACTTGTCACTTTCAATTTTTTCACGCGTAAATAGCTGAACTATTTTCATACCCGTAATACGTTCTTGCACAAAGGAATTTAAATTAGACACTTCTGCCCTAACCTCGGTAAAGGCAATTTTCATAGCCTTCTGAAATAACCTAGTAGCGTAAATGATTATAGGTAGTAGCGAAAAGACAATTAATGAAAGTTTCCAGTTGATAAATAACATTACTATAGCAGCAACCACCATTTTCAACAAATCTGCTACTATCACAAAAAAGCCCTGACTGAATATTTCTCCGATACGTTGCATATCGGCAACTGCTCTTGTAACTAAAACACCCAAAGAAGAATTATCAAAATACTTCATTTTAAAAGAAAGCATCTTTTCAAATAAATCTATCCGTATATCCTTTATCACAGATTCACCCAACCAATTAGCATAATAATTAAATGCTAATTGACTAACCACTTGCCCAATTAAAACCACTAACATGGCAATCGTTAGATATAACAACATTTCTTCATTGCTCTGCTTAATAGCGACATCAATGATTTCCTTAACGATAAGCGGAGTTAGAACAGCAAAACCGGATAATAAAATAGCCGCAAGCGCTACCACATAAAAAGTAAGTTTATACGGTTTGGTGTAGGCCATTAAGCGTTTAAAAAGACGAGTGTCAAATGCTTTGCCAGAATCCTTATCCATTTTTTAAAATAGTATTGGGGTAAACAATAGAGGTCAAATATAATCCTTTTGCAGGAACAGATGCTCCTGCCAAAGCCCTATCCTTACTTTTTAATATGGTATTAACATAGTCTGCTGAATATTTACCAACACCCACATTTAATAGCGTTCCAACAATTGCTCTCACCATATTTCTTAGAAATCTATCTGCTGTAATTGTAAAAATTAAGGTATCATTTTCTTGAATCCATTTAGCCTCTCGTAAATCGCAAATATTAGTATATACATCGGTATTTGATTTTGAAAAACACTCAAAATCCTTTTTACCAATTAAAAATTTTGTAGCAATGTTCATTTGGACTATGTCTAAATCTTTCCATATAAAATGAACCATATCCATTATAAATGGATCCTTAGTTTTTGATATGCGATACTCATAGGTGCGTGCCGTGGCATTAAAACGTGCATGTGCATCGTCTTTCACTTCAAAAATTTGCTGAACAGCTATATCATTGGGTAGAAAGGAATTTAGTCTAAAAATCAACTCCGGAATTTTTGCCAATTGATGAACATCAAAATGAGCAAACATTTCTTTAGCATGCACTCCTGTATCCGTACGACCAGCTCCCATTAAAGAAATAGGAAGGTTCAAAAGTTTCGACAAAGCATTTTCTAATACTTCTTGAACTGTTATAGCATTCGGCTGATTTTGCCAACCATGATAAGCTTTGCCGAAGTATGAAAATTGAATAAAGAATCTCAAAGGGATGTACTAGTTTTGTATTCTGTAAAGGTATTAAAAAAGGAAACCGTTTTAAGATTCCTATCCTACACCAAAATTGACGACAGATTATGACCAAAATTCTTTTGCTTTCTGATACTCATTCCCATATAGATGATGCTATATTAAAACATGTTCGTTGGGCTGACGAAGTATGGCATGCTGGTGATATTGGCTCTTTAGGGGTAACCGATGCTATTGAGAAAATAAAACCCTTAAGAGGTGTTCATGGTAATATCGACGATCATATCATTCAAAAAGAGTTTCCAGAAAATAATAGATTTTTCTGCGAAGATGTAGATGTTTGGATAACACATATTGGTGGTTACCCTCCTAAGTACAATGTTAGAACACGCGATATTATAAAAGAGAATCCTCCTAAATTATTTATTTGTGGTCATTCACATATTCTTAAAGTTATGATGGATAAAAAATTAGGTGTTTTACATATGAATCCTGGTGCATGTGGTAAACATGGGTTTCATCAAGTAAGAACAATGCTTCGTTTTGTAATTGATGAAACAGAGATAAAAGATTTAGTAGTAGTTGAATTAGGAAAAAGATAAATTTAAAGGGCTACAAAACACGGTGCCACCCTTACTTCATTCTTAATTAATACTCAAAAGCTACTCCTAAAGAAAAAGTACCACCATCATAAATATTTTTTCGTTCCACCAGAAAACCTGAATAATCTGAATAGTTCGCAACCAAATTCAGATGGTTGTTTAATTTATACATTGAGGTAATTCCGAAATTAGTGAACGTAGTTCCTTCACCATATAAAAATGAACCACTTTGATTATTATTCTCTCCAGACAAGCTTTCTTGAATCTTTAATTTACCAATTAAGTATAATTTATCAAAGAACAAATGACCTAGTTCTACTCCAACTTGCAATTGATTACTAAAAGATTCAGTTCTAAAATTTACACTAGAAAATGCAGACACATATGTTTTACCATTTGCAAAACCATGTGATGCCGCTAAAGTTGTCCATACATTGAATTCACCATCTGACACCGGTAGGTTAATTTCATCAAACTCTCCAAGAGCATTTGCATTCTTAGATTGAGCAAAATTACTGCCATTATTACTAGGGATATCTAAAGCTACTTGTAAGGATAATGGAAAGTTTTTCAATAATTTATACTTCAATCCTAATTGAATATTTCCTAATCCGCCTACCGTTTCTGTAGTACTAAAACTATTTAACCGTACAACAGGAACATCTAATATGGCTGTGATTCTATTAGAAATTCCGTACTCCCCATAAATTAAAAGTCCACTACTATTAAAAGTACTTCCTTGATCTGCCAATCTACCTTCGGTAGTATAATAGTTATTGGAGGAAAAATATGACGCAGAAGCCTGAACATAGAATCCTTTCGCTTCTCTAGTCCAACCACTTTGAGCATGAATGTGTTGTGCGAAGAAGCAAATACACATGAAAATAATATATTTATAATTTTTCATAATTCAGTTAGATTATAATTTGAGTTATTACATAGCTTAAAGCAAAAAAAGCCCTTGGGAGACATAGAAAAACAGAATTAAGTGTCTCTATTCCCAAAGGCTGTAAAATTTTATTTAGTTCAACGCTACATTACCGAACGGTATGTTCGCTGTAGCACACCATAAAATAATATGCGTGTATTTTGCATCAGGTACATCACTCAACTTAATGAACATTTCACCATTATTACTTACATTACCAATCAACATTAAATCTGGATTACCATTTGCAGGGTCTGGCGTAAATACTTCTGAAGTAGATAAAAATATACCAACAGTACCAGTACCTAACTCTGTTGTGAAATCATCAGCAAAACGAACAAAATTTGCACTATTAGAATCAGTACCTAGTTCAATTAACCCCATTGTAGGCGTTCCACTTTCCGCCACCAGATTTCCACTACTAACAACTGTTAATTCGCCGACCGGCAATGAAGAATCTACCTCAATGGTCTCTGTTTCGGTAACCGTTACTGTTTGTATTTCAGTATCATCATCATTAGAACAACTCACTAAAAAAGTTGTCATGGCACAAGCAACTAGCACAAGAGTAAATTTTCTGTTTTTCATAATCGTAATATTTAAAATGTTTATGTTATGAACAGTGGTGCTACCGACTATCGATAACCCTGCTGTTTCATGAGACAAACATAGAAATGTGGTATCACGAAGAATTCAAGAAAACATAAAGAGTTTATCACAGTAAATTGAAATCTTGCAATAGTTTTGTGATAAATGGAAATAAGAGGTATTTCTTGACTAAAAATAAGAACACAAAAAAACCCGGAAACTACCCCGGGTTTAACGCACTAATACTACTAAGATGTTAGGCTTAACGCAAGCGATCAACAGATTTTACAAGATCTTCATCCTTTTTTATAGCTCTATTTGCAAGAACCAAAAAAATGACAGAAAATACTGGAATCAACATCCCAATACCCTTCTCAGAGACAGAAGTCTCTCCGGATAAGTTTAGCGATCGATAAACGAAAAATCCTAGTAAAAAAACATTCAATATCATATTCAGTCTATTAATAACAAACTGAGTTTTTCTATTTTTAAACTGTACTATAGACCATATAGCTAATACAGCACTACTATAAAAGGTAATAGAAATGAGCATTTCATTATCGGCAAAAACCTCTATACCATCAATATCAATCCATAGATTGAAGAAGAACGGAAGTACGCCGGTAAGAATTGCCACGATGAGTAAATAAAAGCTCTGTATTCTTTGAATCATATATTAATTACCACTTTACAAAGCAAAAATACAGGTCTTTTCAAAAATTATAGCCCTTTTATTCAAAATAATTTGTAATATTGCTACGTTATCATGTCATAACGCCTACCAATTAAGGAAAACATTCCTTGAGAATATCCAAAATAAAATTTACTTCTTACAATACAAATCACATATAATTTATTCGACTACTTAATGTTTGAGATTTCAGATTTAAAATCAAAAAAGCTTCCTGAGCTTCAGGAAATAGCTAAAGGACTTAAGGTTCCTAAATTCAAGACCTTAAAAAAATTGGATTTAGTCTATCAGATATTAGACTTACAAGCAGCAAACCCTAAAGTTGCCGCTGCTATTGCTCCAACTAAAACGGAAACCGAAGAAGTTAGCAAACCGGCTGAGGTAACACCGAAGCCAAAACCAAGGCCTAGACAACGTGTTGCACCAAATGCAACTAAAGAGCCTAAAGCTACTATTAAAGAAGTGTCTCCAGAAAAAGAAGCCACTCCAGAAAAGGATTCAAAGGAAACCATAGAAACCCCTAAGCCGAGACCAAGGCCTAGACCAAAAACTCCAAATCCATCAAATAATAAAAAGGAGTTTCAAAAGAATTCCCCTCAGGTTAACAAAAAGCCAAACCCGAGAGCTCCCCATGACAAAAGCAATTTTGACAAGGACCTAAAAAATAGGTACAAAGAGCCAGAATATGAGTTTGACTCTATTATTGCCAGTGAAGGTGTTCTGGATATCATGCAAGATGGTTACGGTTTTTTACGTTCTTCTGATTACAACTACCTATCGTCACCTGATGATATTTATGTTTCACAGTCTCAGATTCGTCTTTTCGGATTAAAAACAGGTGATACCGTATTAGGTAATGTTAGACCACCCAAAGAAGGAGAAAAGTATTTCCCTTTAATTAAGGTGAATAAAATTAACGGTATTGACCCACAGATTGTTCGTGACCGAGTGTCTTTTGAGCATTTGACTCCGTTATTCCCACAAGAAAAATTTAATTTGGCAGAACGCCAAAGTACCATATCAACCCGAATCATTGACTTGTTCTCTCCTATCGGAAAAGGGCAAAGGGGTATGATCGTGTCTCAACCAAAGTCTGGTAAAACCATGCTTTTGAAAGATATTGCAAATGGTATCGCAGCAAATCACCCTGAAGTTTATCAAATTATATTATTAATTGATGAACGACCAGAAGAGGTTACTGATATGCAACGTAATGTTAGAGGTGAAGTTGTCGCTTCTACATTCGACAAAGAGCCTACTGAACATGTTCGTGTTGCCAATATCGTTTTAGAAAAAGCAAAGCGATTGGTAGAATGTGGTCATGATGTAGTTATTCTACTTGATTCTATTACACGTTTAGCTAGAGCTTACAATACAGTACAACCAGCATCTGGTAAAGTATTAAGTGGTGGTGTTGATGCTAATGCCCTTCATAAACCAAAAAGATTCTTTGGTGCAGCACGTAACATCGAAGGTGGCGGATCTCTTACTATTATTGCTACGGCATTAACTGAGACCGGTTCTAAAATGGATGAAGTTATCTTTGAAGAATTTAAAGGTACCGGTAACATGGAACTTCAACTAGATCGTAAAATTGCGAATAGAAGGATTTTCCCTGCTATTGACCTGACTTCTTCAAGCACACGAAGAGATGACATGTTATTAGACGAAAGTACCTTACAACGCATGTGGATCATGCGCAAGTATCTGGCGGATATGAATCCTGTAGAAGCTATGGAATTCATTGAACAACGTTTTAAACAAACGAAAAACAATGAAGAGTTCTTGATGACCATGAACAATTAAAATAAATAACTCTTATATAAAAATCCCGATTTCAAATTGAAATCGGGATTTTTTTGTTTGAATAATTTCTTAAATGACCAACTGCATTAAAACCATAGACAAACTTTTAAGACTCCTTTATTTTTTTAATATCTTTAATGAATAAGAAAAGATTCTCCCCCAGTCTTTTTTCAGTTTTCTTAATAATAACCTTAATTCACTGAAAATGAAAAGACCAACTACAATGACCTGTAAAATCTTATGTGTTTTTGCGCTAGCGAGTATTTTTAGTTGTAATCAACAACCTAAAAAAAATGAAGTCCCTGATAATAAAATTGAGGTATTACCACCAAATCAAATTGTAGCCATTCCTCAGGCAAAAAATATGTATGATTCATATAGCAAGCGAAGAGTACCACTAATTCAACATTATGAAGATTCTATAAACAGACAGAATAAAGACGATACAGAATTTGATGTAGGACGTTTTGTCTACTATGATTATAAAACTATCAAACAGTATTTAGAATATATAGAACAAGAGGCAGATGATGCTGGTGTAGAAATTTCTACATTAAGATTTTACTATTCCAATTATCCAGATGAAGTAGTTTTTCCAAATTCTAAAGACTCTATTAAACATCCTAGACAAAACTCTATTATGCTTTCGCCAACTTATAACGATGGAAAAAGAGACTATTTATTTTATATTGGCGATGGAGCACAGGGTAGACAAGCAATACCCCTAAATGATAGCTTTGAAAATGTAAAAGGGTATAGCACAAATACCTCTGAAAAAAGTAAAGCCTACGCATCATTTGCACCAAGTTTAAATTCAACCATCACTAAACCTACAAGCTTTCAAGGTCAACAAAGTTTAACACTAAACCGTGGTACGGGAGTCCCACCCCCAAAGAATCAGTAATCACATAAATCGATGATTTAACTGACCAATAAATATGTTTGAATATTTTCTAAATAATTATTTTTTACTTCTCTATTTATTGGCCTTTATTTCATCATTGGCAAAATATAGGCTGTATTATGACACCATTTTAAAATATCTCCCAATAGTCATAGCGTACACACTATTATCTGAGACCCTTGGACTTATGGTAAGAGACATAGACGAAATTCAAATTATTTATAAGCAAGAGTATTATAATTATAACACTGTTATTTTCAATATTTTTGATATCATATTTTTTCTGTATTTCTTTTATGTTTATTATCATATTATTGACAAATCAATCAGCAAAAAAGTAATTAAATATGGTAGCTGGATGTTTTTGGTGACTTGCATAATGAATATATTTATCCAAGATTTTTACTTAGAACCTCAAAATTATGCAATTATAATCGGTTCCATAATTTTACTTTATGCTGTTCTAACATACTTATCTAAAATATTCAAAGAAGAACAAAAACTACCACTGTACACAAATCTTCTTTTTTGGATTAGCTTGGGTATTTTAGTTTTTTATACATGCTACCCAGTCACTATGTATATTCTAACTTTTTATTATGAAATATATTCTGAATTCAATTTATCAATATTCCATTATGCAACAATTGGAGTATTATACTCTTGTATTATAATTGGCTTTATATTGATGAAAAGACTTCGAATAGCTAATGAAAAAACAGAATAACAATTACCTATAAGAGTAAGTATTCACAATCAAAAGAATGTAGGACAAACAAAAATGATTATCAAGATACTAAACCTAATCAATAAAAAAACTCAACAAAAAAAGCCCTTCTATTTAAAGAAAGACTTTTAGAATTTTATCTTAAAGTAATATTATAAAGCAGCTACGTGCTTAGCTAATTTACTCTTTAAGTTGGCAGCTTTATTATCATGTATAATATTACGTTTTGCTAAACGATCAATCATACTAACAACACTTGGAAAAAGAGCCTCAGCATCTTTCTTAGTTTCTTCTGCACGTAATCTTTTAATAGCATTACGCGTAGTTTTATGCTGGTATCTGTTACGTAAACGAACTGCTTCGTTTCTTCTGATTCTCTTTAATGCCGACTTGTGATTTGCCATTTTATAATTTATTATAATTTCTTCGGATTCTCATCCATTCAATTTTTGTAGTCCGTAGGGGAATCGAACCCCTGTTACCAGGATGAAAACCTGGCGTCCTAACCCCTAGACGAACGGATCATACTTTGCGCAATTGCGGATGCAAAAATACAAATATTTTTTACTATCGCAACCCCTGATTATTATTTTTTAAAAAAATTAATATGCTTTAGCAAATAACACTCTTTTATTAGATGGTTTACCGGTTACCATACACACTCCTTCTTCCTCCTTCGCATCAATAGGAATGCACCTTATCGTAGCTTTAGTCTCATTTTTTACACGTTCTTCGGTTTCCTTACTACCATCCCAATGTGCAGAAATAAATCCGCCTTTTTCATCCAATACTTTTTTAAATTCGTCATAAGTATCAACTTCTGTAATATGAGAGTCTCTATAATCCAATGCTTTTTGGTACATATTACTCTGAATATCTACCATTAGATATTCGATTTTAGCCACCACTTCAGTCGCTAAAACTACTTCTTTCTGCAAAGTATCTCTTCTAGCTACTTCAAAAGTGCCATTTTTCAAGTCTCTAGGCCCAATAGCCAACCTAACTGGTACACCGCGTAATTCATACTCGTTAAACTTGAATCCAGGCTTGTGGGTATCCCTATTATCAAATTTCACCGATATACCTTTTGCTCTCAATTCTTTTACCAATGGTAATACTGCCTCTGAAATTTCATCTAGCTGATCTAATCCTTTATAAATGGGAACAATTACAACTTGTATAGGTGCTAATTTTGGAGGTATAACCAACCCGTTATCATCACTGTGCGTCATCACTAATGCACCCATCAATCTAGTTGAAACCCCCCAAGAGGTTGCCCAAACATATTCCTTACCACCTTCTTTATTCGCAAACTTAACGTCGAAAGCTTTTGCGAAATTCTGACCTAAGAAATGTGAAGTCCCTGCTTGAAGTGCTTTACCATCTTGCATTAAAGCTTCAATACAATATGTTTCAATCGCACCTGCAAATCGCTCGCTTTCTGTTTTTGTCCCCTTAATTACTGGAACTGCCATATGATTTTCTGCAAAATCGGCATACACATTCATCATTTGTTTTGCCTCTGCTATTGCTTCTTTTTCAGTAGCATGGGCAGTATGGCCTTCTTGCCATAAAAACTCTGATGTTCTTAAGAATAATCTTGTTCTCATTTCCCAGCGTACAACATTGGCCCATTGATTTATCAATAAAGGCAAATCTCTATACGACTGTATCCACTTTCTATAGGTATCCCAAATAATGGTTTCAGAAGTTGGTCTTACAATAAGCTCTTCTTCTAATTTAGCATCGGGATCAACAATGATTCCACTGCCATCCTCAGCATTCTTTAATCTGTAATGGGTAACAACCGCACATTCTTTTGCGAAACCTTCGACATGGCTAGCCTCCTTTGTGAAATATGATTTTGGAATGAATAACGGAAAATATGCATTCTCGTGGCCTGTTTCCTTGAACATTTTATCCAAGCCGGCCTGCATTTTCTCCCAGATGCCGTAACCATATGGTTTTATGACCATACAACCTCTAACACCAGAGTTCTCGGCCAAATCTGCCTTAACTACTAATTCATTATACCATTTGGAATAATCCTCACTTCTCTTAGTCAAATTTTTACTCATTATCTAGACTTTGGCACAAATTTTGTGATTATTATTATACAATAACTCCGTAAAACTAGTTATTTTTAATATGTTCAACAATATAATTTTTATCCGATGATATATTCTATACCCCACAACAGACTCCGCAATATAACAATGTTGGTAACCCTTGGCTTAGTAATAGCCTCCTGTGGTTCTTACCAACAATCATCTTATTATGATAATGATGGTATATATTCTGACAACACCCCTACAACAGTAGAGAAAAGACCAGAACAACGACAATATCAGCAGAACAATCCTGAAATGGACACGTATTCAGATTATTTTGGAGAAAAAGCAAATCAATATGATGAAATATTAGATAGTGAAATTTTTACAGATGTCGACTCTTACTCGAGCAATAATGTAGATGAAACCATACCACAAGATCAACTGACTGATTATTATTCAACTGAAAACGACTACCAAGGTTATGGTGGGTGGGGAGATAATAACTCGAACGTAAGTATCAACATTTATGACAATGGATGGAATAGTTATGGATACGGTGGACTTTACGGATGGGCAAATCCTGTTTGGGGTTGGAACAATTGGGGATATGGCGGTTATAATGGATATGGCTATGGCTGGAACAATCCTTGGAGATGGAACCGATGGAATAATTGGGGATATGGAGGATTTGGATATGGCTATGCAGGTTTTGGCTTCGGATGGAACAATTCTTACTACGGTTATGGATACGGGTACGGCTATGGCAACAGAAACTACAACCGAAATTACGGTCATACCAATAGAAGTTATGCTTACAATAACTCAAGACGTGGCAACTACAATAGAACAACATTAAATAACGGAGCTACAACTAATGCTTTAAGAGGCAGGTCAAATGTAAATACAAGAGGAGACTCTCCAAGGTATAGAAGTACCGATTCAAGAACAGCTACAGCTCGAAGTTCTTCAAACACACGTAGCGCTAGAACTTATTCAGGTAACACAACAAGCAGAAGAACTATTGGGGTTGACCAGAACAGAGCCTACAGAACTAGTAGAAGCACAAGAGCTACACCTAGATATAGCACATCTTCAAGAAGCTCTAGTAGATATTCTTCAAGTCCGAATTCTTCAGGCACTGCAAGATCCAGCAGTAGGGTCGCGGTTCCAAGAACTTCGACGTACAGAAGCTCAGGTAATAGCAGCTCAAGAAGCGGAAACAGTTATTCAACCGGTAAATCCTCAAGAAGTTCAAGTAGCGGGTCTTACCGAAGCTCTGGCAATAGCTCTAGAAGTAATTCTAGCGGATCATACAGAAGTTCAGGCAGTAGTAGCTCTAGAAGTTCTGGATCGTCAGCAAGAAGCTCAAGCAGTGGATCTTCTAGATCTTCCGGTTCTTCGTCATCTAGTAGAAGTAGTGGTAGAAATAACTAAATTCAATAATTTTTTAAAATTCAAAATATTGCTATGAAAAAATATTTAACTTTCATAATAATGGCTACATGCGCAATTGGTAGTGCTCAGAATATTAATGAAGCCTTACGTTATAGCACCGAAAATCTTCAAGGAACTGCTCGTTTTCAAGCCTTGGGCGGAGCTTTTGGAGCATTAGGTGGCGATTTATCCTCTTTAAATGTAAACCCTGCAGGGTCAGCCGTTTTTAATAATAGTTTATTCACGATTTCTGGGTCAACCTACAACACCAACAATAAATCTAGCTATTTTGGCAATAGTACCGACACTAAGAGTAATAACTTAGATTTAAATCAGATTGGTGCCGCATTTGTTTTTAAAAATACCGATTCAAATTCAGATTGGAAGAAATTTACTTTGGCGTTCAATTATGATCTAGTTAATAATTTCGATAATGAATACTATGTTTCCGGAAATAGTACCCAGGGTATTGACAACTACTTTTTAAATTTTGCACAAGGCACACCTTACGGTTCTATATTACGCCAAGACGGTGAATATATAGAAGAAGCTTATTTAGACATCGGCTCTAATCAAGGCTATAAAGAACAGCAGACATTTTTAGGATACTACGGAGGAATTCTTGATCCTATTTCAGAAGATGATAATAACACCGATTACATTAGCAATACAATTTACAATTCTGTAAATCAAGAGTTTTTAAGAAGAACTACCGGCTACAATAGCAAGTTTACTTTGAATATGGGCTCTCAGTTTAAAGAAAACATATATATGGGTGCTTCATTAAATTTTCACAATGTGATGTATACAAAATATGATCAGTTTACCGAAAACGGATATGATCCTACTTCAGAAATACAGAGAACAACTTTCGATAACTATTTACAGACAGAAGGTAATGGGTTTTCGTTTAGCTTAGGGGCAATAGCCAAACTAAATGAATTTGTACGTTTGGGCGGTAGTTACCAGTCCCCAACATGGTATCGATTAGAAGATGATTTTTCTCAACGCATTAATTCTGACTTGGCTGATGATGAGATTAATTTCATTGATTTTAATGTTGTAAATCTTTTTGAATCTTACACCGTTAAAACCCCAAGTAAATTAACAGGTAGTTTAGCTGTAGTTTTTGGTAAAGACGGACTTTTAAGTTTTGACTACGGTTATCAAGATTTTTCAAATGCGGAATTACGACCTACTAGTGACCCAAGTTTTCAAACCGTTAACAATCAGATTTCTAATGACCTAGGCACGGTATCTACATTTCGATTAGGTGGAGAATACAAAATTGAACAAGTTAGTTTAAGAGCTGGATATCGTTTTGAACAAAGTCCTTATACCAATGGCAACACAATAGGAGATTTAAATGCTATTTCTGGTGGTATTGGTTACAATTTTGGAGGTAGTAGATTAGATTTCGCCTTAAGCCATTCGCAACAAGATGTTAGCGAACGATTATTTGATACCGGTATTACAACACCAGCAATTATTAATAGAATCAACACCAATGCAACGTTAAGTTACACGATAAACTTCTAATTAAGTTTATTACTAAATATAAAAAAAATGGGAGCAAATTTGCTCCCATTTTTTTTATCTCTTTAATGAAAAATGTGTTTTTCGAGTTTTGGCTACTAATAACCCCTCCTCTATTTCACCATATTCAAATCGAAACCAATAATCTGTAGATGGCATCTGCTGGCCGTTGTAAGTACCATCCCAACCACTGGTTGCTCCTAGTTGCTTTAAAAGCTTACCATATCTGTCGAAAACAAATACAACAGGATTGGTTAAGGTTTCTATACCTTGAATATTCCAAGCATCATTAATACCATCTCCATTGGGAGTGAAAAACTTAGGATACCCTACCACAAGAAATTCTAACGGGTCGGTAATACCACAACCGTTTTTATCATTTATAATTACAGTATTAAGTCCAGGAGGTACATTCATAAATACAGCATCATCTTGAAACTCTCCACCATTTATGGCATATTCATACTCCCCATCGCCCTCAACAAAAAATTCAATATTATTCTGGTCAGGATCAATTGATAGATTAGTATCTAATGTTTCTACTCTATCTAATATAGGTGTGCCAAAAAATGTAATTAATACGCCACTATCGTCACTTACAGTTGGTGGCGTTCCAGATATAGTAGTAATTGTTGCGAAATAACGACCAGAGTTTGGGCTCACTACTACTAATTCGGCACCAAAATCTCCAGACCCCGTAAGCGTATCGTCTACGACACCATCATCTTCATAATCAACGGTCCAGGCAACATTTGCAATATCAGCACCTGCAGGCGAGTTCAATGCGCTTATGGTAATATCATCATCACCTTCACAGGCTATAATATCCAATCCTAAAAATTCATCTCGAAGCGTACAGTCTAAAGCAGTATTCTGATCAGCACTTACAGAACTTCCCGTAAAGGTTAGCATAAAAGGTTCAGGGTCTCCTGTGAAATTATCTGCAAAATTATTAATTAGAATATAATATATTTCACCTGGCAATACATCTAGATATTCATCATACGTATTCTGACTACCAGTTAAAGAGGCTGCACCTTGTTGTCCATCATCAGGATTTACACCAAGGCCTGTAAAATTAGTATCATTGACTTCATAATTGCATCGTATCGGTTCTGCAGTACCATTACTAATATCTGCACAATCGACATCAGGACCATAAACAGCAAAATCCCATTCTGCAGTTGGCAACGTTCCTGATGACACTAAAGCTTCAATATCAAAGCCAACTTGACCACCAGTACCTGCCCTAAAAACGAACCATGATGTATTAAATTCAATATTGGCAGAAACTAGACTACCTTTTTCCAAACATCCTGTTTGTCGAATAACTTCTGGATCAAAATCATCAACATCGCCAGTACCGCCAGCAATTCCCATAATAGGTTGATCGGCACATACAGGAATTGCCGTTCTACAATCGGCTGAATTTTGAGCAGTTATATTCCAATAGAAAAGAAACAAACAACATATAGAACATAGAAGTGTTCTCATAAATAATATGGCTATTAGTATTGGTAACGTATATTATAACTACACATGCTAAACTTTAGTATCTTTCGTCGAATATTATGGTGTTTAATCGATAAAATGCACTTTTTAGGCACCTAGAATGGAGTTTAACGTTTTAAGGTAAAATGATTGTTAATATATACGGCATTGGTATTTTGCCCTAAAGTATTGGTATATGACAACTTGAACCAATAATCGGATTCTGGTAATAATGCACCTTCAAAAGAACCGTTCCAACCACTAGAGTCTTCATTTAATTGATATAGTAATTTTCCGTATCGGTCATAGATTGTGATTACAGGATTGTCTAAAACTGAAAGCCCGTCAACCTTCCATTCATCATTTACACCATCTGCGTTTGGTGTGAAAAACTTAGGAAAACCCACAATTACAATCTCCTTGAAATCTACACCACAACCATTCGGGTCTATTACAGTAATAGTGTGTTCTCCAGGGAATAAATCATAAAAAATTGAACTATTTTGAGATTCTTGATTATCTAATTGATATTCAAAATCACCCTTTTCTTCCAAAATAACGGAGATAATATTCGATGCATCATCTTCATATTCAATGGTTACATCAGTAATAACTGGTGGATTAGAGAAAAAAACTGAAACTGAACGAGTAGAAATACATTGCAAAGCACCAACCATGATAGTTACAGACAAGGTATAAACACCTTCTTCTGCAACTGTTATAAGCGAAGTAGTTTGACCTGAACTCCAGTCATATGAATAATTGGAATCTCGTATTCTTTGCCCTATTGTAACTACAGGCGCATCGCCACATATAAATACACTGGTTTCGAAATCTAAAAAAGGTAATTCCATACCTATAATATCAAAAGATTCCGATACATCAAAACAACTACTATTTTCTATGGATGTTGTACGAACATAAATAGTCTGAAATGTTTGTGAAGGAATGTACTCCTTTGATAAGGCATTTCTAGCATTCACTGCTTCTTCAAGTGAGGCATGATAGGTAACAAGAAACTCTAAAGGACTCTGACCCCCTAATGCCTCTGAATCTTTCTGGTTTAAATCGATAGCCATACCATCTAAACAAGCCGTTACTTCAGCTAACGCATAGGTAATTGGTGAAGGGGCATATGCCACTTGTGTTTCACTTATTAAATTGTTTCCAGATGACCGAACCACCAATACCCTATACATAGCAGATATTGCCACATTTAATTCTGCATTGTTTTCGCCAGATATACGTTGATACCCTGCACCTATATCTAGATACCATTCATAATCTATAGCATCTGAAGTGGTAGCATCTAAAACTACATTTTCATTATCACAAGCAATTATTGGTGGTCCCAATAAATTATCAACTATACTACAATCTAACGCTGAATTTGGAAATTCTACAAAAATATTTCCTGAGAATTGAATCGAAAATCCTGAATTACTATTACTATAATTATTAATCAATAAATAATAATCTTCATTTTGTGCAACTTCTAACCAATCTTCATACTGAATATTATCAGCTCCGGTAGGGTCTTCCCCAACACCTACATAAATACTATCGTCTGAGTTATCAAAATAATTACATCGTACTGGATCGCCCAAATCTCCACAGTCATTAGTTTTATATAAAGCGAAATCCCAATCTTCATTGGAATCAAAACCTATGTTAAAACCTAACTGACCACTTTCTCCTGTTCTAAATCGATACCAAGCAGAGTTGGTTTCAACTGTACCCGTTGCTTGAGTAATACACCCTGAAACAGAAGCTCCATTAAAATCATCTACACCATATCCATTTGTACCTGCATTAATTGGAGTATTATTACAAATAGGAATAGCATTAATACAATCTGGTGACACTTGTGAGAAACAAGCTAGCATACCAAATAAATTAAAAAGAAGAATGGTTATACCATACTTGGCCATAAGGGAGTAAAATTTGGAATTTTAAAATTAACGAGACCTTAACGTTATGTCTAATTTATGTTGTGTAATGCCCGTATTTAGTTATAAAGTGGCACATATTGTATATCTTTGCCCCTTGTAAAAGTTTGTAAAAATGAAAATTGAGGATACATTGGAAAATCAATTTGATGAATTAGGAAACGATCATATTTCCACTTCAGAAGATACCCCATTACGTAAAGACGCTTTTGTTCTAGACGATGCAGAAAAGATTGAGCGTATACGTGAAAATGTTCGTGATATTATGCTTACGCTAGGTTTAGATTTAAGCGATGATAGTTTAAAAGGAACTCCAAACCGGGTTGCTAAAATGTATGTAAACGAAATATTTAGCGGTTTACATCCTAACAAAAAACCAAAAGCTTCCACTTTCGATAATAAGTACAAGTATGGTGAAATGTTGGTTGAAAAAAACATTACACTTTACTCTACTTGCGAACATCACTTGTTACCGATTGTTGGTCGTGCTCATGTTGCTTATATCTCTAACGGTACCGTAGTAGGACTTTCTAAAATGAACAGAATTGTCGATTATTACGCTAAACGTCCACAGGTTCAAGAAAGACTGAATATCCAAATTGTAAGAGAGTTACAAAAAGCCTTAGGAACGGAAGATGTCGCCTGTGTTATTGACGCAAAACACCTATGTGTAAACTCAAGAGGAATTCGCGATATCGATAGTAGTACAGTTACCGCTGAATACGGTGGTAAATTCAAAGAAGAATTAGTACGCCGTGAGTTTTTGAATTACTTAAACCTAGATACCCATTTTTAATAGCATATAGCTTCATGCAATTGTACGAAAATCAAGAAATCAGAGTATACAATTCCTTAACGGGTAAAAAAGAAGTTTTCAAACCAATAAACGAAGGCCATATTGGCATGTATGTTTGTGGGCCAACTGTATATAGTAATGTACATTTAGGTAACTGTAGAACTTTCATGTCCTTCGATATGATTTTCAGATATTTCAAGCACTTAGGCTATAAAGTACGGTATGTTAGAAATATTACTGATGCAGGCCATTTAGTAGATGATGCTGAAGATGGCGAAGATAAAATTGCAAAAAAGGCTAGATTAGAAAAATTGGAACCGATGGAAGTCGTACAACGTTACACTGTCGACTTTCATAATATTTTAGAGAAATTCAATTTCTTACCCCCTAGTATTGAACCTACAGCTACTGGTCACATAATAGAGCAAATTGAAATTATTAAGGATATTCTTAAAAAAGGTTTTGCCTATGAAACTAATGGTTCTGTATATTTTGATGTAGCTAAATTTAACAAAGAACACGAATACGGCAAACTTAGCGGGCGTAAGCTAGAAGATATGATTGCCAACACACGTGATCTTGCAGCACAAGATGACAAACATAATCCGCAAGATTTCGCTCTTTGGAAAAAAGCGGAACCACAGCACATAATGAGATGGCCGTCACCTTGGGGCGATGGATTCCCAGGTTGGCATTTAGAGTGTACAGCAATGAGCACTAAATATTTAGGAGAAACATTTGATATTCATGGTGGTGGTATGGACTTAAAATTTCCACATCACGAATGTGAAATAGCCCAGGCTGAAGCCTGTAACGGTAAAAGTCCGGTGAATTATTGGTTACATACCAATATGTTGACGCTTAACGGTAGAAAAATGGCTAAATCTACAGGAAACAGTATTCTACCTGGTGAAATTTTTTCTGGAGAAAATAAAATACTAAGCAAACCATTCTCTCCATCGATGGTGCGTTTCTTTATGATGCAGGCACACTACACCAGTATTTTAGATATAAGTAACGAAGCACTTTTAGCTTCTGAAAAAGGCTTCAATAAATTAATGGAAGCGATAAATTCATTAAAATCATTAAACACCGGTAAATCAACGAATTTTAATATTGCTGATTGGAAATCTTCATGCTATGCTGCCATGAACGATGATTTTAATACACCCATATTAATAGCAAAATTATTCGATGCCGTTAAACATATTAATCTAATAAAAGAGGGTACCGAATCTATAACCATAGAAGACAAAATAGAGCTTGAGACTACATTGCATAATTTTGCATTTGATGTTTTAGGCCTTGAAAACAAGAGTAGTTCAGATGCGGATTCTGAAAAACTAAGTGGTGTGGTTGAGCTTTTAATTGAATTGCGTAAAGCTGCACGGGAAAATAAAGATTTTGCTACTTCAGATAAAATTCGCGATCAATTAGATGAATTAGGCATTCAACTTAAAGATGGTAAAGAAGGTACCACCTATAGCCTATAATTTCAATCTAAAAATCTAGATTTTTTTATTTTAGACTGGTATTCACCAGGTGCTAAGTTTTGCCTTGTTTTGAAAACTCTATTAAAGTAAGACCTGCTCTCAAAACCGCAATCTAGGTATACGTCTTTAATACTACGTTTAGGATCCTGCAATAAGCCAACAGCTAATTTTATCCGTTCATTATTAATGAACTCAATTGGTGAAATACCTAACTCAGACTTAAAAGTTCTATAAAAATTAGACATACTCATACAAGCAATTTTACTCAACTGCTCTACGTTAAGCGATTTATGTACATTGTCCCTAATATATCTTATTACCTCAGTTAATCTACTTTCACTTTTAATAGAAAGTGTAGCGTTACTATATATCTTTCGTTCGTTCGTTTGTAAAATTCTAATAATCAACTCATGCAACATATTATCTACAAATAAGTCTTTAGACGGGTGGTCTTCAGAAAATAAAAACAAAAGGCGCTGAATAATTTGGTATATGCCTCTGTCATTTACAAAGTGAAAATTATAGTCCATGATACCCCAAACCTCGTCATTATCCTTAGGCATATTCTCATTCATAAATTGAAGCACATTATTTATTTTGTCTTCAGAAATTGCCATTGCCAAACACCTAGTAGGGTTCTTTGCCATCGCCTCAGGGAAATCGATACACATACTTTCATTAGCCGGCAAGACCAATGACTCTCCGGGTAAAAAATCAAACGATTCATAATCCCTTAAATGCATAATCTTTTTTCCTTGAATCATACTGGCTAAAACAGGTTGTTCAAATTTCAACAATACACTTTTAGCTTGCTCATGTGTCTCAAAAACATGCATGGCTGCATTATTCATAACATAAGAGGTTTGGTTTTCAACCAAGGTCTCTAATCGTCTTCCCTTTAAAAAATTTTCGGATAACTGTATCACATTATAAATTCTAATGATTAAGAAATTTACAAAAATTTATACATAAAATAATCATAAAATCAATATATGGTAGGATTGTTCATGTTATTCGTAGAATGCGTCAGATATATTTAGAATATGAAAAGTAAATTTAGAAAATCGTATGGTTGATTCCGGTACGAGAATGAAATATCAATATTAACTTAAATCATATACTATGAGTACAACAGCAACCGTAGAGAAGGATATTCTTCAAAAGCCGAAATTCAAAAACCAATATGAAAATTTTATTGGCGGCAAATGGGTAGCACCATCCAAAGGTGCCTATTTCGATAACATTTCACCTGTAGACGGTAAGCCGTTTACTAAAATTCCTAGATCTACTGCCGAAGATATTGAGATGGCAATCGATGCCGCATGGGATGCAGCTAAATCATGGAATCTTTCTTCTGCGACAGAACGAAGCAATATGCTTTTGAAAATTGCCGATAAAATGGAGCAAAATTTAGAAGTATTAGCGAGAGCTGAAACATGGGATAATGGTAAAGCAATACGAGAAACTAGAGCAGCAGATCTACCTCTAGCTGTTGACCATTTTAGATATTTTGCAGGCGTCATAAGAGCAGAGGAAGGTTCGGTAAGTGAACTAGACTCTAACACGGTAGCCTTGAATGTCACTGAACCACTAGGTGTAGTTGGTCAAATAATTCCTTGGAATTTTCCAATTTTAATGGCAACCTGGAAATTGGCACCAGCATTAGCTGCGGGCAACTGTGTTATTCTTAAACCAGCTGAACAAACACCTGTAGGAATTCTTATTCTAATGGAATTAATTCAAGATATTTTACCTGCTGGTGTTCTAAATGTTGTCAATGGTTTTGGTGCAGAAGCAGGTAAACCCTTAGCATCTAGCCCAAGAATAGATAAAATTGCTTTCACCGGTGAAACTACCACTGGTCAATTAATTATGCAATATGCATCTAAAAACATAACGCCCGTGACTTTAGAACTTGGTGGTAAATCTCCAAATATTTTCTTCGAGAGTATTATGGATGCTGATGATGAATTCTTCGATAAATGTCTTGAAGGAGCTAACATGTTTGCATTGAACCAAGGCGAAGTCTGTACTTGTCCATCAAGGTTATTAGTTCAAGAAAATATATATGATAAGTTTATAGCGCGTGTAATTGAACGCACCAAAGCCATAAGAATAGGACATCCATTAGACCCTAATACAATGATGGGTGCTCAAGCTTCTAATGATCAGTTTGAAAAAATATTAAGTTACATTCAAATCGGAAAAGAAGAAGGTTGTGAAGTGCTTACTGGTGGCGAGCAAGCATACAATGAAGGTTTAGAAGGTGGTTACTACATTCAACCAACCATTTTAAAGGGCAATAACAAAATGCGCGTATTTCAAGAAGAAATATTCGGACCTGTACTTTGTGTGACTACTTTTAAAGATGAAACTGAAGCCATTGAAATTGCAAACGATACGTTATATGGTTTAGGCGCTGGTGTTTGGACTAGAGATACTCACCAAGCTTACCAGATATCAAGAGCCATAAAATCTGGCAGAGTTTGGGTCAACTGTTATCATCTTTATCCTGCACATGCACCTTTCGGCGGATATAAAAAGTCTGGTATTGGCAGAGAAAACCACAAAATGATGTTATCTCATTACCGTCAAACTAAAAATATGCTAATATCTTATGACAAAAAAGCAATGGGCTTCTTTTAAAAGGAAAGAATAATGAAAACTAAACGAGTATTAGTAACCGAAAAAGCAGCAGCGATAATTGCTCAATTAAAAGAGACACATGGCGAGCTCATGTTTCATCAAAGTGGCGGCTGTTGTGATGGCTCATCCCCCATGTGTTTTACCAAAGGTGAATTAATGCTTGATGATAATGATGTCTGGCTAGGCAATATAGAAGGTTGTGATTTTCATATGTCTAAAGACCAATTTGAATATTGGAAACATACACAATTGACCATTGATGCCGTACCAGGTATAGGCTCTAGCTTTTCGTTAGAAATTCCTTTAGGTATACGATTTTTAATTAAGTCAAGATTATATTCTGAAAAAGAAGCAGAAAATCTTGAACCTATAAGAGTTGGAGCCTAATTAAGAATACAATTAATGAATAATAAGTTCGTATTAAAAACATACGGACTTGTTCTTTATAGAGGGTTACCAGTTTTATAGTAAATTTGTAGTATTAATTTACTGTTTTGAACATTTCTATAAAAAAAATTCTGATTGCCCCTTTTGTACTGTTGGTTCGATTTTACCAATTGGCCATATCTCCCTACACACCTGCCACATGCAGGTACTCCCCTACTTGTTCTCAATACACTTTAGAAGCTTTAAAAAAACACGGTTTATTTAAAGGTGGATGGTTAGCCACTAAGCGCATATTCAGCTGTAACCCATGGGGTGGCAAAGGCTATGACCCCGTACCTTGAAACCGTAAATTCTTGTAACCTTAATCTATCTAAAAACGATTAATTTTTAACCCAACTCTGTATTACAAAATCGGTTTGTCTGTTTGCTATTTATTATCTTAGCCTTTCAAAATATAACACATGCATTTCTTGGGTATTACTTGGAATCCGAACGAAACACTTTTCAATATAGGATTCATACAAATTAAGTACTATAATTTACTTTGGATAACCGCCTTCGCTTTAGGTTGGTTTATTATGAAAAGAATTTTCGCCAATGAAAAAAAATCTATAGAACAATTAGATTCTCTTTTTATATATACCGTATTAGGAACCATGTTAGGTGCTAGGTTGGGTCATGTCATATTCTATGATTGGGCTTATTATTCAAACCATTTACTAGAAATTCTTTTACCTATTAGAGAAAGTGATTCAGGCAGTTTATTATTTGGGCTGATTAATGGATATGAATTTACTGGTTTCACAGGTTTAGCCAGTCACGGAGCAACTCTTGGTATTATTGTAGGCACGTACTTATATACGAGAAAATATCCAGAGTTCAGAATGCTATGGATATTTGATAGAATGGTTATTCCAGTTGCAATTGGTAGCTTCTGTGTTCGTTTAGGAAACTTTTTTAATTCTGAAATCAACGGTAAAATCGTAGATGAAAACTTCATATTCGCTACCAAATTTATTAGAGATACCGATGACCTTCACCCGTCAAAAGTTTTAGGTATCACTCAAGAGAAAACATTGAATGCCGCTTATACTGCTTTAGAGAATAATCCACAATTTTCTGAGTACTTGGCAGAAATACCATATCGCCACCCAGCCCAATTATATGAAGGAGTATGTTATATTTTAATATTCATTCTACTTTACTTTTTATATTGGAAAACCGATAAAAAGAACAAACCTGGTTACTTGTTCGGCCTATTTTTTGTGCTACTTTGGACAGTACGCTTTTTTGTGGAATTCGTAAAGAAAAGTCAAGGAGGGTTCGAAGAGTCTTTAGGTGTTTTATCAACAGGTCAATGGTTGAGCATTCCTTTTATTCTAATAGGATTATACTTCATGTTTAGAAAAACAAAAACTGCTTAATGATTAATTTTAAGTTTAAAAATTGGGTTTCAATACTAGTATTTTCTCTGGTCATAATTTCTTGTAAAGAAGAAGCCAAAAAAACCATATTAACACAACAGATAGAATTCTCTCATGAAGGTGATTTATCTATTTATGTAAATTCTACCGATAGCTTACGAACTAGGTTAAATATAGAATTTGCAGAAACTGATTACGAAACACAAACGGGATTAATGTATAGAAAGAGTATGGAAAAGAATCAGGGCATGCTTTTTATTTTTCCTGATGAAGCTGTGCATTCTTTTTACATGAAGAACACTGAGTTTGCCTTAGATATAATATATATTAAAGAGGACATGACCATTGCTAGCATGCAAGAAAATGCGCAACCTTTAAACGAATCAGGCTTATCGTCGCTCGTTCCTATAAAATATGTACTAGAAATTAATGGAGGTTTAGCAGAAGAGTGGGGAATTAGTATTGGCGATAACATTACTTTCAATAGAAACTAATCTAAATACGTTCTAGCATTTATTAAAAAGAATACGATGCCAGATTATCTATTGTTTAACAAAGAGTCAGAACGTCTTCTTTACAAGAAGTTGAACTCCACTGATTTTAATGATTGGCTTCCTTTTCACCAAGAACCTCTTAGCAGTCAATATTGGTCTGGTCTTTCCGGTAACCCAATTACGGCATGCGAAGAACAGTTTTCAAGAATTTTCGAACGTTATAATGAGAAATCTGGCGGTATGAACGCACTCTTTTGTAAGCAAACCAATAGACTCATTGGCCTTGCAGGTCTATTGGTACAAACCGTAGATGGTAAAGAAGAGTTAGAAATCGGCTATTCTATTCTACCTGAATACTGGCGACAGGGCTACGCCTTTGAAGCGGCTGAAAAATGTAAATTGGTAGCCTTTGAAAATAAATGGGCAGACAGTTTAATATCTATAATTCATGTAGATAACATTCCGTCAAAAAAAACAGCCTTAAAAAACGGATTGTATTTAGATTTTAGCACAACTTATAAAGAGAATCCTGTTCATATTTTTAGAATACATAAATGAATCATTGGGTAATTTACATAGACAACAACTCAAAGAAAAAAGAGTTCATCAAAGATTTTCAAAAAGGAAAAATCCCTATTGAACTTCAAGAATTCAACAATAAAGTGGGTAGATTATTCTCCCCATTCACATTAGAAAACCTTATTGATGAAGAAGATAAACATGATCAAAAAATAATTAGCTCAGAAGGTCAATCTTTAGAAACGATGTCTAGCGGAGAACAAAAGAAAGCATTGCTTTATTATTTGCTCAAAGAGAAACCAGACTATATCATATTAGACAATCCTTTTGATAATTTAGATACCTCTTTTCAAGAAGAATTAAAAATTATACTTCATGAAAGCTCAAAATCCATCTCATTTCTTCAAATAGCCAGTCGTAAATCTGATACTCTTTCTTTTACTACCAATTATGGCAGACTTAACAATACTACTTTTTCTGTAATTAACAACGTAATTATAGAAAGAAGTAATTCGACATATGCATTTAGTGACGTTAGCATCCCTAAACCATTAGAGACTTTCGAAAACTTTGACTCACCCTTAATAAAATTTAAAAATGTGAGTATTTCCTATGGAGATAAAAAGGTTTTAAATGATATCAGCTGGACTATCAATAAAAGTGATTTTTGGCAATTATCAGGAACAAATGGCAGCGGAAAATCCACTATTCTATCTATGATTATAGGAGATAATCCGAAAGCCTTTGGGCAAGAAATATATCTCTTTGGAAATAAGAAAGGAAGTGGCGAAAGTGTTTGGGATATTAAAAGGAAGGTAGGTTACTATTCACCTACCATGACGAATAAATTTAAAGGAAGACACTCCGTAGAGCATATGTTGATATCTGGACTAAACGACTCGGTAGGACTTTACACCATACCTACTGAAGTCCAAAAAAGGTTAATCAAACAATGGTTGCTGCTCTTAAATCTTCATGATATAAAAGATACCTATTTCAATACATTATCAACAGGTAAACAACGATTGGTAATGACAGCAAGGGCTATGGTTAAACATCCACCTTTACTAATCCTTGATGAGCCTACTACAGGAATGGATGATACTTCTGCAGCATTACTTGTCGCTTTGGTCAATAAGATTGCCAAAGAAACCAATACAGCTATTATTTTTGTGTCACACAGAAGAGAACCATATTTAGAACCTAAGACTGTTTACACCTTAGAAAAAACACCAACAGGATCAATTGGCCATAGCACTACCGCATAAAAAAATCGCTATCCTTTTGAGATAGCGATTTTTAGAATTGAGTTAGTTTACTTTTTTATTCTTCTTTACCAGAAGTAATCTTCTTACTTAATGCATCAAACATTACAGGAGTTGCAATAAATACAGATGAGTATGTACCTACAACCACACCAACGATCATTGCAAACATAAACCCTCTTAATGACTCTCCACCAAATATGAAGATAGCCAATAATACTACCAAGGTAGTTAAAGAAGTATTTAACGTTCTACTTAATGTACTGTTTATAGCATAGTTGATGTTAGTACCGCCTTTCCAGCCACGTTCTGCCAATGTCTCACGAATACGGTCAAACACAACCACGGTATCATTCAACGAGTACCCAATTACGGTAAGAATCGCTGCTATAAATGCTTGATCAATTTCCATGCTAAAAGGCATTAGTTTACCGAATATTGAGAATACACCAAGTACAATCAATACATCATGGAATACTGCAGTTACAGCACCCAATGAGAATTGCCATCTTCTAAATCTTAATAAGATATAAAGGAATACTACAAGCAATGAACCTAAAATTGCCAAGAATGCATTTTTCTGAATATCATCTGCAATTGTTGGTCCAACCTTAACCGATGCCATAATACCAACTGCTTCTTCATCTACACCTCCTAGTTTAAAAGCCTCTTTACTAAAACCATCTGGCAAGTACTTTTGAAGCGAAGTATATAGTTTATCTTGAATTTCAGTATCAACTTCAATACCTTCTACATCTACTTTATAAGGAGTTGTAATTTTTACTTGGTTAGACTCTCCGTATGTTTTCACATTTGTTCCACTACCAAATACAGTATTCAATTCTGATGTTATTTCAGAAGGATTAACAGGATGTTCAAAACGTACAGTATACGAACGTCCACCTATGAAATCTACACCTTTTTGTAAACCTGGGCCCGCCAATAATGAGAATAAACCAACTGCTATTAAAATTCCAGATATTACATAAGCTATCTTTCTTTTCTTTAAGAAGTCGACATTGATTCCTTTAAAAAGGTTTTTAGTAATACCCGTAGAGAAATCTAAACTTTTACCTTTTCCTCCAATATACCAGTCAATTAATAAACGAGTGATGAATATTGCGGTAAATAGAGATGTTATAATACCTATTAATAATGTAGTTGCGAAACCTTTTATTGGTCCTGAACCAAAAATGAACAAGATAATTGCAGTTAAACCAGTAGTAATGTTCGCGTCTAAAATAGAAGATAGTGCATTACCAAAACCGTCAGCTACAGCTTGACTTTTTCCTTTACCTTTTGCTAATTCTTCTTTAATACGCTCAAAGATCAGTACGTTGGCATCAACCGACATACCAAGAGTTAAAACGATACCAGCAATACCAGGTAATGTTAACACCGCATTTAAACTAGTTAAGACACCAAATATCAATAAGATGTTCAACATTAAAGCAATATCAGCAAATACACCTGCTTTACCATAATAAGCAATCATCCATAAAAGAACAATTACAAAAGCAATTAAGAATGACATAAAACCACTATCAATAGCTTCTTGACCTAATGAAGGACCAACAATTTCTGATTGAATAATTTCTGCAGAAGCAGGAAGTTTACCAGCTCTAAGAACATTCGAAATATCTTTTGTTTCGTTTACCGTAAAATTACCTGTGATTTCTGAACGACCACCTGAAATTGGACCAGAAGAAACACCTGGAGCTGTATATACCTTATTATCTAAAACAATTGCAATACCTGTTTGATTCGTATAAGCATCACCCGTTAATTTCTCCCATTCTTTAGCACCTTTAGTATTCATGGTCATAGAAACAGCAGGCTTACTGAACTGATCAAAATCAGCACGAGCATCACTAACCACATCACCACTAATTCTTGGCGTACCATCACGGTTAGATTTTAATGCATATAAATCGATTACTTCAACATCTTCAGAAGAAGGTCTCTCCCATACAAATTTCGTGAATTGAATATCAGCTGGTAATAACCTTCTAATTTCTGGCATTCTTAAGTAAGAACCAATAGTTGCCGTATCCTTAATTGCAGCACGAAACATTGCGTTACTTCCTGGGTTAGCAGGAATCAATAATTCGTATAATGGATTTACTTGAGTAGCTAAATCCAAAGAATCTGCAGATACATCAGATAATAAAGAATCTAATTCCGATTCTTCTTTAATTTGCTCAGGTCTTTCAACCTCAACAATATCCTTTAATTTTTCATTTGCTTGAATTAGGAATGTACTAAAGCTTGTATTGCTTTGCTTATATGTTTCCCAAAACTCTAATTGAGCAGTACTTGATAATAAATCTTGTGCACGAGCAATATCTCTAGCTCCTGGTAATTCAACCAAGATACGTCCAGAATTTCCCTCTCTTTGAATGTTTGGTTGTGTTACACCAAAACCATCTATACGCTCTCTTAATACTTCAAAAGCAGAAACGATAGATTCATCAATTTTTCTTCTGATGATAGGCTTAACCTCATCATCTGACATTTGAAAATTGATTTCATCACTAAGACCTTTATTAGCGAAAATATCTGGTGAAGCTAATTTAGCCTCTCCTTTAATATTATCGAAAGCTTCAAAAAACAAATCGATATACGTGTCATCACTACTTTTAGAAGCAACATCTGCGTCAGCCAAGGCTTTATTAAAAACTGGGCTTTTTGTATTGTTAGCCAAACCTTTAAGGATATCCTTAATAGATATCTGTAACGTAACGTTGATACCACCTTTAAGGTCTAAACCTTTATTTAGTTCTTTATTTTTGGCTTCATGATAATTGGTGTAACCCAAAATAGTGTTGGCACCAATAGAGTCTAAGTAGTTTGCAGCTACAATTTCTCTTTGTGCTACATAGCCATCTTCATCTTCCGATATACGGCTTGCAGCAAAGACATTCGCCTCTTTTTCTACTTTACTTGTTATGAAAGTATAGGATAGCTGGTAGATACTAACTAACCCAAATAATAAAGCAAAAAGCTTTATAAGTCCTTTGTTTTGCATTTTAATAATATATTTAGTTTATGTTGATTAAGATTCTGTAAAATTTAAACATCTAAAGCAATCTACTTTTATGCAAAGTAATTACGTTACTTATTGATATTTTTAATTGAAATTAGCTATTCCCAAAAGCAGAAGGTCCTGCCCTAACTTCTGGAATTGTTCGTGAAGAGTTATCTATTGCAATCGCAATATTTCTATTGATTTTAAAGGCTAAATTTACAATAGCATCCTGTTTAAAAACTATTGCACTAGTAAACTGTAGAATTATTGGATTAGAAAATCTTTTATAATCTTGCTTTTGAATTAAAACAAGATTTCCATTTAAATTCAATCCATTATCAGATTGCTGATGCAGGTCCGATACTGTTAGATTATACTTTTCAGGAAGCTGTTCTTTTGGGAAATCAAAAGGAATATCATCTTTATAAGTTAATGACAATTGATTTTCTTGAGAAAGAAATTCTTTAACGCTACTTGCATCAACTTCACTATAATAACGTATACTTACTTGTCTCCCGTCATTTTCTATGATTTCAATAGCATCAACTCCTAAGACTTTTAGTCTTTTGGTAATTGCTGTCAAAATTTCATCATGAGCGCTTTCCGAAGCTAATTCTACATCTGTAAATTTTAATAAAATTTGCTGATTAGAAGCTTTTGTTTGCTCTTGACTTAGCCCAAATAAGGCTAGAATAATAATTAAAGTACTTACGCACCATTTTGCACTCATGCGGCAAATATAAAAAGAAAGATTATACTAGGTAGTCTATTTTTTACAATATATATTCCTGAAGCCTATCTTCTTATAAAAAGAAAACCTTTATAGTTGAACTATAAAGGTTTTCTTTTATGCTTATGAGTATTTAAATTACAACTCTAAAAGTCCGTTGGTTTTAGTAACACCCTCAGCACTCTCTTTCATTTTAGCTTTTTCAGCATTACTTAATGGTATATCGATAATTCGCTCGATTCCATCTTTTCCTAAAATAACAGGAACACCGATACAAATATCTTTTAAACCGTATTCACCATCTAACATGGTAGAACATGGAAACATCTTTTTCTGATCACATGCTATTGCCTGAACCATGGAAGACACTGCAGCACCAGGAGCGTACCATGCACTTGTACCTAACAATTTCGTTAAAGTTGCACCACCAACTTTGGTATCGTCTGCAACTTGTTGTAATCTATCTTCTGATAAAAATTCAGAAACACGTATACTATTTCTTGTAGCATGAGAAGTTAATGGAACCATACCTGTATCACTATGACCACCTATCACCATACCATCGATATCTGAAATTGGAGCTTCCATAGCTTCTGCTAAACGGTATTTAAATCTTGCGCTATCTAAAGCACCACCCATACCTATAATTCTATTTTTAGGTATACCAGTAGTTTTATGCACTAAATACGTCATAGTATCCATAGGATTACTAACTACTATAATAATAACATTTGGTGAATGCTCTAAAAGATTGCTTGAAACCGTTTTTACAATACCTGCATTAATACCAATCAATTCTTCTCTTGTCATACCCGGTTTTCTTGGAATACCAGAAGTAATAACAGCAACGTGACTATTGGCAGTTTTAGAGTAATCATTTGTACTACCTGTTATCTTAGTATCAAAACCATTCAAAGATGCTGTTTGCATCAAGTCCATCGCTTTTCCTTCAGCATAACCTTCCTTAATGTCCAAAATAACTACCTCAGATGCGAAATCTTTAATGGCAATGTATTCTGCACAACTAGCACCTACTGCGCCTGCACCAACTACTGTAACTTTCATGTATATGTATTTTATGAATTATTATTTATAAAATGGGTTACCCACCTTATGTTTATTGAATTTCTAATCCAAAAATAGGTATTTATTGATAAAAACCCGTCTACAGCAACTCATTTAATTATTACCTCACGCCCTTAAAAATATCGATAAAATGCATGAGGTGTTAAAAATAAATGCGCTTCAACGAAGATATCGAAAATTAGTTACCATACATCGAATATTAATAATAACCAGAAGTTCGTCACGTTAATTACTGTGGATCCCAAATCCAAAAATAAATTAACCTACTTATGACTAAGAAGTTCCTCTCTTTGGTGGCCATATGTGCCATAGTTTTCCTAGCCAATTGTTCTAGGGTAGAACAGAACAATGATCCCATTATTGGGATATGGTCACAATCAAAAATCATTACTACAGAAAATTCATCTAAGCAAACCGTTCGTAGCGAATGGATATTCAATGATGTATACCTGGGAAGGTATCACGAAATTGACGGTACTACTATTACTTTAAAAACAGATTTCAATTGGTCCAAACAAGGCGACATATATACTATAGAGTATAGAGGTCTTGACGGCAAACCCAGCAATTATATAACCATTCAAAACTTAGAGGATGCTTCATTCCTTAAGAAAAAAGATGGTGCCACAATGGCATTCAGGGAATAAACGATTTTAACAGGGCCATGGGAAAAAGTCTGTCCGGAGTAATCTGGGCAGTCTTTTTTATTTACACCAATTTGATTTAAATTGATTCGGCTACACTTATTCTCTTCATGTAATGCGGTGTTCATAATCTTTACGTATAATTAAAAAAGCATAACACCACCACCCTAACAAAATAAAAGTCTGATAAGCTTGTTTACAAGCTTATCAGACTTTCTTTATTCTTATTCTATCCTCTAAAGAATAACCTATTATAAGTTAGCTTCATTTACCTAAATCCGAAATTAACACCAACCGTGGCCGTATTAAATTCACCTAAACTATATTCTGCATTTAATCTAAAGAACCCTAATTTAAGTTTGGTCCCTATTGTTCCCGTAACACCACTTACCTTTTTAGTAATAGTAAATGGATCCGTATATGTTTCTGAAGCAAAAGGACCACTAGTTACTCGATATGTTCCTAAAACATCGGTCACAGATTTACCAGAGATATAATTTACACCTCCATAAAAATTTATAATTGGTAGTTTAGTAGACACTACTCCACCAAATGCCCAACTATTTATCTTGGCTTCAATTCGTTGATTTTCACCTTCTATTAACTTAGCATTGCTTAAATCATAATCTCCAGAAATACTAGTATACCCTATTATAGCAGAAATGGCTACCGGTAAAATTTTATCTGCAGGCAATAATTTAGTAAAGTCGTGTTGTAAACCGAAACCAATTAAACCAATAGAAGCATCTTCATACTTCATTTTAGGAAGAAACCTTGCTTTAATTTCTGTTCCTTTTATAAGACCAACACTCCCCTGAACATAACCTGAAGGAACAAAATCTACACCCTCTCCTGACAATCCAGATGGCAAATCAAACGTTTCTCTAACCGTTAAACCAGCAACTTGACTTTCTACAAACACTTCCGTACCTTCTATATCTCCTAAAGCAGTTGAAACCTCTCTTGCCACACCAGGATTTTCTACAAAATCAAGATTTTGATAATCATTAGGGTCTAGGATAAATGTTTTTTTATTTGATTTATTTTTAAAACCAGTTATGTTACCAATAATTGAAATTTCAAACCCTCCTAAAGGTTTTGCATCCGCAGTATTATACCATCCCGTTGAAATACTGTAAACCACACTTTCTGAGAGTGGCTCCATATAAGAAGTGGTAAATCGCTCAGCGTCGTCAACACCTGCCGCAAGCACATTATTAAAATCTGCTTGAGCTGTTGCTACTATAGAACTAACAAGAAAAATACAAGTAAGTAAATTTTTCATTTTTAAAATTTTACCTAAAACTAAAAAACCTGCGCTGTAGGCGCAGGTTTTTGTTGTGTAAGTAGCAATTTCTATGTGTCAATGTTTGCATAAACAGCATTCTTCTCAATAAATTCTCGTCTTGGCGGAACCTCATCACCCATAAGCATAGAGAAAACACGATCTGTTTCTGTAGCGTTATCAATAACAATTTGCCTCAAAGTTCGGAATTCAGGATTCATTGTAGTATCCCACAATTGCGAAGCATTCATTTCCCCAAGACCTTTATACCGCTGAATACTAACTCCACCGCTATAAGTATCGGCAATTTCATCTCGCTCTTTATCACTCCAAGCGTATTGCTTTTTCTGACCCTTTTTCACCAAGTATAATGGCGGAGTCGCAATATAAACATGACCGCTTTCTACAAGCTCTCTCATGTAGCGGAAGAAAAATGTCAAAATAAGAGTTTCAATATGACTACCATCGACATCGGCATCACACATGATGACTACCTTGTGATATCTCAATTTAGAAAGATTCAAAGCCTTACTATCTTCTTCAGTACCTATAGTTACACCTAAAGCGGTGTACATATTTTTTATTTCTTCATTTTCAAAAACCTTGTGCTGCATGGCTTTTTCAACATTCAGAATTTTACCTCTTAATGGTAAAATAGCCTGAAAATTACGGTCACGACCCATTTTGGCCGTACCACCCGCCGAATCTCCCTCAACTAGAAAAATTTCGCATTTCTCAGGATCTTGCTCTGAACAATCTGATAGTTTACCTGGTAAACCACCACCGCTCATTACATTCTTACGTTGCACCATTTCACGGGCTTTAGAAGCCGCATGTCTTGCTTGCGCTGCAAGGATTACTTTTTGAACTATTATCTTGGCATCGTCTGGATGTTCTTCCAAATAATTGGTTAACATTTCAGAAACCGCCTGACTCACTGCCGCAGAAACCTCACGGTTACCTAATTTCGTCTTAGTCTGACCTTCGAACTGAGGTTCTTGAACTTTTACCGAAACAATAGCAGTTAATCCCTCACGGAAATCATCCCCTTGTATTTCAAACTTCAATTTATCTAACATACCAGAAGCATCGGCATATTTTTTTAGAGTAGAGGTAAGACCTCTTCTAAATCCTGATAAATGCGTACCACCTTCATGGGTATTAATATTGTTCACATAAGAATGTAAATTCTCAGTGTAACTTGTATTATAAATCATCGCTACTTCCACAGGAATATCGTTCTTCTCCCCTTCCATGGAAATGACATCTTTTATCAAAGACTCACGATTACTGTCTAAAAACTTAACAAATTCCTTAAGTCCTTCATCAGAGTAAAAAGTTTCATTTACATATTCACCTTTATCGTCTTTTTGACGCATATCGGTAATAGTAATTGTCACACCTTTATTTAAAAAAGAAAGCTCACGCATTCTATTTGCTAAAGTCTCATAACTATACTCAATAGTTTGGGTGAAAATAGTTTCATCTGGATGAAAGGTTACCATTGTACCTCTCTCCGTAGTTTCTCCTACTCGTTTTACCGGGTAAAGAGCCTTTCCCCTTGAATATTCTTGTTGCCAAACAACACCTTCTCTATAAACCGTAGCCGTTAAATGATCCGACAATGCATTAACACAAGATACCCCTACTCCGTGTAGACCACCAGAAACTTTATAAGAATCTTTATCGAACTTACCACCTGCTCCAATTTTGGTCATTACCACCTGTAATGCGGAGACACCTTCTTTTTTATGCAGGTCTACCGGAATACCCCTACCGTTATCTTTTGTGGTTATAGAGTTATCTTCATTAATAACAACACTGATTGTATCACAATGGCCGCCCATTGCTTCATCTATAGAGTTATCTACTACTTCATATACCAAATGGTGCAAACCACGCACCCCAACATCACCTATATACATGGATGGACGCATACGTACATGCTCCATACCCTCTAGGGCCTGAATACTATCTGCTGAATAATTTTTCTTATTTGCTTCTTCGCTCATAAAATTAAGGTTGTTTTACTTCAAATTTTGCAATCTTACAAATATACGGAATACCCCATGAAATATGGCGTTTCTAGTAATTGGGGTATAGCAAGTTATCAACAATGATTGTGGAAAATTAGACCTTGAATTCTATTTATTGAAAATGTTTCATTCAATTCTATTGTCAAATCTAGATTCTTGACGACAATTACTTTTATTAAAATGAGTAGAATTTTAAAATCGACTGTTGAGTGAGCTTGATTACAAAGATTTCAAAGCGTTAAACACACTTAAATTTTAAAATTATTTTAACAATAAACACTGAGAATTAACTGCATTAAAAGGATTGTGAACGCTATCCATAATATGGATTTAATATTAAGATTTCTTTTACATATCGATACTAACTTAGCTTTATAATCTTAAAATAAGTTATCATGAACGAAGAACAGTTTAAAGGAAAATGGAACATAGCAAAAGGTAAGCTTAAACAAAAATATGCTGACCTTACAGATGACGACCTTAAGTATGCTGAAGGTAAATCTGATGAACTATTAGGTAGAATACAAGAGAAGACAGGAGAGTCTAAAGAGAAATTAAAGAAAATGATAAACGATTTGTAGTCTATCTAATAAAAAAAGTAACCCCGTCTATTAAATAGACGGGGTTTTTACAATAGAAAAAATGACTAATTCAAACCCTATTGTTTTACGTATGCGTCACTATGTACGTTAGCAACTGCTCTACCAGAAGGATCGTTCATGTTTTTAAACGCCGCATCCCATTCTAAAGCTATCTGAGTACTACACGCTACAGAAGCTTCTTGCGGTACACACAAAGCAGCTGCATCTGATGGAAAATGTTCTTCAAATATGGAACGATAGTAAAATTCCTCTTTTGATGTCGGAGTTTGTAGTGGGAATCTAAATTTAGCATTGGCCAATTGTTCGTCACTTACTTCTTCGTTTACAACCACCTTTAATGTATCGATCCAACTATAACCCACCCCATCAGAGAATTGTTCTTTTTGTCTCCATGCTACACTTTCTGGCAACATTTCTTCAAAGGCTTTTCTAACAACCCATTTCTCCATACGCTCACCATTGATCATCTTATCTTGCGGGTTGATACGCATAGCTACATCTATAAACTCTTTATCTAAGAATGGCACTCTACCTTCTATACCCCAAGAAGCCAAGGATTTGTTTGCTCGCAAACAATCATACATATGAAGCTTGCTTAATTTACGAACCGTCTCTTCATGAAATTCTTTAGCATTAGGAGCCTTATGGAAATATAAATACCCACCGAACAACTCATCTGCACCTTCACCAGACAATACCATTTTAATACCCATCGACTTAATAACACGAGCCATTAAATACATTGGTGTAGACGCACGAATAGTTGTGATATCATACGTTTCTAAATTGTATACTACATCTTTAATAGCATCTAAACCTTCTTGAATAGTGAACTTTATTTCATGATGAACAGTCCCTATATGTTTAGCTACTTTTTCTGCCGCAGCCAAATCTGGTGAACCTTCTAGTCCTACAGAAAATGAATGCAACTGTGGATACCAAGCATCTGTAGTATCACCACTTTCAATACGCTTTTGTGCATATTTTTTAGCAATTGCAGAAGTTACCGAAGAATCTAATCCACCTGACAATAATACACCGTAAGGTACATCAGACATTAATTGGCGGTGCACTGCAGCTTCTAAAGCTTCTTTAATTTCTTGAATACTTGTCGCATTATCTTTTACGGCATCATACTCCATCCAATCTCTAGAATACCATCTCTTCAACTCTCCGTCAGAACTATGCAAGTAATGACCTGGAGGAAATAACTCAATTTTAGTACATATACCTTCTAAAGCTTTTAGCTCTGAAGCTACATAGAATGTACCGTTTTTATCCCAACCCATATATAATGGAATAATTCCCATATGGTCACGAGCAACAAAATATTCATCTTTCTCAGCGTCATAAATAGTGAAGCCAAAAATACCGTTCATTTCATCTAAAAAATCAACTCCTTTTTCTTGGTATAAAGCCAAAATAACTTCACAATCAGACTCTGTCTGAAAATCGTATTTACCTTCAAATTGCTTACGCAACTCTCTATGATTATATATTTCTCCATTGGCAGCCAATACCAATTTACCATTCGGACTTAATAATGGTTGTTTACCAGAAGCTGGATCTACAATTGCCAAACGCTCATGCGCTAAAATGGCTTTATCATTTGCATAGATACCGCTCCAATCTGGACCTCTATGTCTTATTTTCTTTGACATTTCTAAAAGTTGAGGCCTAAGTACTTCAGTACTTTCCTTAACATCAAATGCACATACTATTCCACACATAATCTAATTATTATATCAATTCGATATACAAATATCTATTTTTACTTTCAATTAGAAAACACTTATATCAAATATGATTACATATTATAACTATAATACTCATTTTTAATTAAATTTAAAATGAATTTTGATGAAAATATCCAAAGAACTTAGAAAAATGTAACCAACCAAAATTTAACTTCTTTTTATTAATTAGACTGTAAGGAACTGCTTAATTTTATGACCTAGTTAACCAAAACAATTATTATGAAAAAAATTATTACACGTGCTACATTAATGGTGGCCTTAGTTTTAACAACTGGGATATCAGCTCAAGAATTTTCAGGTATCGACAAAAGTCCTATGGATATGGCTGCCTACCCAACCGATTACAAAGTTTCTGAAAAATCAGTTCGTATCATATATGGTAGACCACAATTGAAGGGACGTTCTATGGATGAATTGGCTCCGACGGGTAAAGTTTGGAGAACAGGAGCAAATGAAGCTCCTGAAATTACATTTTATAAAGATGTGAAATTTGGCGGAAAAGATGTTAAAGCGGGTACCTATTCTTTATTTACCATACCTGGTGAAGAAGTATGGACTGTTATTTTAAATAAAAATTTAAACCAATGGGGTTCTTACTTTTATGATGAAGCTTCTGATGTTGCTCGTGTAACAGTCCCTAATGGTTCTGATGCCTCATCACTTGAAGAATTCTCTATTGCATTCAAAGATGTTGATGGTGTAGCACAATTAGTAATGGGTTGGGACAAAACAAGAGTTGCCGTTCCAATTACAATGTAATTTTATAAAAGAACACATATTAAAAACCTCGGTCTATGGACCGAGGTTTTTCTTTTTTAACGAACTACGCCATTCACAAATGTTTGCTCTGCACGTATATCTGGTATTTCCTCTAATGGAACAGTCATCATATCTTTATCGTAGATTACAAAATCTGCAAATTTACCAGGCTCTATACTTCCCTTTTCATCTTCTTCAAAATTCGAGTAGGCAGCCCATATTGTCATTCCCTTAAGCGTTTCTTCCCTAGTTAAAGCTTCTTCTATTTGAAAACCACTTTTAGGAAATCCACTAGTATCTTTGCGCGATACTGCCGCATAAAAAGTTAAAAACGGACTAACATCTTCTACAGGAAAATCAGTACCTAAAGCAACCATACCCGCCTTATTCAATAAAGTTTTATAGGCATAGGCCCCTTTTACTCTTTCTCCTAAACAATCCTCGGCCCAATACATATCGCTGGTAGCATGTGTTGGCTGAACTGAAGGAATAATACCATCTTCAAAATAATCAAAATCACCTTCTGTTAATATTTGTGCATGTTCAATTTTCCAACGTCTATCTTCGAGTCCATCTAATGCTTTTTTATAAGCTCTCAATACTGCAATATTTGCAGAATCACCAATGACATGTGTATTCATTTGATATTCTGAAAGAGCCAAACGGTTAGCGAGATTCTCAATTTCTGCCACTGGTGTTACCATCGCCCCAAAATGACCAGGTAAATCACTATAAGGTTCTTTTAATGCCGCACCTCTAGAACCTAAAGCCCCATCTCCATATACTTTTACCGAACGAACATTAAGCTGGTCTGTTTTAACAGGACCTTTGTTTATGAAGTGATCAACATCTTCTTTGTTATTACTCACCATAGCATAAACCCTTATTGATAACTCACCAGCCTGTTGTAAACTGTCGATAAGTTCAATGGTATTTCTATCTATACCTGCATCATTCACAGTTGTTAGCCCATGATTTAAACAAATACGCTCAGCATCTTTTAAGGCCTTTATCTTATCTTCTACTGTTGGCGCAGGCATTATATTATCAATAAGCTGCATAGGATTATCTATTAAAATCCCGGTAATACCAGAAAAACCGTCTTTCCATTTTTTTTCAATTTCACCCCTTTCTACTTTGGTACTCCAGTCTATACCGGCCATATCTAACGCTTTCTGATTTACCAAATAGGCATGACCATCAACACGCTCTAAAGCAACAGGTATATCTGGAAAAAGGACATCTAGTTCTTTTTTAGTAGGATATTCTTTAATTTCCCAATCATTTTGGTCCCAACCTCGACCCCTTAAAAATGTTTTCGGATTTGCAGCATGAAACTCCTTTACCTTCTCTAATACTTCTTCGAAACTAGTAGTTCCTACTAAATTCACCAATTGCTGAGTTAATCCTAATCCATAAAAATGACAATGAGCATCAATTAAGCCAGGGGTTATAGCTCTACCATCTGCATCAATAAGTTGATCGGAAGTATAGACATCACGAATTTCATCGGTTGTACCAACGGCGATAAACCTTCCATCTTGTACAGCAAAAGCTTCAGCCTTTGAAAACTCACCATTTACAGTATAAATGTTGGCATTGACAATAACTAGGTCGACCTTCTCTTTCATAAGTTCGCAACCTGATAATTAAACGAGTAGAATGGGTAGTAGTTTTTTCAAAACACAAAAAATTAGTTTAACAACAATCATTAAAGCATTAGCAACACGCTCACTTTAAATTATATTGAAAACTAAGTATTTTTTTGGTAAGATTTAAATCTTTAACGCCCAGGTAGTTGGCGTACGCCTAAAATTTGATTAGATCCATTATTAGAATAGCTCTCTCCCATGATTCGGTCTCCTTCTGCCATCAAGACAAATGAAACACGTTCTAGACCTGCAATATTCATATTAAAATTGATACGTCCATTCTGAACTATAACATCTTGACCTGTAAGTACTCCGGTAGGGTATGTAATGGTTACATCAAACGTAGTATCATTTTTAGAGATGAACAAAACACCTTTCTCATAAGGAGAATCAACATTAGACATGGTATATTTCCAAACTCCTAAGACGGCTTCTTTAGAAATCATCTTCTCTTGAAAAGTATCAATGGCACTAATAGATTTCTCTATATTAATTGGCGAAACCAAATACAATAATTGAATCAAAAAAATACCTTTTACTAAAATCTGAGTTATGTTCATTCGTAGCAGCATTAAACTATAAATCGTAAACGTGCATAATCTTTTAATATTTTATTGAATTGTCAGCATTTTACTACATTATTTATTTTGACTAGTGATCCACCTGTCTATTTTCTCCTCTAGCAATACCAATGGCAAACTCCCCGAATTCAAAATTTGACTATGAAATTCACGAATATCAAAATTAGCTCCAAGCATTTTTTCTGCTTTCGTGCGCAATTCCCTAATCTTTAATTGACCTAGTTTATAGGATAGCGCCTGACCCGGAGTGGCCATATAACGTTCTATCTCTGCTATGATACTTTCTTCTGACTCAGCTTCATTATCTAAAGAATACTGTATTGCCTCTTCTCTAGACCACCCTTTAGCGTGCAAACCTGTGTCAACCACTAAGCGAATAGCTCGGTGCATCTCCATACTCAACATTCCGAAATATTGATAAGGGTCGGTATACACTCCTAATTCTTTACCTAACGATTCTGCATAAAGCGCCCAACCTTCAACAAAAACACCCATACTTTCTGGGTGAAGAAATTCTGGTAGATTTTTGTTTTCTTGTTGTAATGATAATTGAAAATGATGCCCTGGTATGGCTTCATGTAAAAACAAAGCTTCATCATGTATTACATTATATGATTTTACATCGGGAATAGGAACATAGAAAATACCAGCTCTTGAACCATCTTTTGATCCTGGCACATATTCGGCACTTGCAGATGCTTCTCTAAAAGCTTCTGTTCGGCGTACATTGAATCCGGCTTTTGGTGTTAATGCAAATAAAGAATCAATACGTAATGCAATGCGGTCATTAATAGAATTGAAATTAGCAATTACCTCATCTGGTTTGGTAAAAGGCATTAATTCTTTCTTAGACCTAAGAGAATTAAAAAAGGATTTTAAATTACCCTTAAAGCCAATTTGATTTTTGACGATTTCCATTTCACCAGAAATACGCGCCACTTCAGACAAACCTAAAGCATGAATCTCATCAGCATTCATAGTTGTCGTCGTATGTAATTTTATTAAATACTGATACGTTTCTTTTCCATTAGGCAAATCTAATAATCCGCTTGTTTCTCTACATTCAGGTAAATATTCTTCAGTTAAAAATTGATTCAACTCTACATATTTAGGCGTCAATTTATCTCGAATAAAGAGCGTATAATTACTTTTTAATATCTCCATATCAACATCTGATATTCCATCAGGAAAATTCAATATTGGCTGATAGAAGAGATGTTCTTCTAGCGGAATATCAATAAACGATCTTACTTGTGGCAATATTTTTAAAGTCAGAACCTTCGGCAATACAACGCCCTTACTAACCCCCAATTTCATTTTAATGATAGAAGTATCTAAAAAAGTGATATAATCTTCTAATCTACTTAACCAATTATTATAATCTTCTATGGTTTTAAATGGCTGTACACTTGTACCACCTGCCAACTGGGCAACATACAAATGCAGTGATTGTATTTGAAAAAGAGACATTAATTCAAAACTAGGAAGGTCATAAATTGGTGACGCTACTGTAACTATCGGGTTCATAACACCTTCTAGTTTTACTGAACAATCCCACTTCATAACGCGTAAGCTCATCCAATCAGCCTCACTCACTTTAGTAGCATCGTACTTATTCAATTCATCTAAAAAGTAGGTATAACGGTCTTTTAAATGAAGAATATAATCATCTGAGATATAATCGGCTATGGTATCGTTGTATTCGGAATAACCTGCTTTTGTTGCTTCTATAGGGTTGATGCTCTTTTTAAACTCGTAAAATTCAGTAAATACCTCAGCAATAGGCCTATCTTCAGTAGACAAGTCTTTCTTCGAAGTTTCTTTACACGAATTAAAAATTAGAACAAATAATAATAAAAACAGGGTATGTTTCATGGTCTCAGAATTTGAATTGAAAAATACAAAAACTAATACAATGGATTATGTCAAATTTCAGACAAACTGAAAGTTAGAAACCTACCTAAATAATTTTTAAAATGGAGTTGTTACTTTTTACCCTTAGAAGTATTCTTCTCTTTAATTTTTACGTAAATAAGCTTCTTACGTCCTTTAGAATCTTCTCGTCGCTCAATTTCAAAATGGGGAATCGAATTAATTAATGGTGTCAATTTTTGAAACCCATAGTTTCGAGAGTCAAAATTTGGCTGTTTCTTTTGCAACAAGCTACCTACATCACCTAAAAATGCCCAACCATCATCATCGGCAACATCATCAATAGTTGTGGCTATAAAACGTAGGGCTTTTGGCGTAATCTTATCAACGGTATTCTTTTCAGTTGGGGTTTTACTAATAGAATCAGATGTTTCCTCTTCCGTTCTACTTTTAAGAATTTCGATATATATAAATTTGTCGCAAGCAACTATAAATGGGTTGGGCGTTTTACGCTCACCAATACCGAATACTTGCATACCTGCTTCTCGTAATCTTGTAGCTAAACGTGTAAAATCACTATCACTACTTACAATGCAGAATCCGTTTACCTTACCGGTATATAGAATATCCATTGCATCAATTATCATGGCTGAATCGGTAGCATTTTTACCTTGGGTATAACCATATTGTTGAATAGGTGTAATGGCATTTTCAAGCAATACATTTTTCCATTTTCCTAAACGGGGATTCGTCCAATCACCATAAATACGCTTAATTGTAGGGTTACCATATTTAGCAATTTCCTCCATCATTTCCTTTACGTAGGCAGATGGTATATTATCGCCATCAATCAGTACTGCTAAATTTAAATCCATATTAAGTATTTTATGTAAAGATAGGAGGTTTAACCATAAAAAAAGAAAGCCATAAAGTGCTTATTAAAAGGTGATATCCTATTTATAATCTGGAAAATAATCATCTATGACACCTTGCAAAATTTCTGCCGTTAAAGGTTTATTTCTAAAACCATTAATTGTTGAAATGGAATCAGACTTATTTTTGTCTTCAGGATTTAAGGATGTAGTCAGCATTACTAAAATAATATTACCCTTTTGTAACTCTTTCAGCTTTTCGTACTCCTCTAAAAACTCAAAACCATCCATTCCTGGCATATTAATGTCCAAAAATATAATATCTGGTCTTGGGTATTCTTCAATGTTGGTTTCTCTTAAATATTCTAAAGCATCATAACCACTTTCTACGACGACGACATTTTCTGTAATCTCCGCTTTGTCAATTACCCTTTTATGAATATAATTTGTAGCATAATCATCATCTATCAATAAAATACATTTCAATTTTTTTTTTAAAGCAATCATATAACTTAATTTTTAAGTGTGAAGTAAAATTTACTTCCCATTCCTAATTCTGATTCTACCCAAATTTTACCTCCATGCAAATCTACAATTTTTTGACAATGGGCTAGACCAATACCTGTACCTTCATATTTTTTTCTACTATAAATCCTTTTAAAAATTTTAAAGATTTTATCTTGATGATTTTTTGAAATACCTATTCCATTATCTTCTACACAAAATAATAATTCTGCATCGTTCACCGTCGAGGATATCTTAATTTTTGCAACTCTGTCTTTAACTCTAAATTTCATTGAATTGATTATTAAATTCAGAAATAACTGAATTAACTCACTCTTATAACCCATAAAATTTTCTGGAAGCTTTTTATACTCAAATTCGGTATCGGTCTCTATTATTTTTAAGCTTAAATCTTTTTTTAAGTTAGACAGTATTTCATTAAAATCAATTTTTTCTTTATTAGCATCCTTCCCTAGTCTACTATAATCCAATAATCCTTTAACCAAGTTCTGCATTCTACCAGTAGCCTCTAATATAAAATTAATGCTGTCTTTTCCTGTTTGGTCAAACTTGTCAAAATATTCATTTGAAAGTATTTCTGAAAAACTGGTTACCGTACGCAAAGGTTCTTGTAAATCATGTGAAGCAATAAAAGTAAATTGCTCGAGCTCTTTATTCTTAATTTCTAATCTTTGGGCATAGGCTATTCGTTCAATATTTAATCTTTTTAGTTCCGTTATGTCCGTCCAACTAAATCTACAATTGGTAATCTTACCTTCTTTACTCTTGACTGATGTCACATTTAAAATAACTTCAATTTTATCACCGGTCTTCGTCCGTAATTGAAGTTCAACATTTTTTATATGGCCCTCTGTTTTGAAATTCAATAATGACTTTTCGAAAACTTCAATACAACTCGAATGATATAACAATTCTACAGGCTGATCTAAAAGTTCTTCTTTTGAGTAACCTAATTTTTTACATAAGGTATCATTACATCGTAATATATGGTTATCATCAAAATCTACACTAGCATGCATTTCATTCGAATTCTCATAAAGATATTTATATGCCTTCTCACTTATCTCTAGCCCTTTACGGCTTTTATTCAATGCATTTGTGCGTTCCCAAACTTTATCTTCAAGTGACAACATCACTCTCTCCATACCAGCATAGCCACTTTTTGCAGCTGACACCAATGTAACACATATCCAAACTACTATTATGGATATGAATGTATTTAGGCCAACCAAACCACCTTGTGGGATTGATTCCGATTTATTAATCATCGCTAAAATGATTAAAACGGTACAGAAAAAACCAGTATAAATTGAAATATTTTTACCAGGCAATATCCAACTGTAAAGTATCACTAAACAATAAACCCCTCCTAAAGCAATACTTGGTGGTACTTGTATCTCTATGTAGTAAATAATTACCGCAATGAATATTGCTATTGCATAAAGAATAGTGTTTTTTATATATGTTGGAGTTGATTGTTGTCTAACCATCAAAACTATTGCGACAGCTGTCTTTTTAATCTTAAAATTTCATTGTTTTTTTCTTCTAATTCTACCATTAATCGAGATATCTCATTATCTGATGATACGGCTGGCGCCTTTGCATCTAACAATTTCGGTAAATCACGTATTAAGGCAAAAACGGTAGCAAAGCTAATAATGGCCGTTAAAAATTTAATCAATGCACTTAACCTATATGCAGGCCACCAAAAAATAATTGCATCTAAAATATGTGTCGCTCCACAAAAGATAATAAAAGCTGCAAAAAGCCAAAACACAGGTAAAAATGGCACCTTCGGTCTTTTTTGAACAAACCATACTATTACAACTGGAATAATAAAATAAGCCAACCATATCGCTATATCACTACCGATATATAACCAACCATGAAAATCACTCCACTTGCCACATACCCAACGAGGAGGCCAATCTGATGTTTCAAATAAATTTTGAAAAAATTCGAGCATTTCATTCATAATCGAAATTTATAAGTTCTTTTGCTTAGCAAAATTATATTTATATGTTGTGCCTGTTGCACAAGTCCTTGATAAAAATACTGTTTTTGCT